>Ga0114999_10003028_pt1 | contig 21513 bp, 14 predicted proteins | sample ArcticOcean_MG_C_3_FD_89820 | JGI IMG/M metagenome (GOLD analysis project Ga0114999, IMG submission 89820) | Marine microbial communities from western Arctic Ocean - ArcticOcean_MG_CB8_126 | ecosystem: Environmental > Aquatic > Marine > Oceanic | place: Arctic Ocean: Canada Basin | collected...
GATCCCCTTCACCTTGTCTATAACGGCTAGAGAGTCTATTTCCCCTAAAAATTCGAAACGAATGACCTAGTCTCTTCTCAATACGTCGATGCAAAGGTTGCGGGCGATAGCGAAGAGAAAGGCCTTGGGCGCCGTGAGGTGCTTATTCCGCGACCGCTTCACAGTTCTTACGTACGCCTCCTGGATAATATCCCCAAAATCGGATATAGAAGGAAATCGACTCGCCAACCAAGCCCGCAGCATCGCCTCATGCGGATACAACTCATCAAGGAACCATTCGTTTTCCTTTTTATAAAATTGAGACATTTTCTGTAGTTGAATATCGGTAAGTTAAGTCAGACCGGAGCTTTTGACAATTAAAGAATCATTCACCCCTTGAATCCGGCTTAATAATTCAAAACGAACGGCAGGCAAATAACCCCTAAAATAATCTTTGGCTATTCTACGTTTTTTCGAGCTACAAAAATAAACCTCCCGATTTTCACAACCACGCCCACATTGAACCGCTTCGCTTAGAATTTCTTCTGGTCCTACGACCAATACTAGGGCTCCGAAGACACAGAAGGCTTTGAAATGGAGCTGCGTTTCGTTCGTGATACGGATAAGCGAGAGGGAGATTTTGTCGTCATAAAAGATGGATCTCCTGAATTCGCGGTAGAATGTAAACTTAGCTATGCGAAAGCTTCCTCAAAATTCGAATACTTCAAACAACGCACCGACATCCCACGATTCTACTTCGTTCACCTTGGCAAAAAAGATTTTGGAGATGACGAGACTGAACAAAGAGTTCTTCCATTAACGACCTTCTGCCAGGAACTTGGGATGCCAAAAGAAACAATTACCGGGACAGACCAAGCGATACTCACACCGAAAAATTCGCGACAAAAGATGCTCTTTCACATTTAGGCGTACAAGCAAAAGCCCTCACTGTACTCCTACAGCCGAGGGCTGTTGCTTAACAAACTACTACTAGAAACCAATCGTATTGGTCCGTAGGAACTACCTTCTATTAATAAGACGTATGAGTGGAATAATTCTACTAAATAAAAATGAGATTAATTTCCTGTATCTCTCAAAAGGATCGGGAAAAGGAGAGTTTTATAAGAGGAGAAAGCTCATAGACGATAGTGCATAAACCTGTCCCCCAAATAATGTGGAAGTCGGTCCTAGCTCAACATGCCTTGACTGTAGTTGTCTCCCAGCCTAGTTAAGTTGAATGAAAACTTGGCCAACCAAATTATAAACACGCCCATGGAAAATCAATTTAGTGACTTAGAGAACCGTTTATCCCATCCGTCAAAACTGGAAAGGCGAACCTTCCTCGGAATGCTTTTGGCTGGTCTAGCTTCCAGCGCCATTGCTCGCGATTATGGCGCCGGCGCTCCGCCCGTCCGTTACCCTGACCCCCATGTGGTGGCTATCGACCCCCGGTTTGAAAAATACAAACTGGGTACCACCCACATCCAACGGCTTTATCACAACGAAGCTATGCTCTGGGCAGAGGGTCCGGCCTGGAACGGCGTTGGGCGCTATCTCGTTTGGAGCGACATTCCAAACAACCTACAACTACGATGGTTGGAAGAAGACAATCATGTGAGTACTTTCAGAACTCCAAGTGGCAATAGTAACGGCAACACTTTCGACTATCAAGGTCGCCAAATCTCATGCCAGCACGGCACAAGACGGGTTGTTCGTTACGAGTACGATGGCACCGAGACTATTCTGGCAGAAAGTTTTAATGGAAAGTCTCTCAACGCCCCGAACGATGCAGTGGTGCACCCGAATGGAGACATCTGGTTCACCGATCCTGGCTACGGAGCACTTATGAACTACGAAGGAACTCGCGTCGACACAGGCTCCCCCCAGCCGATTCAAAAGGAAGCGGTTTACCGCATTGATGGTAAAACGGGCAAGTTGACCAAGGTAACAGATGATATCGTCAAACCCAATGGCCTTTGCTTTTCGCCGGACTACAAAAAGCTGTATGTGGCCGACACGGGTATGAGCCACTATCCGGATGCCAAACCAGAAATCAAGGTGTGGGAGGTGATCGATTCAAAAAAGCTGGCCAAAGGCCGTTCATTTGCGTCGATGGAAATGGAGCTCAACGGACAAACCGTTGCAGGAATGGCCGACGGAATAAGAGCCGATGCCGACGGGAACATTTGGTCCAGTGCAGGTTGGGTCGGAGAAGGATATGACGGAGTTCATATTTTCGCTCCAGATGGCGATCGAATCGGACAGATTATTCTTCCTGAGATTTGCAGCAACGTCTGTTTTGGAGGCTCCAAACGCAACCGGCTGTTTATGACTGGAAGTACTTCGCTCTACTCAGTCTATGTGGAAACACAAGGCGCCCACATTGCGTAACCACTACGTTCGATCTTAAACGCAAGTTCACCATCACCACACAAGGGATTCAAATACCCGGCCCATTCTAATTTGAACAGATAACTCTGCCCAAATGGCCACTATCAAAACGAAGTACGACATCGCCATCATTGGTGGAGGACACAATGGACTTGTGGCGGCCTGTTATTTAGCGAAGGCCGGCTTGTCGGTTTTGGTTCTGGAACGTAATCCGGAAATTGGAGGTGCCACACAATCGAAGCAGGTTTTTGAAGGAGTGGATGCACGGCTATCTGTATATTCTTACCTTATAAGCCTGTTCCCGCAAAAGATCATCAATGACCTCGGTCTCAATCTGGACCTACGCTCACGGCGAACCGCTTCGTGGACACCTTCGATTGAAACGGGAGGTACAGAGAGCTTTAAATTCGCAATGGCGATCCAGAAGGTAACCGAAATGCCTTTCTCGAACTTACTGGGAACACCAAGGATTATCAGATCCCTATTCATCCTCTGTGTGCTGCTGGGCGCGACCTTGTCGATCGCCCAAGCCGAACCCTCTTCGCTCGAAGAGGTAAAAGCCAAGGGCGCTCTTCGGTCGAGCTATCGCAACCAGGCTCCGCGCTCCGTATCCAACAAAGTACCTCAAGCAAACATGGAGGCGTTTCGCAAAGAGATTGAGCCGCTTCTGAGTGAGACTTGTTATCAATGCCATGGCCCCAAAAAGCAGAAGGGAGATTTCCGTGTCGATACGCTGGATCCCGATTTGATTAACGGTGGCGATGAACTGTGGTGGCTCGATGTCATGGATGTCGTCACCAATGGCGAAATGCCGCCGGAGGATGAGGACGTCGAACTGGCAGATGAAGACCGCGGCACGATCGTCAACTGGTTGACCAGCGAAGTGCAAGTCGCCTCTCAGGTGCAGCGAAATGAAGAGGGACACACATCCTTTCGTCGAATGACGAGCTACGAGTACAGCTATGCCCTGCAGGACTTGTTGGGACTCCCCTATGACTTTTCCCAGAACCTGCCACCGGAAACAGCTTCGGAGGATGGATTTCAAAACAGCTCAGAAATGCTGCAGATGTCGGTAAAGCAATTTGAGCAGTATCGTGAAATAGGCCGAAGCGCTTTGGAAAAAGCAACCGTGCGAGGAGACCGTCCGGAAATGACTTTCTACGGTATCACGATGGACGTCGCCATGGAGAAACTGAGAAAGCGAATTATTTCTGATATCGAAAAGAAAATCGAGAATGAGCTGCTCGCCCCGGAAGCGTTTGAAGAAGAATTTGAGAAGCAGACTGGGAGGTACGCGAAAAACACAAACCAGTCTCATTATTTCGATCAAGAAACGGGAGAAGGATATAGAGCGGCATACAGATACAGTGGAGGGAGACAAGCTCATGCACCCTCATTGGCTCTTCCCAAAGTTCCCCGCATTTCATCCCACGTCGCAATCGTTCCCCCTCAGCAGGAAATCAAATTTGATTTAGGAGATCATCTACCTGATACGGGCAACCTGTGTGTCCGTGTTCGTGCTGCACGCACTTCATTGAAAAGCGAAAGTTATCCCAGTCTACGATTATTTTTCGGCTTTCAGGCCAGTAATAATTCTGAAGGTATTCGACGAATTGGCGTTCAAGATAGAGCCATAAAAGCCGCTCCAGGGAAGCCGCAATTTTACGAATGGATCATTCCTTTAGGGGAGACGCCGCGCAATCTCTTTAGAGGTATCCAGAAGATGGGGGAAATCCCCAATCCAACAGAATTCCTGGAGTTTCACAATGTTCATCAAGATACTTCCAAGAATTCATCTGCGGGTATTCAGATCGACTACGTAGAAGTCAGTGCACCCGTCAACGAGGAATGGCCACCGGAATCACACACACGGATCTTTATCAAAAGTAGGCACAAGAAAAACGAAACAAAGTACGCGCGTGAAGTATTGGCTGCTTTCATGCCACGTGCCTGGCGACGTTCAGTCACAAAGTCGGAAATCGATCAGAAGCTCAAACTCTTCAAACAGATCCGTCCGGTCTGTGATGATTTCCAGGAAGCAATGATTGAGGTTCTTGCCGGCGTCATTTCCTCTCCAAAATTCCTCTACCTTGTGCAATCCCATCCGGCAGACGAAGAAGACGGCCTTTCGAACTTAAATGATTTTGAATTGGCGACGCGCCTTTCCATGTTCCTGTGGTCCAGTGTGCCGGATGAAGAACTTCTCATCCTAGCTAAAAAAGGAAAGCTCAGTAATCCTCGAATCCTGGCGCGCCAAACAAAACGACTCTTAGTCGATCCTCGGGCACAGCGGTTTTCCAAGCATTTTGTCCGTCAATGGTTGGGTATGCAGCTGCTCGATTACCTGGATGTCGATAAGGAGGTTTACGATCATTTCGATGACTATTTAAAGGAAGCGATGCAGAATGAATCCATCGCCCTATTCCAGGAAGTGATACGCGAGAATCACAGTGTGATGGATTTTATTCATGCGGACTATGCGGTGGTCAATGAACGGCTGGCCCAGCATTACGGTATCTCTGGAGTCTATGGAACAGATTTCCAAAAAGTAGCGCTGCAAGCGGAAGACCTCAGAGGGGGTCTGTTGACCCAAGCCGGTCTACTCGCGATGAATTCCGACGGTAAAGATTCCCACCCACTCAAGCGTGGTATTTGGTTACTCGAAAGCCTGCTCAACGATCCACCGCCTCCTCCGCCTGCCGCGGTACCTGAAATCGATCTGAGTGATCCTGAGATCCTGAAAATGACCCTCAAGGAACGTATGGAAGATCATCGCAACGATCCGGCTTGCTTCTCCTGCCATGCCAAGATCGATCCCTGGGGAATCGCCTTTGAAAACTTTGATGCCACCGGTAGCTGGCGCGATAACATCGCAGGAAAACCCGTCGACGCTTCCAGCAAATTGTTTAATAAACAGGAACTGAATGGCATCGATGGTCTAAAACGCTTCCTACTGGAAAACCGACAAGATCAATTTGCACGCGCAATGACCCATAAACTGATGACCTACGCCCTGGGTCGTCCACTCAGCTTCGCCGACCGCGCCAGCATCGACACAATCACCGCAAAGCTCCGAAACAAAGAGGATGGACTAAGAGACCTCATTTCCCTTATTGTCACTTCCGATCTTTTCCAAACGAAGTGATCCAGTACAGTATCACAGAAATATCATATGTATTTTTATAACAACGTTCCTGTTAGTCACTTGATCCGCCCTTGGCGAAACAGGATCGCGTTCCGCGAACAAATATTAGAGATCAGACTTCTTGTTGGTCAAAAGGACCATCCTGTTACCGAAGGCATCAAGCGAAGCATTGTTAATCCCTAACCCTCACCTCCTAATGTTAGTCTTATTCCTAATCTTTATCTTAACTTAAGTATCATTTTATCCACCTTCTCTCTCCAACCACAAATTTTCCATTTTCCATTTTCCACTCTTCAATTTCCAATTTCCATCACCCTTTCGCCAAGTCACCCCATTACCTTGTCTCCAAATTTTCCATGAAAATAAATTTAGCATCCCTCGACCGCCGGAAATTCCTTCGAGGCCTGGGGGGCTTCGCGCTCGCCCTACCCGTCTTCGAAACCTTTTCGGGATTAGCCCATGCTGCTACTCCGAAGAACAAGAAACGCTTTGCTGCGTTCTATTTACCGGATGGTGTACCCATGCCACTTAAGGAAGATCCATCCTACCACGACTGGAGTTGGTTTCCTCATGGTAGAGGTAAAGACTTCCAATTCACCAAATGTCTCGACCCACTCGAACCCTTACGCGATGACGTCACCGTGTTCGGAGGATTATCCCACCCGGCGGCAAGAAGTGTCCATGGCCACTCGAATGCGGATCAGTTTCTAACCGGAGCTGATACCGGAGACTACGGAGATTATCAGAACAGTATTTCACTCGATCAATTATTTGCAGCCCAAGAAGGAGAGCATACCCGCTTCTCCTCGATGGTTTTGTCTACCGATGGGGGTACAGGATCACCACGCGGTACCCACACCATTTCTTTCAATGAGAATGGCCGCCCCATTCCAGCAGAACACAAACCGAAACATATCTTCGACATGCTCTTTGTGAAGAGTAGTAAAGATGCAGCCCGTCGACTGGCTATGAGCAAGTCTGCTTTGGATGATCTCGTTGCAGATGCACGCTCGCTCAAGAGAAGCTTGTCCAAACACGATCAGGAAACGCTTCAGGAGTATCTTGATTCGGTTCGCGATACGGAAATCAAAATCGAAAAGGCCAAGCGCTGGATGGACATCCCGCTTCCCCAGGTTGATGTCGATCACCTGACCCTCGATATCACTCCCGAAGATCCCCGAGTCTACTTACAAACGATGTACGAGTTGATCTACCTTGCCTTCAAAACAGATTCGACTCGCACAGTTACCTACCAGCTTGGACGAGAAAACGGCGTGGGTGTCAGTGACTACCTTGCAAGGGCTGTTGGCTTCAACCTGACCCATCAGCTTAGCCACAAAACCAAAGAACCGGATGGCTATAAAAATTTCGGAACCTATTGTAATTTCCTCAGTGAAGAATACGGACGCTTCCTTACCAAACTAAAATCGACTCCCGAAGTTGATGGTACCGGCAACATGCTAGACAACACCGTTCTTCTATTCGGATCCGCATCGAGCGCCTTTCACCTCTCCCGCAATTATCCGTTGATCCTTGCAGGTGGTAAAAACATGGGATTCAAACACGGCCAGTATCTCAAGTACGGCTCGGGCAACGAAGACAACCAAGCAACTTCCGGCATCCGCACCGACGTCGGCTGGCGCGGAGACATGGACTTCGAAGAACTACCTCTTTCCAATCTCTACCTCACCATGCTTCACAAACTCGGCATCGAAACCGATAATTTTGGCGGCAGCAGCCAGACACTGTCGGAAGTTTGAGCGAACTTCCGTTCAATATTTTCGAAAACCATGGAATGACTCTGCTTCTTTTACTCTCCGAAGTACAATAATTTCGATCCGGTCCTTTTCTCTCCTTGAAGTATTAGCGACCAAATCCAGATCCATCTTTAAATAAATTTGGTTCACTCTTATACATTCTGTCGTTTTCTTTCTCCACGTGACTACTTCTCAACCCAACCACCCCTCGAAGCGTTTGGCTTCGATCGACGCACTTCGTGGCTTCGATATGCTAATGATCTCCGGCGCAGGCGGCTTTTTTGTGTTACTTGGCGGCAAAACGGAGCTGCCCTGGGTGGATAACATCGCCGCACAGTTTAAGCACCCCGACTGGAACGGCTTCACGTTCTACGATTTCATTTTCCCTCTATTTCTATTTATATCCGGCGTTTCGCTGGCCTTTTCCTTGAGTAGTGCCCAGGCAAAAGGCGTCGAAAATCGTGCCTTGTACCGCAAGGCCTTCAAGCGAATGCTCATCCTGATAGGACTTGGTATTCTCTACAAAAATGCACCGGTTTCCATCTTTGAGCCTTCGCAGATTCGCTTCGTAAGTGTTCTGGGACGCATCGGCTTTGCTGGATTCATTACAACCTTGATTTACCTTAACTTCAGCCCTCGAGGACGCATCGGTTGGATTGTCAGTATCCTGCTCCTCTATTATGTGATGCTTTATCTCGTTCCAGTTCCGGGCTACGGCGCAGGAGATTTATCTTTTGAAGGCAACCTCGTTGGTTGGTTTGACCGGATTTTTTTGCCGGGACGACTCCTTCAACAAACCTACGATGAGCTGGGCCTGCTTACCCAATTCCCTGCACTCTGCCTGAGCCTGCTGGGAGTATTTGGTGGAGAAATTCTACGTAGTGGAAAAAGCGGCAACCAAAAACTAAAAAAACTCGGCTTACTGGGTATAGGTGCGATCGCCATCGGCCTTCTGTGGGGTTTGCATTTCCCGATCAATAAGCACCTCTGGACTAGTTCTTTCATTCTCGTGACCGGCGGGATGGCATTTCTGTTTCTCGGCTTGTTTTACCTTGTGATCGATGAGTGGGGTTTCCGTAAATGGGCCTTCTTTTTTCAGGTCATCGGCCTGAATTCTCTGGCAATCTACTTGGGCTATCGCTTCATAGATTTCAGCCATACATCTCGCAGGCTTTTTGAAGGAATATACCGCCATGCACCCGAACCCTGGCACGACGTATGGGAGACCCTTGGAGCACTTGCCCTGGTTTGGATGTTACTCTACTTTCTTTATCGCAATCGTTTGTTTCTGAAGGTGTGACCGTCGATAGGAGACCGTCTCCTTTTTCCTTCTTAATGTTAGGGGAGCAAAAAAGGTCATTCCATGGGAAACAAGAAGAGATGAGATCGAGGATTGTTATCTTTTAGACCTGCAACTGTATTCACTAAGATACTTTGTGACTCGTTGCTCAACGGAAATTGAGTTTGTTGCTCGCAACGGTTGATAATAGAACCTAGAGATCTCTCCAGGTTCTATTTAAAGTGCATAGCGCGAATGAGAACTAGTATATGAAGGCATCTATGCAAAACAAGTAGGATAAAACTGGATACTGGTTTTATCGAATTGAATGATGATGGCGAAGCATATGAAAAACAGAATATCGGTTTGTATATTCGCAGCTCTACTTTCTTCTGCAGTTTTGGTTACCGCCCAATCGGAAAACCAAAAGAAGGGCTTAGCTATACTTGGAGATGCCTGGCATGCGGTAGCACCTCTCTACAAATCGATTGTCAAGAAGATGGAGGCATCAGGCTACGAAATGGATGTCACCATGGACAACAGCGTCCCGTTTGATAAGTTAGCCGAGTATGATATAATCGTTATAAGTCGCTACGGATACGACAACATCAATCAACTAAAACAAGGTATTTTTCAAAAAGCAGAGGGTAAAAAATTGCGATGGATCTCACCCAAACAAGAAGACGCGTTTGAGCGCTGGGTAAAAAACGGCGGCCACCTTTTCATGCATCATGATGGCCATTGTTATTACTCAGCGAAAGGAGGAATCGAGCGACTCGCAAAAACCTACCATGGTGGGCATCCTCCTAAAATACCCGTTACCATGAAACCAACCGGTTTGTTACCAGAATTAACTCAAGGCATTACTCCATTCACCATATCTGACGAGGAGTTCAGAATGGATTTGGACGAGTCTAAAACTACTGTTTTTTTGGAAAGTTATTCTGAAGCGAATGGGCGGACCCCACAAGGCTGGGCCCATGATTACGGGAAAGGTAAAGTCGTTGTCTTAGTACCAGGACACGATCGCTATTCACTGGAGCATCCGATGGTAGACCAATGTATTTCGAATATTGTCGCTTGGCTAAGTAAGTGATCTCAGGCCTTATTGGCTTTTCAATCGGCTAGCCCATATGCAGGCCGCCATTGACATTGATTTCGGCTCCGGTGATGTAGGAAGCCTTTTCCGATGCAAGAAAGGCAACCGCATCAGCCACCTCCTTCGAGGTTCCCAATCGTCTCAAAGGCGTTTGCTGCATCCACTCCTCTTCTCGTGAGTTGCTGCGCTCGTAAAGCATGTCGGTTGCGATACGGCCCGGGGACACCAAATTCACGGTAATTCCTTCTGGGCCAAGTTCTTTGGCGAGGGAAAATGAAAAGCCGTGCAAACCAGATTTCGATGCCGCATAATGCGCGTGAGAACTTGAACCGGTTTGGGCAGCCTGGGACGATAGAGAGATGATCCGCCCCCAACCATGTTGCTTCATATGCGGGATGGCGGCCCGGCAGCAACGGAAGACAGCTGAAAGATTGATGGCGAGGCACTCATCCCAGAGCTCGTCACTCATTGTCTCGACAACACTATCAGTCATTATGCCAGCATTGTTGATCAATATGTCCAGAGAACCAAACTGTTCGAGCGTCGCGGCCACAAGATTCCTGGGTGTATTAGGATCCCCAAGGTCACCTTGAAGGAGTACAACCTCTCCTCCTTTTTTTGTTATTGTCTCGGCAACCTGTTGAGCCTGGGACTCTCCCTGACAGTAATGCAATACGCATTTGACGCCTTCAGCTGCCAGTGCCTGACATATGGCCGCTCCTATTCCACGGGAACCGCCAGTTATCAATGCGACCCGTGGCCTTCCGCTTTCGTCTGTGTCTATCGTCGTCGTGTTTTCCATACCTCAGGGTTAGCTAGATTGATCGGGCGCTCCCCGTCAAGAAAGCGGAAAAGATCATCCACTATCATTTGACTGTGATGCCCTGGGATGTCCCGGCTCGCGCCAGCGAGATGCGGACTCAATACCACATTGTTGAGTTTTCGAAAGGGAGAGTCGTCCGGGATCGGCTCCTTGGGATACACATCCAAGGCCGCACCGGCTATGCGGCCTTCATTAAGAGCCTGAAACAGAGCATCGTAATCCACAACCGCTGCACGCGCTGTATTGATAAAGTAGGCACAAGTCTTCATCCTGCCAATGATATCCGCTGAGACCAATCCACGGGTCTCCGGGGTGACTTTTGCCGCCACGACCAAAAAATTAGATTGAGCCGGAAGTTCCGGCAAATCAATTCGGCTCGCTCCAATACTCACGATTTCGTCATTCGAAATATACGGATCGGCCACGAGAACGGTCATGCCGAATGCAATTGCGCGAGCGGCTATTTCCCGACCGATTCGTCCGCATCCGACCATACCCATGGTCTTGCCGTAAAGTTCCGGTCCCTGGAAAAGATGGAACGGGGCCCCGGGAGCGAGACTCCACTCGGAGGTAATACCTTCGCGTTCCTCTGACTTATCGTCGTAGCTAACCGCGGTCAGGGTATCAGTATACTTCAGCGCATGGTGAGCCTCCGCGATCTTTCGAGAAACTGCTAACATCAATCCCATGGTATACTCCGCGACTGAAACCGCATTTCTTCCCGGAGGAAACAATACGGGGATTCCTCGTTTGGTGGCGGCCTCGAGGTCAAAACTCGCACCCGGTTCGTTTCGACAGCAGGCGGCGATCCGAAGGTTTTTTGCCTGGTGGAGTATTCTGTCTGTGATCGACTCAAACTCAACGATCAGGCATTCCAGACCCTCCACTTGATTCAATAGAATTCCCTCGTCGAGTTTCTCTCCGCTGATACCGAATCCAGCCCTCTTTAAAGGGCCGATGCGCTTACCTAGCCTATCCAGAGACCCTTGTGTGAAACGTGCGGTTACCAAGGTGTTCATTGCGCTGTATTATTAATCCTGTCGTAGGTATTCATAGAGTCAGTTGCCAAAAGGCGGAAGTACAGCCGCGTCGTCGTATCGCTCTTTGAGCGAGGTGTAGAGGTTACAAAAGTGATGATAGCGTTGAGAGTAGCCGTCCGCTAATCGCAAATTTGGTTCGTAGGTTTCCTCAACATCAACCACCTCCCTCAAAAACTCGGCCGGGTCTGATATCAATCCGCAGCCAATACCTGCGAGTAACGCAGCCCCAAAGGGCGCGCCTCCGGAATCTTTGACCACCTCTATGGGCAGACCAAGGACATCCGCTTTGATGCGGCACCACAAAGAACTGCGCGCGCCGCCACCCACCGAACGAACCGTATTGATTGCCAAGCCAGCTTCCCGGGCTTTTTCAATATTTTGCCTGAGTGCAAACGCAGTTCCCTCAAGAATCGATCGCAAGATATCAGCCTTCCGTGAAGCGAGGCTTAGGCCGAAAAACACACCCCGAGCCTGAGTGTGCCAAAGCGGGGAACGCTCGCCCATCATGTAGGGCAGAAAAAATACACCCTCCGCTCCCGGACTGGACGTTGCAGCTTCAGCTGTCAGCAGATCATATACATCTTTTCCCGTTTTCGCGGCTTCTTGTTTTTCCAGAGATCCGAGTTCATCCCGAAACCATTTCAGGCAGGCCCCGGTGGATACCATTGCCGCCAAGACGAGAGAGCGTTCAGGAATAGCGTGTGGCATCGATATGAAAGCTGGGTGGGGACGAATCGTTGACGTCGGCATAATCAGCACCGTTGAAGTTCCAGTCATTTCGGCAGCCATTCCCGGATCGTAAACACCTGCCTCCAGTGCTGCCGCAGCTCCGTCAACCGTTCCGCAGACAACCGGTGCGCCGATTCTTAACCCGGTTGCTTCAGCCGCCGATCGATTGACTGTTCCAATTACGTCTGAACCTGCCGAAGTAACGGGAAACAAATCAGACTCGACTCCACACCATTCCAAAATGTCATCGCACCAACCGTTTGATGATGGATCATGAAGCTGAAGTAAGCTGCGGTGGACCACATCCAGGGAGAATTCGCCGGTCAATCGATGATTAATGAACCCATTGATCTGAAGGAACCAACGTGATTTCTTGATCAACGACGATTCATGCTCGCTCATCCAGCGCAGCTTGCTTGCGACAAAGAATGGGTCTGGTCGGTTGCCAGTCCTTTGCACGATATTTTCGAAACCGAAACGCTCCGATAAATCCTGAGATTGTTGGCCCGAACGTCGGTCCATCCAAATTAAAGCGGGTCGAACCGGCACTCCCGATTGATCAACAGCTAAGAGTGTCGGAGCTTGTGCACTCACTCCAATTGCCGCTATGCGATTCGAACGGTCCTTGCTCTCTTCAAATAGACTACGAACAGACTGGCAGACCGCATTCCACCAATCTTCAGGATCCTGTTCCACAGCGTTGTCCGCTAAGTATTGGGTCGGATACTCGGAAGCTGCCGAAGCAACCAGCTGCCCCCGTAGATCAAACAGAGAGGCTTTCGCAGCGGTTGTGCCGACATCGATGCCTAGCAGCAAATCGGTTATCGGCAGTTCTTCCATATTTCTGAAAGTGATTTGTTGTTAACCGGAACAGCCTTCCGACTCAGTTCAGGAAAGGACGTAAAAGGGGTAATTATTGGAGGAGTCGAGTAAATGATCATTTCTCTTAGATTGTTGAAATATAACCGGATCAAGTAGTCAAAAGGAAGCATGGATTGCCACAACATTTAGACTCATAAAAACATATAAAAAGCAGACCCAACAACTTCAACAGGGATCGATGTCCATATCCCATATTTAAGGATAGAGCTGGAAAATTGGAGTTATATTGATGTCTAAATCTATAAGCCTCTTTCGTGTTCACGAATAGTTTCCTTCGGAAACGACGGAAGAATTTCAATGAATCAAACAGTTAAACGAATAAATAGAGTTAAGAAATAAAGACGAGAAATGAACTCAACCCTTTCGGGGGTTTCAAGTAGTCTGCCATGGTTAATGGAAAGTTCATTGAATAAATAGTTTTGCCTCATTTAGAGAAGTGGGCGTATCCGGATGTCCTGAAAGTAATGAAGCTCACCTCTGCCATGGTGTTGAATGGCAACTCGACCTTCCCTGAACGAGGCGTCGTGGATGTCGGTGGTTTTGTGTCCGTTTACCCAGATTTGAATGTGGTCTCCTTCGCAGCGGATGCGATAGTGGTTCCATTCAGCTGGGTTATAGCAGTCTCCGGCTATGGCATAGAAGCTGTCCAATTCTTCTTTGCTGGGAGGAAATATCCAACCTTTCTTGATGCCATAGAGGGATCCCGTTTGCTGGTCGAAAATTTCGCATTGGTAGCCTATGGGCGTTCCGTCGCAACGAAAGGCAATGCCGGTATTGTAATTTTCCAGAGGAGCTTTGATGTCTGCAACCAGCTCAAAATCCTTGAAAACTTTCTGGTGAACCAGCCACAGGTTTTTCTTAACCGACAGCATTTGGATCATGCCATCCCTGACCTCAACCTGCTGGTCGTCGAAATTTGGTGTCCATCCCTCCAGTGTTCGGCCATTGAATAAACTAATCCATCCTTCTTGTTCGCTTTCATGCGAACAGCCGTTGCCCAAGAGGAGTAGTGAAATGATGGGAAGTATCTTGATGATTTCCATGGGCTGTTTTGAGTTTAGTAGTTTTCGGGACCAAAAGGGTCAACCTCACTTGCCAAGTTGTTTGAAGATGAGCAGCGCCAAAATTACTAGGGGCAATGTTCCGGGATTAGCGAAGGCAAAAGAGGTTCAATGTTGAGTATGAGCTCAATCGGGCAAAGCGAAAGCCACCAGGGTGCCTCCATATACCGGCTTCTTTTTTGCACCTCCACAGGAGATGACTACATATTGTTTTCCATCGGCCATATAGGTGCTGGGCGTAGCGTTTCCGTCGAAAGGAAGATCGTGCTGCCAGAGCATGTCTCCGGTTTCCTTGTCGAATACCCTGAATTTAGAATCTGAGGTTGCGCCGATAAATATCAGGCCACCGGCAGTAACGATCGGTCCGCCATAATTTTCAGTTCCCGTGATAGGAATCCCTCGTTTGGTCAGTTCTTCAAACTCACCTAACGGCACTTTCCATTTTATCGTACCCGTATTGAGATCAACTGCATTGAGCGTACCCCAGGGTGGTTTGATGGCCGGGTAACCTTCATCGTCAAACCATCGTTGAAACCCTCGGAATACATAGGGCGGAATATTGTCAGCCGCGACCTTTCTGCTTACAGGAGTCTCAATACCAAAGAGGAAATCCACGATGGCATTTCGATCTTTTTCTGCCAGACGATCATTGGCAGGCATTCTTCCGCCTCCGTTGACGATGAAATGCATGACAACCTCCATGGTTAACCTGTCAGATACATCAATCAGGGCTGGAAACCCTCCGGTCAGATTTCCTGTTCGATCCAGGCCATGGCAGGAGGCACAATTGGCTCTATAAAGTAACTCACCTGAGGACAGCGGTTTCCCATCGGTTTGCCGGGTGGGAATAAGCTGATAAAACCAGGGCAGCTCGTTGACATTGACATAGAGAATGCCATCGGTGTCTGCAGCCGAACCTCCCCATTCCATGCCGCCGTCATAGCCAGGAAACATAATGACCTGTTCCAGACTGGGTGGCGGATAGGGCCCGAAATTGCCCGATTGGCTGAGGCCGTCCCTAGATATGAGCTCCGCTTTGGGAGATATGTTGGACACATCGTTTTCCGTGTATGATTGACGCATCAATGGCGGAGGTTTACTGGGAAACGGTTGGGTCGGCCAGGCCTTCACGTCCGGAATTCTGGATTGGGCAACTGGACGTTCTTCAATGGGCCAAAGCGGCTCTCCGGTCACCCGATCAAAGACAAACAACAGCCCCATCTTTGTCCCTTGGGCAACGATATCCCGTTTCTTACCTTCATGAGTTACTGTCAGTAGCGTAGGCGATTGAGGAAGATCCAAATCCCAAAGATCGTGGTGAACAAGCTGCTGATGCCAGAGGCGCTCACCGGTATTTGCGTCGAGAGCCACCACCGAGTTGGCAAAAAGATTCTCGCCATAGCGATTGCCGCCAAAGAAATCGGGCCCGGCTGTTTCGGTCGATAAATAAACGATTCCACGTTTCTCATCAAGGGCCAGTCCCGACCAGTCTGAGGCTCCTCCCGTTTTCTCAAGATAACCCTCCGGCCATGTTTCAGATCCAAATTCGTCCGGTCGCGGCAGGGTGTGAAATATCCATTTTCTTTCACCAGTACGAAGGTCAAATGCCCGGACAGCATCGGGAACATTTTCGGCGACATTGGCCCCGATAATAAACATGTCCTTGTAAATATGACCGGGTGTTTTGAGAAAGGTATTGGACGTGTACTCCACATCCAAATTTTCACCCAAGTGGATCCATCCGTCTTTGCCAAACGACGTAACCAGTTTTCCAGTACTTGCATCCAGAGCGTATAGATAACTCCCTTTCATTGTAAGGATGCGCCCTTGTTCACCATCGCGCCAAAACATGACTCCTCGCTGGTTCCTGTTGGCCAGTTTTTCGTGAACACTGTCCGGGTCGAATGCCCAAAGGGCTTCTCCACTGGAACCATCCAACGAGATCACACGGCTTTCGGGAGTCACCGTATAAACGATACCATCGACAACAAGGTTATTGGTCTGAAACAGGGCGTGATCGCCCGTATCGTAGGTCCAGGCGACTTCCAATTCATTCACATTGCCTCGATTGATTTGATCCAGCTTCGAGTATTGATTGCTGGTGGGATCGCCGAGGTAGTGAGCCCAGTCGGCGCCGGCACCGGCGACCTCAGAGTTGGTCTTTTTACAGGCCTGCAACAAGATGGCCAAGACGAAGAAAACGAAAATTGAGAGGATTTTTGCACTACACCGTTTGTTCATAAAAATTTTAGCCTACTGGATTGGGAACCACATGCTCTGTGCCCGCGGGCAGGTTCGTATCGACTTTCCAACTTCGATCACCCTGAACAAACTCAAGCGCGACAGTGGTGGACCGATCCGTCTGCAAAGTTACCTCCGCACTGAGTGGAACGGAATCGCTCGGATCGAGATCGACGTCGATTTGCTGAATCGTTGGTGAGGACGACGTGCAGGAAACAAAGAGAAACGCAATCAAGGTCACACAGATCAATGACAGGCAATTACTCATTGGCGCGAAATCCGCAGGAGCTGAGTGGTTAAACGGAGAAGGAAACACTGGGAGCATGGATAGAGTTTTAGGTTTTTTGCGCAATCATAGATCTGCATTGTGGAGTGACGATCTATTGAGTCCTAAGAACACCTTGATAGTCAATCCTAAGGAGATCATGGATGATAGGGGCACAGATTTGTCTATACACTCGACTTTTCTATTATCCCGATCTGTTTTTCCAATGATACCATCAAGTCCAATCAAGAGATAAACTAAATATGACACGTCTTAAAATCACGCAAAAACTGTTCTTTCTGGCTTTGCTGCCACTATTGCTTACCGCCTGCAGTCAATCAGGTCCTACCATCGGTGATGTAAGCCTCGTACAGAATCCTAATCCAACGGTACCTCTCGCAGCTGTCCTCAGCTTATCGACGGACCAATCGGTCTCTTTAACCATTAACATCGACGATGGTGGCCGCCAATGGACGATCGCGCCGAGTTCGGAGCTCTCTACTGAATTTGAAGTTCCTGTCATTGGGATGCGCGCCGCACGCAGTCATACGATTACCGCTACGGTAACGAATGCGGGAGGAAGGTCCACCACCTCCGCTGCGATGACCTTGGATACACCCGCTATGCCGGATATATTTCCTATACCAAAAGTGACTGTGCATAAGCCTGATGCAATGGAGCCCGGAGTAACTTTGTTTAATGTCAACGGACGCTGGGATGCCGAAGGCAATGCAGTCCCTGCAATCTTCGCGCCGGCCGTTATCGTCAACGATCTGGGTGAAGTCATCTGGTATTATTTGCCCGCCGACCACAAAATCCATGACGTTCGCCGTATGCCAAACGGTAACTTTATCTATGAAATCTGGCCCGGTACCGGCGGCATGGTCGAGATCGACGTGCTGGGTAATATTCTCCGTCGTTGGCATTTCACGGGTACCGCAACGGATGTAGCCGAAGGCAGCATCCCTGTGGAAACCGGATCCTTTCATCATGATTTCACCAGTCTTCCAAATGGGAATATCCTGCTGCTCAGTAATGAGAACCGAGTCCTAGAAAACTGGTATACCAGTGAAACAGACGCCGATGCACCAAGGGCGACCGCGAATGTCCTCGGTGATGTCATTATCGAAATGACCCTCGACGGCGATGTGCTTAGAGAATGGAAACTACATGATATCCTGGACCCATACCGCATCGGATATAGCTCGCTAGGCACTGGCTTCTGGAGAACGCATTACGGTGAAATCCTCGAAGGACCAGCCCATGACTGGACGCACGCCAATGCAATTATCTACGAAGAAAAAGATAACTCATTTATTTTGTCTGTGCCTTATCAAGACGCGGTCATTAAAGTCAGCATGGACAGTGGCGAGCTAGTATGGATTCTGGGTAACCATGACAATTGGAAAGAGCCTTGGAGTGAAAAACTGCTGACACCCGTCGGTGATCTCGGATGGTCGTACAAACACCACGCCATTTCCCATACCGAAAACGGAACGTATCTACTTTTCGATAACGGTGTCGCGCGGAGTTCGCCGTTTGATGAGAAAATGGAACTCGCCGACAGCTACTCACGAGCCGTTGAATATTCGGTCAACGAAGAGACGATGGAAGTATCGCAGGTCTGGGTCTACGGACCCGACGACGAACCGTTTTACGCGCGTTACCTAGGCGATGTCGACTGGCAGCCGAAGACGGATAATATCCTTATTACCATGGGTGGGCAGGAATCAGATCCGGAAGGCAACAACGTCGGACGTGGACCAGATACCCAACGTTGGGCGCGACTGGTCGAGGTTACCCATGAACAACCCGCGGAAATCGTATGGGATATGCGACTGCAAGACACAGGATTGGGTTGGGCGGTTTATCGGGGCGAACGACTACCGACTCTATATCCCTAATGCTCTGTATTAAGGGACGAGGGACGTGAGGACACCTTTTACACGTTGAAAATCGATGACTCCATCACCCAGCAGTGATTTGTCCTCTTTGCAGTGGATCTCGCAAATGTTCTCTGTGCTCAGAACGACGCCGTGTTTTTCGGCGAGAAGTGCGACGCTGGCTGCAGGAATCGGCTCCATGGTTGACAAAGCATGTATACATATAAAGCATGTAACCCATGAAAAAGATACAAGTTCTATTTCCTGAGCCGATGCTAGAACGACTCAAGACGATTGCTGAGGCGGATGATCGGCCTTTGAGCGAAGTTGTTAGACGTTCTGTTGAATTCTGGCTCGAGCGTGTGCCGCCGCCTGAAAAGCGTGTAGAGAAAAAGAAGTTTCCCTTTTTTGATGGTGGTGAGGTGCTGGTCGATTCGAAGCGTATGCGAGAAACTATCTATGAGGATACTCCGTGAAGAGCCTGGATACCAACTTACTGATTTACGCTGCTAACCAAAGTTGCGAAGAGCACATAGTTGCTCGGAAATTGGCGGAGGCACTTCTCGCTGAGCCCCAGGAATGGATGCTCGCTGATCAGGTATTGTTCGAATATTATCGAGCCTTAAGAAATCCGGTCATTTTGCAACGTCCCCTCAATGCTAAACAAGCGGCTAAACAAGTTCGATTTCTAAGAGAGGAGGCTGGTTGTTTGCATTGTGCATACGCTTCGGAACTTTGGGGCTCGGTATTGCCTCATCTTTCCAAGGAATCGTTGCGAGGTATAGGGGTGTTTGACGCCATCTTGGCAGTCACTTTACAGGCCAATGGAATTACTAAGTTTTACACTCGTAATGTAAAAGAGTTTAAACGCTTTGGGCTTTTCGAGGTGATCAATCCGTTTTGATTAAAGGATTTGGATAGTCGATTAAGAACTGTGAATAGATATTAGGAAAGTATGGAAATTGCTATCCATTAAACACAGAATGCATGAATTCTGAGTTTAGCTCATAGCCTTCCTCGATCGATATGCCTTTTCACTTGGATCCTTTGATTATTAGCCAGTCGTTGTAGCCAATGGTTTTGAGGATACGTTTTCCTATCTTTTATAGGCAGTGAAAATTTAGTTCACCGGTTGACTCACCACCCACCAGGGGCTCCCTTCCGTCTGAAGAGTTTGTGTGTGGGTGAGCTCTCCATTGGATTCGATGCGAAAAACTCTCAACTTATTGCTACGTTGACCGGCTGCGATAAGGAATTGTCCATCCGGAGTGATATTGAAGGAGCGCGGAACAGGCTCGACAGAGGTGTGTTCAAGAAAGGTCAAGGTGCCATCGTTGTCGTCGATCGTAAAGCTGGCTATGGAGTTGTGACCTCGGTTGGCGATGTAAACGAATTTGCCAGAAGGATGGACCTCAATATCGGCAGTAGCGTTCTGCTCAGAAAATTTACCTGGAAGACTGGAGAGGGTTTCAATCACGGACAGCGTACCTTGGCGGGAATCTAATTCATAGCTTGTGATGCTGCTGTCTTGTTCATTACTTCCGTAGGCTTGGCCTGAGGTAGGATGAAACCATAAGTGTCTTGGGCCGGTATTCTCTTTTCGAAAAAGAATAGGTGGATCGTTGGGAGTTAGTTTCCCGGTTGAAGTATTTAACCGGAACTGGAAGATCTTATTGGGGCGCGTGTGTGGCACAAAAAGGAACTGTCCGGATGGATCGGTGACTACTGCGTGCGCGTTGGCATCGGTTTCGATTTGCTGTACTTCCGAAAGGGTACCGTCCTCGTGGATACGATGAACCATTACATTTCCCGCCGAGTAGTAGGAACTCAATAGATATTTCCCGGAAGGATGAACGCTGACATAACCTCCGTTGGCACTGGTGCTGAATTCGCTGAGCTTGGTCGCTTCAGAGCTCTTGTCGATTGCGTAGACGGTAATGGCCCCCGGTTCACGAATGGATACGTATAATCGGTTACCGGTTTTGTTGAAGCAGAAGGAGCCGGGAGGTCCGTCCGTAGGAATCTGACCAGTTAAGTCGAGCTGCCCTGAATCATTGTCCAGAGTGTAGACCGCGAGCTGATCTGGCTTGGAGCTTGATACGAGTATTCGGTTGGACTGGGCTGCGCAGGTAAGAGCAAAAGCAGAAATACTTAGAAGTGTTCTAAGAGAAAATAAGTAAAGCCGGTGAAACATGATTTTCCTCATATCTTTCCTTAATGGAGGATTTTTTCAAGATGGCTTTTCGTAGATCCATGTGCACATCATGGTGTATCTCCCGTTTTTTCTCTATCCTTTTCTGCCTGCTAAGTGGTTGTTCGGAAAAACCAGTCCGATAACGGTCAAGTCTTGTGTACCGATTTTTGCCTTCGCCAGTATGCTGGCATTGGCTCATATTATTACGCGTGTCATGGACCAAGGATCCAGTCTTCTCTTTCTCCAGGGGCAAGCGTTGTTGGTTCCTGGATCCGTTTATGTTTCAGCTGTACTTTGGCCGATCCTTATCATTTATGGTATGTCAAAACTAAGAACTCATCCTACCCAGACGGACTAAAGATTCGAAGTCTTTCGACTCACACACGATTACAGCAAAATAATCTCATTGGGATAACCAACAATTCGCCAAGAATCTTGAGGAGTTATCTACCCTGGAATTTAGGAGCACGTTTTTCAACGAAAGCAGTAGATCCTTCTTTGTGGTCTTCGGTGTCTCCGCAACGAGCGTGCGTCATAGCTTCGCGGTCCAAGATGGTGCGGAAGTCTGAACGTACAGCGAGGTTGATGTTTTCTTTCATGTAGCGGTAGCTAATTTGTGGGCCGTGTGCGATCTTGACCGCAGTCTGCTGGACAGTGCTCGTAAGCAAGTCATGGTCGATGACGCGGTTGACAAGATTGAGGCGGTGCGCTTCGTCAGCTTCGATGATGTCGGCGAGAATCATGA
>Ga0114999_10003030_pt1 | contig 21510 bp, 19 predicted proteins | sample ArcticOcean_MG_C_3_FD_89820 | JGI IMG/M metagenome (GOLD analysis project Ga0114999, IMG submission 89820) | Marine microbial communities from western Arctic Ocean - ArcticOcean_MG_CB8_126 | ecosystem: Environmental > Aquatic > Marine > Oceanic | place: Arctic Ocean: Canada Basin | collected...
ACAAAATCTTTATCAATTTGAAAGTTTGACATTTTCAATCATTTTAGTGAGTTTGACAAATGCCTCGCAATTGAGGGATTCAGGCCTTACATCAAATATACTATCTTCTGTAAGATTTTTTGGCAGACTTAGTGTTTTTAAACTATTTCTGAGTGTTTTTCTTCTTTGTTGGAAGCTTGTTTTAACTACATGAAATAATAATTTTTCATTACAACCAAGAGATTTTTTTTCTTTTCTACGCATTTGAATTACCCCAGACTCAACTTTAGGTTTAGGATTAAAGACATTTGGTGAGACTGAAAACAAATAATCAGTCACAAAAAAAAGTTGACATAAAACAGAAAGAATACCATATTTTTTTGAACCAGGGGGTTCACATATTCGCTGAGCAACTTCCTTCTGAAACATTCCTGAAAAAAAAGGAATTATGCTACGATTATCAATTACTTTAAACACAATTTGAGAAGAAATATTATATGGAAAATTTCCAATTATAGCAAAAGGTTTATTAAAAATATTTTTTAGATCTAATTTTAAAAAATCCTCTTTAATAATCTTTCCTTTTAACTCAGGAAAATTATTGTTTAAGTATTCTACTAATTCTATATCTAATTCAACTACAAAAGGTGTTTTTCTTTGTATAATAAATTTAGTTAACACACCCATGCCTGGACCAATTTCAAGAACATGATCGTAGTTTTTATAATCTAGAGTTTCTGAAATTTTTTTGGCAATATTTAAATCAGTTAAAAAATGCTGACCAAGTTTTTTTTTGGGAGTTACATTTTTCATTTGTGCTCACTTATTTCCAGTTTATCTTTAAAAGAAAGAGCTCTTTCTTCAAATTTTTCAATTGTTTTGTTTTTTAAAATACCAGCATACTTTTTTAAGTAATTATTGAGTAGAAATTTTGAACTTGAATAGTATTGAGCAGCATGAGCATGGAGGTTTCCAGAATCATCTAGTATAAGTTTTAATAACTTCACTTTAAAAAATTTCTCGGTATTTAACATTTCTGAATATCCTCTCTTTTAATCCAATTTATCCATTCAATTTCAATAACTCTATCTAGCTGGGCGGTTACGTTATAATAGATCATTAGCTTATAATATCAAAACCTGTATAGGGTATAAGAACTTTAGGAATTCTAATTCCTTGATCAGTTTGGAAATTTTCTAACAAGCCAGCAACAACTCTGGGTAGAGCTAAAGCACTTCCATTAAGTGTATGTACAGGCTGTTTATTACCTTCCTTTGTCTTATATCTTAGCTTAAGACGTTCGGATTGATAATTATTAAAATTAGACACTGAACTAACTTCTAACCATCTTTTTTGAGCTGCAGAATATATTTCAAAGTCATAAGTTAAAGCTGAAGCAAAACCTAAGTCTCCTCCGCATAGTTTTAATATTCGGTAAGGTAATTCCAATGCTACAAGTATTTGTTTTACGTGTTCAACCATATTATCTAGAGCTAACATTGCTTTTTCAGGAGTTTCCAAACGAACAATCTCAACTTTGTCAAACTGATGTAAACGGTTTAACCCTCTTACATCTGCTCCATAACTTCCTGCCTCTCTTCTAAAACATGGAGTATAACCTGTTAAACAAACAGGCAAGTCACTTTCTTTCAATAAAACATTTCTATATAGATTGGTTAATGGAACTTCTGCAGTTGGAATTAAGTAAAGATCATCTTCTGTTGAATGGTACATTTGTCCTTCTTTGTCAGGTAATTGGCCAGTTCCAAATCCAGATTCGGCATTTACAAGATGAGGAACCTGAAATTCATTATATCCTGCAGAGGTGTTTTGATCAAGAAAAAAATTAATTAAAGCACGTTGAAGACGAGCACCTTTATTTTTATAAACTGGAAATCCAGAACCAGAAATTTTACTACCAAGATCAAAATCAATAATATCATATTTTCTAGCAAGTTCCCAGTGGGGAATAGCATCCTTTGATAAATCTATTAAATTATCACTTCTAAAAATTTCTTCATTATCTTTTTCTGAATTTCCATAAGGAACATTTTCATCAGGAATATTTGGAATTTGTGTCCTAAGGTCAAGAAGTTTTTTTTCAATTTCGCTTAAATTGGCTTGAATAACTTTTGAACTAGTTTTAAGTTTAGATGACTCTTTTTTTAAATCATTTGCTTTTTCATTATCACCAGCTTTATAGTATTTTCCAATTTCTTTTGCTATAATATTAGCTTTAGTTAATTTATTTTCCAGCTCAGTTTGCTTATTTCTTCTTAAAGAGTCAAGTTTAATTATTTCATCTAATATGTTTTCAGCATCATAATTTCTTTTCTTTTGAGCTTCAATGATTAACTCTCTATTTTCTCGGATGTACAAAAGTGCTAACATTTTTTATTATTTAAAGACAAAAATAGTCGATTTGTTAATTAGTTTTTTCCAATTCATAACAGAATTTTTTATCAATTTTAAGTTGTGATCTTAAGGATTCTAATGAATCAAATTTTTTCTCATCTCTAATTTTAACATGAAAACTTATATTAATGGTCTCATTATATATGTTTTTATCAAAATTAAAAAAATGAATTTCAATTGTATGCTTTTTACTCGATACAGAAGGTCTAATACCAAAATTTAACATTCCAAAATATTTTTGATTCTTCCATATCATGGAGACCCAGTAGACTCCGATTTTTGGCAATGCTTTATTTTTTGAAGTAATTTCAATATTAGCAGTTGGAAAACCTATTTTAGATCCTAAGCCTTGATCATGTACAACAATTCCTTCAAGCTGGTAGCTTCTTCCTAAATACTCACTTACAAGCTTGATATCTCCATTAGAGAGCGCTTTTCTTATTTTTGTTGAACTTACAGAAATGGCATCAATATCTTGGGCCGGAATAACATCAACATCAAAACCATAAGTTTGACTGTATGAGATTAAATCAGAAACTGAGGCTGTCCTGTTTTTACCAAATCGATGGTCATATCCAATAAACAATTTAGAAACATTCAATTTATTAACTAATATATCCCGTGTAAATTTTTGAGCACTAAGATTTGAAAATGCCATAGTAAATGGGTGAATAATTAAAATGTCAACTCCAAGCTTTCGCAATAGATTTTCTTTTTCTTTCATACTATCAATAAATGATAGATTTGTTTCAACTTGAATAACACTTCTAGGATGGGGAAAAAAAGTTAAAACAACCGCATGAGCATTATTGGAGTGAGCATCATTAACCAATTTGTTTATTATAGCTTGGTGCCCAATATGCACACCATCAAAAGTTCCTATAGTTAGAAAAGATGGTTTCAAATTTTTATAATCTTTGATGCGCTTATAAACCTTCATTAAAATTCAGTATATTAGAAATTAATAACCAAAAATACTATTTTCATTTTATCATTTTGACTTGAATTTTTGAATTATATGAAAAAGTTATATTTATACTTATCATTGTTTATAGCTATAATACTTTTTTCTAATAATCTTAGGTCACAAGATTATTGGGTTTCAGATATAAATCAGACTGAAGAGCTTGATAACACTCCAGTAAAAACTTTTAGTTTAAATGATTTGAAATTTAAAAATGAGTTTAAAATTCAAAAGCAAAAAGTAATTTTTCTTCCAAATGAAAATGAAGATTATGAATTATTTATTATTGAAGAGATATTAACACTATCACCTGAGCTTTCATTGAAACACCCTTCAATTAAAACTTATAAAGGTTTTAGCGAAAAACGACCTAATGTTTCTTTAAGAATGACATTGTCTCCTAGAGGTGTTAGCGCATGGATTAATGTTCCTGGAGAAGAAAATGTATTTATTCAACCCTACAGAAAATTAAAAGGGAAACATTATACCTATAAAAGAAGTGAGAAAAGTAAAAAAGAATGGGAATGTAAAACAATAACAGATTTTAATCATAAATCAGATATTAAAATCAATAAAAATAAAGATTTATTTCCTAGAATAAATAATGATAAAACATTAAGAACCTTTAGATTAGCTATTGCTACTGATGCAGAGTATACAATTTATTGGGATGATAATGATGACGAAAACGGAACAGCGCAAGAGGATGCACTTGCAGCGATTGTCTCTACAATAAACCGTGTAAATAGTGTTTATGAAACTGATTTAAGCATAACAATGCAATTAATTTCTGGAACAGAGACTATTTATACAGATCCAGAGACAGATCCATTTTCAGATGATTTAAATTCAGAGGTTCAGGAGGACCTTACGAAAATCATTGGTGAAGAAAACTATGATATAGGACATTTATTTTCTTTTGGCTCTAATAACGGCAATGCAGGATGCATAGGTTGTATATGCGTGAATGGATTAAAAGGAAGTGCTTTTACATCTCATGGCTTTTCAAATACTAACACAGAATTTTTAACTGATTTTTTTGATATCGATTATGTAGCTCACGAAATGGGACATCAGTTTGGGGCGTATCATACTTTTGCTTTCAACGATGAAGGATCAGGAGCAAATGTTGAGCCTGGTAGCGGAAGCACAATCATGGGATATGCAGGAATAACTGGTCCAGATGATCTTCAAGAACACAGTGATCCCTATTTTAATTTTAAAAGCATAGAAAACATTCTGAATTATCTAGAGACACAATCTTGTTATAGTTCAACAGAATTAAACAACAATCCACCAATTGCTAATGCAGGCATTGATTTTACCTTACCAAAAGGAACAGCATATGAGCTTAAGGCTACAGCCACCGATATAGATAATGATCAGTTGACATATTGTTGGGAGCAAATTGATAGTGGATTAATGACAGTATCTCAATTTGGACCTGATAATTATTCTGGGGCAACCGCAAGATCGCTTCCTCCATCTTCAAGTCCATTGAGAAGTATACCAAATTTGATGTCTGTTTTAAATGGGGAGTTAACACAAAATAATCCGACATTAGGTTCTGCTTGGGAGACTGTCTCGAACTCTCCTAGAGAATTAAATTGGGGATTAACAGTTAGAGATAGATCACCTACATTAACTGGGCAGGGAGGTCAATCCTCTACCGATTCGATTACTTTAACAGTAATAGCTAATGCAGGTCCTTTCAGTGTAACCTCTCAATCCGAAGATGAAAACATATGGAAAACAGGAGATAAAGTTATTATTCAATGGAATGTAGCGAACACTAATATAGATCCGATAAGTACTTTGGATGTGGCTATAGTTTTATCTTTGGATGCGGGTCAAAATTTCAACACTTCAATTATTGATTCTACTCCAAATGATGGTGAATATATTTATAGAGTACCTAGTGGAATTTCATCTGAAAATGCAAGAATAAAAATTATTCCAAAAAATTCAATTTATTATTCGGTAAACAAAAAACCAATTCAAATTCAGCAAAGACCTTTTGCAGTCTTATTTGATCAATTTTCATATGATTTTTGTAATCCACAAACTGAAACAATATTATTTGATGTAGGAGTTTATGATAATTTGAATGATCCAATTTCACTTAACACAATAAATTCATCGAATGGTTTAAATGCTTCCTTTGATCAAAATTCATTTTCATCAAATGCTACAAACATTGGACTTACTCTATCTGGATTTTCAAATATTCCTATAGGAACAAATAGAATTGAGGTGATTGCTTCTTCAGGAAATGTATCTGCAGTTTTTCCTATTGATATCAATAATTACACAGACTTCATGTCTACTCCTAATCTATTATTACCTACTCAGGGAAATGAAGAAGTTTTAGATTTTCTAGGATTATATATTTTTGAATGGAATACGAATCCAAATACCTCAAATTATATATTTGAAATTTCTACAAGTATAAGTTTTGAAACTTTAAATTATCAGATAAATACAGAAAATAATTTTTTAAATATAACAGAATTAGATCCTGCAACCTCATATTTTTGGAGAGTAGCTTCAATAAACGAATGTGGAACTAGTGATTGGTCTGAGGTGTTTTCATTTATTACTGCAAAAATTACTAATAATAATTACGTTGCAAGCAACTTACCTTTACTGCTCAATGACGCTCCAAGCTTTGAAAGTGTTGGGTATACAACTTCTTCAATTTTCATCAGTGATGTAAATACCATAAGTGATATTGAAGTCCTTTTGAATATTGATCACTCATATGTATCAGACCTCTCGTTGTTTTTAGTTTCTCCTGATGGATCAATTTTTAGTCTTGCTGAAAATATTGGTTTAGGAACTCCATTAGAATCTGGAGATAATTTCACTAATACTGTTTTTTCTCAAAATTCTAGTGTATCAATAAATAATGCAAGTCCCCCATTTACAGGAAGCTTTCTCCCTAACCAACCTATAGATGGATTGATTGGAAAATCTGCATTTGGATATTGGACATTAAACATTGAAGATAATTATCCAGAAGATTCAGGAGAATTATTAAGTTTTGAACTCAACATTACCATTAAAGGAGAGTTATTAATAAATAGTGATTTTGACAGTTTTGCAGATTCAATAGATAATTGTCCTAAAATCACCAATCAAGACCAAGTTGATAGTGATTTAGATGGAGAAGGAGATATTTGTGATTTCGATGCACAAAATAATTTTCAAATTTTAAAATTTGATGAAAGTTGTATCACAAGAAATAATGGTGTAATATCAATTTCAGCTTTTGCAGACTTCAACTATACCTATAACTTATTGGGTCCAAATGGGTATAATGAGCAAGGAAACTTTACTAAACAGACAGGTAAAACTATCAGTAATCTTCAAAGTGGAGACTATACTTTATGTATATATTCTAATGATGATCAACAAATAGAAAGGTGTTTTACTGCAGCAATAAATGAGCCAGAGCAGTTAACAGTCAACACTATTGTTAATTATGTTGATCAGGAATTAAATTTAAATTTAAATGGAGGGGCTAATTATTTAGTTGAATTAAATGGTAGATTTTATAATTATGACAAATCGGATATTGTAAGATTACCGTTAAAGAAAGGAATAAATCAATTTAAGGTTACAACGGATTTAGGTTGTCAGGGATCTTATCAAAGAATAATTAATATTAATCAGAATGCTTATGTTTCTCCTAACCCAGTTAGTTCGGTTGCGGAAATTTTTATTGGGAACCAGAGTAATAATTTAAATATAGAATTTTATAGCATAGAAGGAGAATTTATAAAATCAGACAAAATAAACCTTTATGATGGTAAAAATTCTTTTGAATGGTCTATGAATGAATACCCTCAGGGGGTTTATATTATGAATATTATTACAAATAAAGGAACTCAAACAGTTAAAATTATTAAAAGATGAAAATTAAAATATTTATATTTTTCTTTATAATTATTGGGTGTGGTAAAGATTCGATACCTGATCCAAATCCGGCAATTTTATTATCTCCTGATAATGGTAACAATTGTAATACTGCAACAAGTATAAGTCTAGATCAAAGTAGAGTGGATTTTTTATGGTCAAAAGCGGAGAATACCGATTATTATGAAATTATTGCCATCAACAAGTCTACTAATTTTAAATATAAAGACACAACAAGCGGAGTTCAATCTAATGGAGAAATTTCTCAAATTATTTCTAAAAAATTAACACTACCAAAAGGAGCAGCGTATTCTTGGTCAGTACTTTCAATATCAAATTCAACAATAGTAACAACTGAAAGCGAAATATGGGAATTTTATTTGGAAGGAAATGTAACTGGTGACTTTTTACCACAGCCAGCGAATTTAGTGTACCCGTCAAATGAAGAACTAATATCACTTGCGAACTCTGACATGGTTGAATTTTTATGGACAAGCAGTGATGAGGATAATAATATTTTTGGATATGATTTTTATTTAGGAACTTCTATTGATAATCTGACAAAACTTGGGGATAAAATATCACAAACTTTATTTACTCAGGAATTAGTTGTCAATACAACTTATTTCTGGCAGGTTATTACTTTTGATCAACAGGGTAATAATTCAGCTTCAGGAATTAATCAATTTCAAACTGAGCCTTAAGTTTTAGTGTTAAAATTATTCATAGTGTTTTGAAGACCATCAGTGCCAAAACTTAAAATTATTCTGCAGCTAAGAGATATTTTATCTTTTAAAGAAAGTTTTTCAATTTCCAGCCATTTTCCCAAAACAAAATCAACTTGAGATTTTATTTTTTTATCTCCTATTCCAAATCTCAATCTAGGATAATTTGAAGTATTTAAATAATCTTCGATGTTTTTAAGTCCATTATGTCCCCCAGAACTTCCCTTGGCTCTAAGTCTAAGTTGACAAAAAGGAATATTTAAATCATCAGTTATAATAAGAATATTTTCAATATCAATTTTCTCTTTTTGAATCCAATATTTAACAGCTTTACCACTAAGATTCATAAAAGTAGAAGGTTTTATGCATATAAAAATCCTACCCTTATATTTAAATGAACTTTTTAAAGCATGTCTAGAAATTTCAAATCTTTTATCACGTTCATCAATTAATTTATCTAAAACTTCAAAACCTATATTATGTCGAGTTCCAACATAATCTTCACCAAAATTTCCTAACCCAACAATAAGAATTTTTTTCATTTTATTAGGTTTAGATGGATTTGTAAATAAATTAATTAACCACATTATATGCTAAAATAAAAAAAGCACCTCTATTTAGAGGTGCTTTTAACAATGATAAATATTTTAAAATTAATTTTCTGAAGAAGATTCTTCTTTTGCAGGAGCTTTTTTATCTTTATTTTCTCCTTCTGCTCCTTCTGCTCCTTCTGCTCCTTCTGCTCCTTCTGCTCCTTCTTCAACCTCTTCTTCATCAATATCGAGAGATACTCGAGATATTTTAACTTGACAAATAACTGTATTGTCAGAGTGCTGAAAAGTGTACTTTTCTGTTTTGAAATCTGCAGTATAAATTTTATCACCTAGCTCTAAACCAGAAATATCAACAGTTATATGATCTGGAAGATTAGTTGGAATAGATTTAATTTTTAATTTACGTTTATTTAAAATTAAAGTACCTCCACTATTTAAAACTCCAGGAGCGGTACCTTCTACTTTTACTGGAATATTCATAGAAATTTCTCGGTTATCGAATAATTGATAAAAATCTACATGAAGAATTGAATCGGTGACAGGATGAAATTGAATATCTTGAAGAACTGCATCTATTTTTGTTCCATCTTCCATAGCTATTACAACAGTATGTGCATTTGGAGTATATACTAATTTGCTGAAATCAAGTTCTAACGCAGAAAAGTGAAGTGGATTGTCTCCACCATACAATACGCACGGAACTCTTCCAGCATTACGTATGGCTTTTGTAGCTACTTTGCCTACGCTTTCTCTTTTAGATCCTTTAATTGTTATTGATTTCATTTGTATATAATTTAAATTTTTATTTAATTAATAAAGTTTGAACTGATTGATAAATCATTATGAACACTCTTCATAACTTTAGCAAACAATGGCGCACAACTTAAAACACGAACTTTATAGTGATCTTCTTTTGAAGGTATAGAGTCAGTTACTATTAATTCTTCTAAGTTTGATTTTTCAATTTTCTCATAAGCATTTCCTGAAAGAATTGCATGAGTGCATATAGCTCTTACTGACAGAGCACCTCTTTTAATCATAAGATCAGCAGCCTTTGCAAGAGTTCCGGCTGTATCAACCATATCATCAACTAAAACAACATTTTTCCCTTTTACATCCCCTATCAATTCCATATGAGAAATTATATTGGCTTTCGTTCTTTGTTTGTAACAAATTACAACATCACTTTGAAGAAATTTAGAGTAAGCATATGCTCTCTTAGATCCACCCATATCGGGAGATGCTATAGTTAAATTATCAAGTTTTAATGATTTTATGTAGGGAAGAAAAATACTAGATGCAAATAAATGGTCCACAGGTTTTTCAAAAAAACCTTGGATTTGATCTGCATGCAAATCCATTGTTATAATTCTAGTAGCTCCAGCTGTCTCAATTAATTTTGCAATTAATTTTGCACCTATTGGTACCCTAGGTTTGTCTTTCCTATCCTGTCTTGCCCATCCAAAATAGGGGAGAACAGCTGTTATATGTCTTGCAGATGAACGTTTAGCCGCATCAAGCATTAAGAGCATTTCCATTAAATTTTCTGAACTTGGATGAGTTGAACCAATTATGAATATTCTTGCACCTCGAATAGATTCTTCAAAAGAAGGTTGAAACTCACCATCACTGTATCTTGAAAATAATACTTGACCAAGAGATTGGCCATAAGAATCAGCAATTAGCTTTGACAATGCTTCACTTTGTGTGCACGAAAATATTTTAGCTGGTGTTTTCAACTATTTAATAGTTTAGAGTTTGCAAATTTAAAAATTAATTTGGGTCATTAACCTATTTCTTCAAAGAAATAATGAGTAAATAAAATTATTTTATAAGTTTGCACACTCTAATGCCTTGGTGGCGGAATTGGTAGACGCGCTGGATTCAAAATCCAGTTCTTTCGAGAGTGTGGGTTCGATTCCCACCCAAGGTACTATCTCGACTAGCTGAATTTAAGTTTTTTATTAGAAATACATTAAATTTTGTAAATTTAAACATGAGGTTATTTTTCTTTATATTATTGATTTTAAAATCTATTTTTTTAATCAGTCAAGATTATAATGATGATTATGAATTTTTCGAGCCCATAAACGATTCTTCATTGGATGGACAAAGATTATTCGTAGAAGAGTTGTTAGATCTGGCAGGATATGTTCCAGAAAAAATATGGGTATATCAAACATTACCAAATAAAGCTCATGTTTTCAGAGTTAAGCTAGATTCTATTTTTGGAGGCTTTATTTTTGTTAGATGGGATAAAAATAAAAAGGAAAATTATATAGCTAACAAATTAATAGATCCAGGCTTATATTTTAATTTAAAATCTGCAAAAGAAATAATGAGAAGGCAAACAAATAAAACCTCTTTCTCAACAAATGAGGTTTCTATTCAAGCTTCTGATCAGCAAACTATTTCAGAAGATGAACTTATGGGACTTCGACAAGAATTTGAATTAAAGGAGAGAGAAAAAGCATTGGAAAAGGCAAAAGAAAAATTAAAACAAAAATCAAAAGAAAAAACAAAAAAGAAGTCTAAAAAAATCTAATTAATCAATTTTTTATATCATTGCATAGATTTTTAATTATTAGCTCAATGCGATTCTTCCCTTATGTTTTTATAATATTAAGCTCTCTTTCATTGTCTTCTCAAAATTTTGGAAATATTCAAGGAAGAATTTTAGAATCTAAACTTTTATCACCCTTAAGTGGAGCTAATGTTCTAATAAATGGAACTTCAATTGGAGTTGTTACTGATGAATATGGGTTTTTCATAATTGAAAATATTGAAACTAAAACATATAACTTGACTGTAAGTTTTCTTGGATATAAAAGTCAAACTAAATATAATATTATAGTGAAATCTGTTGGAACCTCTAATTTGCTTTTTAAATTAGAAGAAGCTTCGGAGTCATTAGAAGAAGTAGTCTTGTCAAACACTTCATTTAGAACTACTAAAGAGACTCCGCTATCTACTCAAACCTTTTCGTCAGTAGAAATTGAAACTTATCCCGGTGGAAATAATGATATTACAAAAGTTGCACAAAGCCTTCCCGGAATTTCTCCATCCAGTGGAGGATTTAGAAATGATTTTATTATTCGTGGAGGAGCTCCAAATGAAAGTGTTTATTATTTAGATGGAGTTGAGATCCCCAACATAAATCATTTTAGCACACAAGGTAGTGCTGGAGGTCCAGTTGGAATGCTTAATGTTTCTTTCATAAGAGAAGTAACTCTTTCTTCTTCTGCATTTGGTGCAGAGTATGATAATCCTTTATCAGGAGTTTTAGTTTTTGAGCAAAGGAAAGGAAATAGTCAAAAAGCATCTGTTAATCTTCGTGTAGGTGCAAGTGAAGCAGGAGCTACTTTTAATGGTCCTATATTCAAGGGTGAAAAAGAAAGATCAAACACTACATTAATGATTTCTGCAAGAAGGAGTTATCTTCAATTTGTGTTTGAATTAGTCGGACTTCCTATTCGTCCTGATTACTGGGACTATCAATGGAAGTTAAATCATAAAATAGATGAGCAAAACAGCTTAATCTTCATAGGCCTTGGATCTTTAGACGATTTTTCTGTTGTTTCGCCAGATGATTTTGATCCAGAACAACAAGGTTTTATTGAAACCGCATCAATTATCCAACAACAGACCATAACCATGGGGCTAACATGGAGGCATAAATTAAAAAATGGTAATGGACAAATAAACACGACACTAAGCACCAACAGGCTTAAAAATATATTCAGTAGATATCAAGACAATGAAAACAAAACCGGAATTCTTTTCAGAAATGACTCTAAAGAGCAAGAAACCAAGATAAGAGTTCATGCAACCAATTATTTAAATGCTTGGAAAATTTCTTATGGGTTAAATGTTCAACAATCTGTTTATGGAAATAAAACAATAGACTTAATTAGTAATTTTCAATATAATACTGCGATTGATTTTGCGAAATATGGATTTTTTGGGAAGGTTAGTCGTTCGTTTTCTAATGAACGTTTAAGTATTGCACTCGGCCTTCGTACCGATGCAGATAGCTTTACAAATGGTTCAAATATTATTGATAATTTATCACCAAGACTATCTGTTTCTTATGCATTAGATAGCTATAGTCGTTGGAAGTTGAATGGTTCAGTTGGTCGTTATTTTAAAATTCCAACATACACAATGCTTGGTTTTCAAAACAATGATGGAGAATTCATTAATAAGTCCAATCGCTATATTCAAAGTGATCATTATGTGTTTGGACTTGAATACAGCTTAAGTGCTTCTGCTCGATTTACTATTGAAGCCTTTAGAAAAGTTTATAATCAATATCCTATTTCAGTTTTAGACGGTGTTTCACTGGCCAATAAAGGAGCTGACTTTGAGGTTCTTGGAAACGAAGCTGTGATCGATACTGGTAGTGGGCTTAGTGAGGGGCTTGAAATTTTATTTCAACAAAAATTATCAAATAATTTTTATGGAATTTTAGCATATACACTTTTTAGCAGTAAATTTTCTGGAATAGAAACTAGTAAACTTCCATCGGTTTGGGACAGTGGGAGTCTTATTACTTTTACAGGAGGGTATAAATTGCCTAAAAACTGGGAATTAAGTGCACGTTATCGTTATGCTGGACCAACTCCATATGCTCCTACAGATGTATCTGCAACTTTGGCAACCTATCCTAAAATTATCCTTGATTATACTCGTCTTGGCCAGGATAGATTATCCTCGTTTAAACAAGGGGATATTCGTTTAGATAAAAAATGGAATTTTGAGAAGTTGTCTTTTAATTTTTATATAGAATTGCAAAACTTTTTGGCTCAGGATAACTCTAGGCCTGATGAGTTTAGTTTAGCAAGAAATGATGATGGAAGCTTAATTACTCCCCGAGAACTTAAAAAAATTGAGCGTGAAGATAGAAACACTCCATTTCCATCTTTTGGATTTGTGTTTGATTTTTAGAATTTATTAAAATGCATTTAAGCCTGTAACATCTAAACCTGTAATTAATAAATGTATATCATGGGTTCCTTCATAAGTTAGAACAGACTCTAAATTCATCATATGCCTCATCACAGAATATTCTCCAGTAATCCCCATACTCCCTAACATTTGCCTTGCTTGCCTTGTAATATCAGCTGCAATAGCAACATTATTCCTTTTAGCCATAGAGATTTGTGCAGAGGTAGCTTTTCCTTCGTTTTTGAGGACGCCAAGTCTCCATGCCAAAAGCTGAGCTTTTGTAATTTCAGTTATCATTTCAGCTAATTTTTTTTGCTGTAATTGTGTTCCCGCAATTGGCTTATCAAATTGTATCCTTTCTTTTGCATAACGAAGTGCTGTGTCATAGCAGTCCATTGCTACTCCAATTGCTCCCCAAGCAATTCCATACCTAGCTGAATCAAGGCAGGAAAGAGGAGCTCCTAGTCCAGATCTTCCAGGAAGCAAGTTGTTTTTGGGTACCTTGACATTATTAAAGATTAATTCACCAGTTGCAGAAGCTCGCAAAGACCATTTGTTATGTGTTTCAGGAGTACTAAAACCTTCCATTCCTCTTTCTACGATTAAACCATGAATTCGATTTTGATCATTTTTAGCCCATACAATAGCTATATCAGCAAAAGGAGAGTTAGATATCCATAGTTTAGATCCATTTAGTATATAATGATCACCTTTATCTCTAAATCGAGTAGTCATTCCACTAGGATTGGAGCCATGATCGGGCTCTGTTAATCCAAAACAGCCCATATATGAGCCGTCAGCTAATTTGGGCAAATATTTCTTTTTTTGTTCGTCGCTTCCGTATTTCCATATCGGAAACATCACAAGTGAAGATTGAACAGATGCAGTTGATCTAATTCCTGAATCACCTCTTTCAATCTCTTGCATTATCAAACCATAACTTATATAATCTAATCCTGCCCCACCATACTTCTCAGGAATATATGGTCCAAAAGCCCCAATACTAGCTAGGCCAGGAAGCAATTCTTTGGGAAAAGTAGCTTCTTGTGAATGTTTTTCAATTATTGGAGACACATTCTTTTTAACCCAACTTCTTGTAGCATTTCTAACTAATAGATGTTCTTCAGTAAGTAAATCATCAAGATTATAATAATCTGGAGAAATAAACAAGTCTGGCTTCATAGTTTAATTTATGACAGATTCCAAAGGTACATATTTTAATAAAATCATTAATGAAAAAGATCCGTAAGTCCTTCGGGAAGATTAACTAAAATGGTATGTTTTTTTCTATTTACATTAATTAGTAAATCATCATGTAAGGGAACTAATACAACATTACTGCCAACATTAACTTCAAAAAGTGGTTGGGCAGTTTGATCATTTATTTTAATAATAGTGCCAATTTCACCTTCTTTTTGATCTATAAGTTTAAAACCAATGACTTCGTGATAATAAAACTTATTTCCCTCAAGAGGAGGAAGAAGTTCAAGTGGCAGGTAAATTTTCTTTTTTATTAATGAGTTAGCAATTTCTTCGTTAGACACATCTTCTAATTTAAATCGCAATAGTGAAGATTTATGAATTAGACATTTTTCTACAAAATAAGGAACTAACCTATTGTTAATCTCAATAAAAAAACTTGTTAAATTGGAATAACTTTCTATGTTATCTGTATCAGTTTTAACTAATAATTCTCCTTTAAAACTGTATTTTCCAATTATAGTGCCTAGGTAAAAACAGGCCTCTTTTTTCATGGAAAAAGTCTAAAATGTTATTTTTCTGGAGTCTCTTCAGTAGCTTCTTCTTCAGCAGCTTTTTCTTTAGCAGGAGTCTCTTCAGTAGCTTCTTCTTCAGCAGCTTCTTCTTTAGCAGGAGTCTCTTCAGTAGCTTCTTCTTCAGTAGCTTTTTCTTTAGCAGGAGTCTCTTCAGTAGCTTCTTCTTCAGCAGCTTCTTCTTCAGCTAGCACATTAGCAGCATCAGTTATGCGTTTTTCACTAACAGCTTTTTCAACTTCTAATGCTTTCTTTTTAATTTCGGCTTCTTTTTCACTTAGACCTTCAACCTTAGCTTCGATTTTTTTTTGTTTTTCATCCATCCATTTATCAAACTTTTCATCAGCTTGTTCTTGTGTAAGCGCTTCTTTTTTCACACCTCCATTCAAGTGATGTTTAAGCATTATTCCAAGAGAAGAAAGTAGGTTTCTGGCAGTTTCTGATGGGACTGCACCTTTTTCTAGCCAGTTAAGAGCACTATTCGTGTTAATGTCAACAGATGCTGGATTAACATTAGGATTATAGGTTCCGATTTTTTCTAAATAACGACCGTCTCTTTTAGAACGAGAATCAGCTACTACAACCCAATAAAATGGTTTTCCTTTTTTTCCGTGTCTTTGTAATCGAATTCGTGCTGGCATAAAAAATTAATTTATGAAGGTACCCGACCTCCTGTTTATTAATGAATTGGTCGGCAAAAATATGATTTTATTTCATTAGGACAACACATAAAGTTTAATTTTTTAAAACTTTAAAAAGTGTTTTTAAATCTAAATGATTAATGCAAATATAATTTTATAGTTAAAACTAACAACTCTTAATTATAAACTCGTTGGATAGGGGTCTATTTTATTGTATTTTTGCGCACTAAAGTATTTTACATGCAAATTTTACGTAGAGATACTGATTCACTCAATTCAAAAATTACAATAACTATAGACAGAAATGATTTTGCATCTAAAGCTGAAGGTGTTCTTAAAAATTATCAAAAAACAGCTAATGTTCCTGGTTTTAGAAAAGGACACGTTCCAATGGGTATGATAAAGAAACGGTATGAAAGCTCAATAATAGCTGATGAGGTTAATAAAATTTTACAGGAAAAACTAGATAAATACCTTAAAGATGAAAAGATAGCCATCCTAGGAAATCCACTCCCGGTTATGAATAATGATTTAGACTGGAAATCTGATAGCCTTGATTTTGTTTTTGAATTAGGTTTAGCTCCAAAATTTGAGATTGATCTCAAAACAAGAAAAAAAATTACACATTATCAAATTATGGCTGATGATAAAATGATTAATGATCAGTTAAATAATATTTTAAAACAATACGGTAAGATAATTTCAAAAAAGGTAGTTAATAAAGAGTTTGAAATAACCGCATCATTTAATTCAAAAGAAAATGGAATAGAAACAACATCAACTTTCACAGCTAATGATTTAAAAGGAAAAAAGAATATAGACTTGATATTAGGATCAAAACCAGGAGATTCAATTGTTTTTGAGAGTAATAATTTGTTTGATGAATTAGAAAAAGCTCATCGTGTTTTAGGTATAAGTAAAGAAGCAGTATCAAATTTAAATGGAGAAATATCTATTGAAATTAAAGAAGTTAATGAAAGAGTCCTTGCTGATTTAAACCAAGAATTATATGACAAAATTTATGATCCAGGCTCTGTTAAATCTAAAAAAGAACTAAAATTAAAAATTACTGAGGGTATCGAAAAACAATTAGAACAACAGTCTGAACAAAAATTACTGAATGACACCACAGAATTCTTAATAAAAAATATTAAATTCAAACTACCTGAAAAATTTCTCATTAAATGGATGCAAAACTCAGGAAAAGAACCTTTAACTCCTAAAAAAGCAGAAGAAGAATACATTAAATCGGAGAAAGGAATAAGATATCAATTGATTGAGGGTAAAATTATTGCAGATAATAACTTACAAGTTAAAATTGACGAATTAAAGAGTTTTGCAAAAGAAATGATTTTAACGCAAATGACTCAATATGGTCAACCTGCTCCCGCAGAAGAAGAAATGAAAGGAATAATTGATAAGATTTTATCAAATCAAGAAGAAGGAAGACGTATTCAAGAGCAATTGATGAGCAAAAAACTTTTAAGTTTTTATAAGGAAAATGTTCCTTTAAAAGTGAAAAAAATTAATTTTGAAACCTTTGTAAAAGAGGCTTATGCAAAAACCTAAATTTTTTAACTATTTTTAATAAAGATTATAATAAAAAATATATGGATTACGGAAAAGAATTTAAAAAATATGCTACTAAACATCACGGTATAAACTCTATGTATTATGATGAAATAGTGAGTAGTATGACACCCTATATAATCGAAGAAAGACAATTAAACGTTGCTCAAATGGATGTTTTTTCTAGACTTATGATGGACCGAATCATGTTTCTGGGAACAGCTATAAATGATAATGTTGCAAATGTAATCCAAGCGCAACTTTTATTTTTACAAAGTACAGACGCTAAAAGAGACATCCAAATGTATATTAATTCTCCAGGAGGTGGGGTTTATGCAGGTCTCGGGATTTATGACACGATGCAATTTATTTCTCCGGATGTAGCGACTATCTGTACAGGTATTGCAGCCTCAATGGGAGCAGTTTTACTAAGTGCTGGTAAATCCGGAAAAAGATCAGCACTACCTCACTCAAGAGTTATGATTCATCAACCATTAGGTGGGGCACAAGGCCAGGCTTCTGACATTGAAATTACTGCAAGAGAAATACTTAAATTGAAAGATGAATTATATCAAATTATTTCTAAACATTCAGGTCAATCAATGGATAAAGTAACTAACGATAGTGATCGTGATTATTGGATGAAAGCTGAAGAGGCTAAAAAATATGGAATGGTTGATGAAGTTTTAAAGGTAGCGAAATAATCTTGATAATGTATAAAAAATGAGTAGTGAAAACGAATTAACTTGTTCCTATTGTGGCCGTGTAAAACCCGAAACGCAAATATTAGTTGCTGGTTTAGATGCTCACATATGTGAAAAATGTATTAGTCAAGCAAATAATATAGTCGAAGAAGAAACTACAAATGTAGATCCCTCAGAATTTAGAATTGAATTAAAGCCTCCTAAAGTAATTAAGGCTTTTTTAGATGATTATGTTATTGGACAGGAGACTGCAAAAAAAATTTTAAGTGTTGCAGTATATAATCATTACAAAAGAATTGCCAATCAAAAATCAAATGAAGATTTAGAAATTCAGAAAAGTAATTTATTACTTGTAGGACAAACAGGAACTGGGAAAACCCTTTTAGCACAAACTATCTCAAAATTATTAGAGGTCCCTTTGGCAATTGTAGATGCAACAGTTCTTACTGAGGCTGGGTATGTTGGTGAAGATGTGGAAAGTATTTTGACTAGGCTTCTTCAATCTGCAGATTATGATTTGGATATAGCTCAACAAGGAATAGTTTTTATCGATGAAATAGATAAAATTGCTCGTAAAGGAGATAATCCATCAATTACTAGAGATGTTTCAGGAGAAGGAGTTCAGCAAGCATTATTAAAATTATTAGAGGGTACAATTGTTAATGTACCCCCAAAGGGTGGCAGAAAACATCCTGATCAAAAGTTTATTGAAGTGGACACGTCTAATATTTTATTTATAGCAGGAGGAGCTTTTGACGGTATTGATAGAGTAATTAATAATAGATTGAACCTTCAGTCAATTGGTTATAAAAATCAAGTAAAGACTGAAAAAATTGATACTGAAAATTTACTTCAGTATATAACCCCAAAAGATATAAGAACATTTGGATTAATTCCAGAAATTATTGGAAGACTCCCGGTGTTGTCATACATGAATCCTCTGGACAAGTTAACATTACGCTCTATTTTAACTGACCCAAAAAATGCTCTTATTAAACAATATCAAAAATTATTTTCTATGGACAATATCTCATTGACTTTTACTTCCGGCGCATTAGATTTTATTGTTCACAAAGCATTAGATTATAATTTAGGAGCTAGAGGATTACGTTCTTTGTGTGAAGGAGTCCTTAATCAAGCGATGTTTGATTTACCTGGTTCTGAAGTCTCTGAGTTAAAGGTTACTAAAACATATGCTGAAGAACAACTAAAGAGAGTTGAATTACCAATTTTGAAGGCAGTTTCTTGATCAAATGTTCATTTTTATCAGTGAATCGATATAGTTCCTTGAATTTGATAACCTGGGAATTTTATTTTGACCACCTAGTTTATTATTAGAAGACAACCAATTATGAAATAACTTGTTTTTAGCAATAGTTATTACTGGTTTTTTCAGAGTCATATTTTTATATCTTTTAGCCTCATAATCAGAATTTAGTTCTTTTAGTTTTTTATCAAGAAAAATAGAAAACTCTTCAATATCATTGGTGGGGTTGTCAAATTCAATAAGCCACTCATGTCCACCTTTTGAGTTAGCTTTCATAAAAATTGGACCAACTGTATAATTTATAATTGACACATTAAATTCTTTTGCTGTTTGACTTATGGCTTCTTCTGTGTTTTCTATAATTAGCTCTTCTCCAAAAACATTAATAAAATGTTTTGTACGACCAGTAATTTTAATTCTGTAGGGGTTTAAGTTTGTAAACTTTACTGTATCTCCAATTAAATATCTCCAAAGGCCAGCATTAGTTGTGATAACTAAAGCGTAATTAATATCAATTTTCACATCCCAAAGAGGAATTACATTTTGTGAAAAATCATTAAATAAATTCATTGGTATGAACTCATAAAAAATACCATAATCTAGCATTAACAATAGCTCTGAGCTGTTATTTTGATCTTGAATTGCAAAAAATCCTTCAGAAGCATTATATATTTCATAAAACTTAAGTTGCTTATAATTGAATAGATTTTCAAATTGATTTTTATAGGGTTTAAAATTAACCCCCCCGTGAAAATAAACTTCGATATTTGGCCATATATCAGTTAGCTTTTTGATTTTTTGTCTTTTTAAGACATTTTGAAGAAGCACTAACATCCAAGAAGGCATACCCGCCAAACTAGTTACTCTTTCGTTTAAAGTTTCTGATATTATTGCTTCCATTTTACTTTCCCATTCAGTCATTAAGGAAACCTTATTACTTGGTGTACTTCCTAATTCTGCCCAAAACGGTAAATTATCTATAAAAATTGCTGAGAGGTCACCAAAATAACTATTATTGTTTTCATCCAATTTACTACTCCCCCCTAACCTTAAACACTTACCAGCCAATAATTGAGAATCTTCATTGTTGTTTAAGTAAAGTGAAAGCATGTCTTTTCCAGCCTTATAATGACAGTCTTCAAGAGATTCATTGCTAACCGGTATAAATTTGCTTTTTGAATTTGTAGTTCCGCTAGATTTTGCAAACCATTTTATTGTAGTTGGCCAAAAAATATTTTGTTCACCTTTTCTATTTCTTTCAATAGACGTACTTATTTCTTCGTACTTAACAATCGGTAATCTATCTTTGAAGTCTTCATAATTTTTAATAGATATAAATCTATATTTTTCTCCAATTTCTGTATTTTTTGCAGTATTTATTAGTTTTAGAAGAACTTCTTGTTGAGTTTCAGTTGGATATTTTACAAATAATTCAATCTGAGTAATTCTTTTTTTTAAAACCCATGAAGCTATAGAATGAAATAAAGGAATTGGCATAGGTTGCTTATATTTATCAAGTAAATTTAAAAACTTTAATTTATGTTTAAGGGGATATTAAAAAAAATGTATACAATTAATAGTTCTCCGATAAGATATTTTTTATCATTTGAAAATGATTTTATAGAAATTAATCAATGTATTGGACGAAAATTGAAGATTACTAGAATTGGAGAACAGTGTTTAAATTGTAAAAAAAATAAATCTATTTTCAGACAAGGTTTTTGTAAGAATTGCTTTTTTGAGTCACCGTTTACTGGAGACTGGATTATTCGACCCGAATTAAGCACTGCTCACTTAGGTATTGAAGATCGTGATCTTGAATTCGAAAAAAAAATCCAATTACAGCCTCACATTGTCTATTTGTCCTTGAGTAGTCATCTTAAAGTTGGTGTAACTAAAAAAAAACAACTAATAACACGCTGGATTGATCAAGGGGCTCAAAGTGCAATATCAATATTAGAAGTTCCTAATAGATATCTTGCTGGAAAAGCTGAGGTTGAGCTTAAAAAAGTTTTTTCAGATAAAACAAACTGGCGTAAAATGCTACAAAATGAA
>Ga0114999_10003031_pt1 | contig 21501 bp, 24 predicted proteins | sample ArcticOcean_MG_C_3_FD_89820 | JGI IMG/M metagenome (GOLD analysis project Ga0114999, IMG submission 89820) | Marine microbial communities from western Arctic Ocean - ArcticOcean_MG_CB8_126 | ecosystem: Environmental > Aquatic > Marine > Oceanic | place: Arctic Ocean: Canada Basin | collected...
AGCCACCGTCGTGGTCGGAGCCACCGTCGTGGTCGGAGCCACCGTTGTAGTTGGCGGCACCGTGGTGGTCGGCGCCACGGTGGTGGACGGAGGAGGTACATCGTCCGCCTCGTACGCCCCGATGTCGTCGACGCCGTCCTGCGGGCGATCGACGCCGCGCTGGTCTTCGTTCAGGTCCGTCGCTCCTTCGTTGATAGCGTTGGACCCCGCCAGAAGGGCATGCGTCTCTGTCGGCCCGCAGTTGTTGGTGAGACCACCCAAATTCGGATCGCCGGTGGGCGGCGCCGTGCCGCCGGCCACCCACGGCCCGGGTCGCTACGGTAAGTACTGCTCGTATGGCTACCGATACGGGCGAGGCAAGTGACGACCCGACGCGACGAGCGACAGAACAGATCTGGCACGCACCCGGCGCGTTGGCTTCGTTTTGCTTCCATCCGAACCGCGGTTGATTGGACCAGGGTATTACATGCGTAGGCGATTCTTGGTTTCGTTGATGCTGAGCGACGTTGGGGCTCTCGCTGTGGCGTTGTCCATATCCGCGCTCTTTGTATTCGATACGCCGTGGATTTGGCGTGTTGCGCCCAGCTCGGGAGAGTCCATCATGCCGCTCGTAGCGCTCCTGGGAAGTGGTGCGTTGGCCGCATCGTATGGAGTGCGAAAGATGTGGGAGGAGTACTCGCCCAGAACGTCATACGGAAGCGGTCTGGCAATCGTGGCCTTCGCTGGCGCGTTTGCCGCTTCGGGCGTTATTGTGAGTCGAGCGTACTGGTCGCGCAGCTTTGTCGCCGTTGGTCTGACAATCTGGACGCTGCTGAACCTCACACACAGGTTCGTCCGCCGCCGCCGACCCTGGACCGAGCGAATGGTGATCGTCACTGCTGAGAAACAGCTCGTCGACGATCTTCGTGCCACAGCCCACGCTGAGATACTGAACGTCTACCACCCAGCCGAAGAATCACCGCAGAACCTCGTGAACGGTGAAACGTTGGCAGTCGACTTCCGATCGGTGCTTTCGGATCGGATGGCTCAATTTGTCGCGTCGTCGGACGTTGCGGCTCAGCCGGTCAGATCGCTCTTGTCCGTGTATGAGGAACACGCCGGACGCCTACCACTCACGCACCTGGCGGAAGGATGGGAGCTCTCTACTCCAGTGTCTCGCAACGTGTATGCACCGCTGAAACGACCGATCGACACGCTTCTGATCCTGATCACACTGCCGCTGTGGATCGTCCTCACCGCGCTCATTTGGATCACTGTCAAGGCCGATTCCCCCGGGCCCGGTTTCTATCGCCAGCGGCGGGTCGGCGTCGGCGGGTCGGTCTTCTGGCTATATAAGTTCAGAACAATGGTCGATGGCGCCGAGCCGGACGGTCCGAGGTTCGCGGCGCTATCCGACGACCGGCTCACGCGTGCGGGATCGTTCCTTCGGCGCACGCATCTCGACGAGGTTCCCCAGTTGTGGAACGTGTTGCGTGGCGATATGTCGCTGATCGGGCCGCGACCGGAGCGTCCGGAATGGACCCGCGAATATGAGCAGGTCATTCCGTTCTACGCATACCGTTATCTTGTCAGGCCAGGATTGTCGGGCTGGGCGCAAGTGCAGTACGGATATGCGGACGACGAGGCAGCTGCCATCGACAAGCTGACGTACGATCTCTACTACGTCAAGCACATGTCTCCTTGGCTAGACGCAGGGATCCTCGGCAGTTCGCTCTGGGCCGTGCTATCCGGATTCAGGCCTCGTTGAAAGGTCATGAGACATGAGACAAAGCCACGGGTCCCTAGATGGGGTGGTGCGTAGGAGGATGCGAGCCAGGAGTTCGAGAGAAGTGCAAACCCAACCGACCGTATGGGTGCTTTCCGAGCTGTACTATCCCGAAGAAGCGGCCACCGGCCACTACGTGACGAAGATCGCGGAGGGGCTCGCCGATCGTCATCGTGTGGGCGTCCTCTGCGGCCAACCGTCCTACGAAGCGCGGGGCCTTCGCGCTCCGCGACGTGAACGACGGCGCGGCGTTGATATCTATCGCTGCGGCGCAACGGTGCTCAACAAAGACATAGCTCTCTACCGAGCGCTCAATCTATTCACGATCACCGTTTCGATCTTCCTGCAGGCATGCCTGCGGATCCGGCGTGGCGACTCGGTGTTGGTAGTCACGAACCCGCCGACACTCCCGTTCCTCGCCCAAGTTGCCTGCCGGATCCGTGGGGCACGATGTCTGCTGCTCGTCCACGACCTCTATCCCGACGTGCTCGTCGCCGCCGGGCTTGCCAACCCGGGATCCTTCCTGACACGAGGCATGGAGCGGTTGCAGCGGCGTCTCTATCGGAGTGTCGATCGCGTGATCGTGCTTGGACGCGACATGCGTGCACGGGTGGCGGAGAAGCTTGGTGGAGATGACCGACACTTGGAGATCATTCCAAACTTCGCCGACACCCATGAGATCGTGCCGAGTCCACGGCAAGACAACGCACTCATCGGCGCGCTCGGGCTCGGAGACAAGTTCGTCGTCCAGTACTCAGGAAACATTGGACGAATGCACGGTATCGAGGATCTGTTGGCTTGCGCCCGCCTCCTGGAGTCAACGGATACGGTGTTTCTCTTCATAGGATCCGGTGCGAAGCTTCCGCTCGTCGAGCGTGCTGCTCGCGAACGGGACCCATCAAACCTCGTCGTGTTGGGTCGGCGCCCACGCAATGAACTCTCCGAATCGCTCGGCGCCTGTGACATTGCAGTGATCTCGCTCCTTCCAGGTATGGGCGGCGTGTCGGTTCCGAGTCGCATGTACAACATCCTGGCTGCCGGCAGGCCGATCTTGGCGGTAGCGGACGCTAACTCCGAGTTGGCTCTGGTTGTCCGGGAGGAGAGGGTCGGCTGGGTTGTGCCTCCAGGTCAACCTCTCGCTGTGGCCGAGGCGATTGAGGGGGCCCGTAGTGACCCATACGAGTTGGAGCGAATGTCGGCACGGGCTCGTCGCGCAGCCGAAGGTAAGTATTTGCTGCGTCACGTCAACGCGGCGTACGACGACTTGATCAGGGGCTTGGATGGTGGTGCAAGACGATAGGGGCGGAAAGCAAGGGTGCCAGCATCGCGAACGGTGGAACGCCAAGCTGAACGCCGACGATCGTGGAGGCGGCTAACCACCCGCCCGAGAAGTAGGACCCGACGGCTCCCATGAAGAAGCGGGCCTTCGGGAAGTTCCAGGGTAGAAAACCAAGCGCCGCACCGGCTGTAACTGCGCCGATGACCGTCACCAGCTCGAGATCCTGGATCGCCCCAATGATTGCCCAGCAAACCCCTGCGCAGTCGTTGCTATGAATTAGCTTTCCCGCTACATCAGAGGCTCCGCAATATCTCAGGGGTTATCAGAGTCAGGTCTCTGACGGATTCGTGCCTGTTCTACAAGCCGCGTCGGCATCTCCCTGGCTGGTTACCGGAAGACCTGAGATCCTGGACACCCCGGTACGGTGAGGCATGTGAGAGTCCTGCAGATACACACTCGGTACCGCTCCGGTCGGGGGGGCGAAGACACCGTCGTCGATAGCGAGTGGGCTGTCTTGCGCCATGGAGGCCACACAGTTCGTCGATGGGAAACATCTAACGCTGCGAGCACGTTGCGTACTGCTGCCCGGTTGACCGTCGCGTCCTGGAATCCGATGGCGGCTCGAACGCTCCGAGCCGTCATCACTGAGTTTCAGCCGGACGTGGCGCATGTTCACAACACTTGGTTTTCTGCGTCTGCCTCGGTGACCCGCGTCCTTCGACAAGAAGGCGTGCCGACAGTAATGACCCTCCATAACTATCGACTTACGTGTGCGAACGCGCTTCTGTACAGGGATCAAGGATATTGCCAGAGTTGCGTTGTGGGTTCTGCGTGGAACTCTGTTCGCTTTGGTTGTACTGAGGGTCCCCGATTGACGGCAGTGCCGGCGGCCTTGAGCATTGCGGTCCACAGATCGTTCGACACTTGGAACCGGAATGTCGATCTCTTTCTCGCGCCTTCAATGTTCGTAGCCGAGATTATGGGCAAGGCCGGGATCGAAGAGGGAAAGCTCCTGGTGAAGCCACACTTCCTGTCGAGAATCCCCGGTCGGCGAGCCGCTCCACCCTCCAACAGTCGTGAGCTCCTATTCGTTGGCCGGCTCGCCGAGCCCAAGGGAATCGATTTGGTGCTCGATGCGTGGAAGCGTGCGAAGCCGAGTGGTCTCCGCCTCGCCATCATTGGCGATGGGCCGAGCCGTCCATTGGTCGAAGCGACTGCAAGGGAGGACTCCTCCGTGGAGTATTTCGGCTGGCTCGACTCGACCGCCGTGCTCCGCAAGATGGGGTCGGCTCGCAGCCTCTTGTTCGCATCGAGAGGGCCTGAGACTTTCGGGTTGGTACTAATTGAGGCTCTTGGGAGCGGTCTGCCTGTTGCGGGCGCGAGAGTTGCCATCGTCCCAGAGCTTGCACGTCACCTTCCGACAATGCCGACATTCGTGCCCGGCGATCGCGACGCATTGATCCGGGCTATCGAAACGTTGAATGACGATGCGCTCGTTGACGCTCTCGGTGCGAAGGGATTGTCTCTATTTTCCGAGGAATCAGAGGCTCTGGCTCGATGAGCTGGCGAGGATCACCAAGCGACGGGGCTATTGCTTCTTGACCACTGAAGGCTTTACGGCGCTAAGTGCGCTTCATGAAGCCGACCTCGGCACCAGTACCGTCCATCTCGAGGAGGATCTCTCAAGACGAGGCTGGATCCACAGCGAGTATCGTGACCTGGCAGAAAACTTGAAGCATCAAGCCACTATGAAGGGTGCTTCAAGTATGGTCGGCGTCGAGCGAGGCTATGGAAACATGGTGTTGTCTCCCACGTACATTCGGGAGAACTTACGTCGTGAGCGTCGTCGACGGGATCATCGACCATCGCCAAGATTTGGTGGTTCTGCGGAGGACGTAGCAGGTCATCAGACTCGCTTCCCGACGGCCGCGCAGTAGCCAACGAACCACTAATGCGTCTAACGGAACAATCGCAACCGACATTCGTTAGTTCGATTCAGGAGCACAGGATGTCAGACGCCTTCAGGTCTGTCGTCCAGGGGTATTGATCACGAGAATCCCACAAAATCGCGAAACGCACGATCTCAACCGAAGTTTGCTGTGTTTGTTTCGCATGCGCTAACCGATGCGAAACACCGGAAGAGACGAAGGATCTCGCTGCTGAATCGAGCGTCAGCAGTCCAACAAGGCCAACGCAGCGTCATCTACACCACGTCGCCGGACGCGACCGTCCGCTCGAGTGGAGGCAGACGGGCGTTAGTGTCCATTTGGGTATGAGGAAGCTTCTTAGAGAGACGGAGACAAGGCTGGGGTCTCCCAGGATCGTGACGTTGGGCGCATGGCGACCCGTGGATAGCGTGCCACCCATCAAAGGCCACGAATCAAGGTTCCTGTCGAAACTTGGCGGCCTGATGGCGTTCGCGATCCCCGCACTAACCATCGTTGAATTTCGCATCGTGGGAAAAGTGTTCGCGGGGGAGCTACTCGCGTTACTCCTTCTGCCACTCGTTGTCCGATACCGGCACCGTCTCTTAGATCCGAAACCGCTCCGATTGATTCTTGTTCTCGGCGCGCTCTGGCTGCTAGCGCTCGTGATCTCCGACATCTGGCATCAGACCGCTGCGGTCAACCGGCTCCGAGGCTCAGCAGAGATTGTCATTCTTCTGGACATACTGGCGACACTTCGGGTCCTCACTTACCGACGTCCGAACAGGCTTGCAATGGCGTTGCTCGGCATCGCGGCTGCAGGGGCGGTGCAAGTCCTAATTAGTCCGACAGCGCAGCAGGAAGTGTTTGCATGGCAGCTTGGCGGTGGATCTGCCGTCGCGATTGTCGCGCTTATCGTTGCCCCACGCTTACCAGCCCCGTTTCGACGCGTGGCCGCCCCGTGGTTGCTCTACACCATCGGGGTGTGGAGTTTTCTCCTTGGAGCGCGCAACCTTGGTGGCACGATCATGATCACGGCCGCTTACTTAACTTGGATCCAAGTGTTCAAAGGGGGCCGCCGGCGTACCCGGCTGCGAGCCAAGCGATTGGCGTCGCATGCACTTGCTGTGCTCACAATCGCAGCTCTCACCTTGGCGACTTATTCGTTCGCTGCGAGTTCGGGTTTTCTTGGAGAGGACGAGTACACGCGGAACCAAGCTCAGAGTGCTGGTGGACTTGGCCTTCTGATCGGCGGTCGACAAGACAACGTCGGCTCAGTCATAGCGATTGCCGATAGCCCCTTTTTGGGCCATGGGTCCCGTCCTGAGAACGCCGAGTACACAGATGCTGCTATCGCATTCTTGACGGAGGCCGGATACGAACCGATCCGGAGGCAGTCAGACGCGATACCGAATCACTCTTTTCTTCTTGGAGCTTGGATTTCGGCTGGCATAGCAGGTGCTGCCTTTTGGATCTTCATCGTGTACGTGGGCTTACGAGCTCTCGTTCTGGCGAGGCGTTTTCCGTTGACGTGGAGGCCCATCGCGATACTCTTGGCTGTGCAGCTGATATGGAACGTATTCTTCACGCCGTTAAGCGCGTCTGATCGCACACTCGTTCCCGCGGCACTCCTTGTGTTTCTTCTGGCTTACAAGCCTCGCGCATCTCTTCCCGCAAAAACGGGCGAGACGCCAAGACGAAATTCTCAATAAGCTTATGCACATGAACTTCCGCTCATTTCGGAGCAGAAGCCCCAGTTTCCCAGATACGGCCCCCTGTGCCCGTGTTAGCTGCTGTGTCTTCTTCAGAAACTCCGCTGGACCGAAGCTCTCCGATGCCGCCTAACGTCTGCGTGGGCCTGCTGGTACTCGAGCCAGCATACGAGTTGATGGAGAATCCCTCGATGGCTTCGCATGCATAGCCAGAGCTTGATGATCAAAGGCGGGCTGTGGTCAGCACTGGCATATTTTGTTTCGATCGGGTCGACATTGATCAGCACCGTTCTGTTATCGAGGCTCCTATCGCCAACAGACCTCGGGCTGTACTTCGCGATTCTGTCGACCGTCGGAATCGCAGCAGCAATCGGGTCGATGGGGCTCTCAACTCCGATCACGGCATTCGTGGCCGAAGCTGATGCCGGAACTCGGGGCTCGGTCATCGCTCGTGGATTCCTCATCGCGGCTGTCGGGGCTACCCTGATCTCGGTTCTCTTCTTGGTCGGTGTTTCCAAAGCTGTCGAAGTCGCGACGGGAAACGCCGAGCAGGTTCCTTGGTGGATACTCGCTCTCCTGTCAGCGGTACTCATCTTTGGCGCGCTATCAGTCCATTCTCTTGTCGCACTCACAGAGCTGCGCGGTTCGGCAGTTGCACGGTCCACTCCACCGTCCGTCATTGCGCTGTCCCTCTTGGTTGTCGGGTTCGCTGGCCGTGACCTAGATCAGGGAGATGCCCTACTCATCGTGTTGGGCGCCAATGTGGTAGCTCTCGCAATGGCAATTGGACTAATAATCAGGCATGTCGGTGGCAAGAGATCACGACACTCACCCCCGCCGATCAGCAGATATCTTGCAGTCGGACTTCCCTGGCTCGCGAGCTCGATTCTGATATTCGCATTTCTCCAATCGGGTGCACTCGTCGTGGCCGCAACATCGTCGCCCGCCGATGCTGCTGAGTTCGGAATTGCAATGCGAGTAGCTACCTTTGTGACCATTCCGGCCCTAATTGTTCGCTCGGTGATTCCACCATTCGTGGCGCGAGTTTGGGTTGAGGGCGATCGAGCTCGGCTCGATCGCCTCATGCGAGCGACCGCGACCATCTCCGGGGGACTCTCGGCCTTGATTACCGCGGCTCTCATCGCTGTTGGCAAACCGCTGCTTTCGGGTATGTTTGGTGAGTCATATTCCGCGGCGTGGGCGACGATGGTGATGCTGTCTCTCGCTTTCACGGTCGCTGCGCTAACAGGACAGTCTGGGCATATGCTGGCGCTAGTCGGCCTAGAGCGAAAGGTGCTGTACGTGTTCTTGGCGACAACACCTCCCGCGTTGGTGGCGATGGTGTTATTCGGAAGGTCATACGGCCCAATCGGGGTCGGCGTGGCAACAGCACTGGCGGTAGCTGCTTCCAACATTGCGCTGGCGATGATCGCCTGGCGATCTGCCGGTGTGCGCACGTGGTGTCTGACCTCCTGGGGCGATGTAAAGGATGTGACGAGGGTCATCGCTCAGGTTCGGCATGTCGCGGAGTGACGTTACGAGTCAGCACCATGGTGGCTTTGAGGGCAGGTCATGCGGAAGATCACCGTGGGTTGATATCCGCTGCGAAAGTCGGTAGTCATCGGATGTGAGTATTGCTGAGGAAAGCATTTACGAGCATTGCGATTGATGTCCTTGGCGCGGCTGGTGTCTACCCGACATCGATGACGAACAAGCGCGAGCTCGAGGGTCTAATCGATACGCTCCGACCCGTGTCGACCGACATCGAGCTGATTCGACTTGGTCCTCTAGGCGATGGCGGGTATCTGGTCCCAGATGATCTGCAAGGGATCGAAGCATGCTTTTCGCCCGGAGTCAGCGACATATCCGGCTTCGAGATAGACTGTGCGGACCTCGGTATGAAGGTATTCATGGCGGATGCATCTGTGGAAGGTCCCGCCATATCCCATCAGGCATTCCAGTTCACGAAGAAACATGTGGGCGCGGTGTCTGACGATTTCATGACTATGGACCAATGGGTTGCCTCTTCATCAGTTGGAACTGATACAGGCCTGCTACTCAAGTGGACACTGAGGGCTTCGAGTACGAGATCTTTCTAAGCTTGTCGAGCGGTCTCATGGGACGCTTCAGAATCATTGTGACGGAGTTTCACAATCTCGATCAGTACTGGAGTCAGCCATTCTTCAGGCTGGCTACGCGTGCCTACGACAAGATCCTGCAGACACACCGTTGTATCCAGATTCACCCGAACAACTGCTGTGGAGCGTTGCGGAAGCATGGCCTAAGTATCCCGCGTGTCATGGAGCTCACATTCCTACGCAACGATCGAATCAGGGCGTCGTCTCCTGCTCGATTATCTCCGCATGCGTTGGATCGAGACAACACCCCAAATGCCACTCTTCTGCTGCCTCCCATCTGGTCTCACGAAGCTGGATAGCGTGCAGCGCTCTAAAGCCCGGGCGGCGCATTGGAGAGGGAGACGATGAAGCACTCCGACGTCATCGCCGGCTCTGATGTGGGCTGGGCTGGCGGACCCGGCTTGAATGAATTCTCCATGCTCTTTGTAGCGAGGACCTCCCCGCCGGAACACTGCCAGAGCTTCGTTGCTCTGATCGGATCGAGGGCCAGCACCGAGATTGCGATGGTCTGAGGTAACGCGCAGGAAATCCACAACCTGCTGTATCAGCACCTGGTGGATCCGGGTCACAAACCCGGCGTCCCGGTACGGACAACGCGAACGCGCTCGGGCACCGTAGGAGATCGGCAGGTAACTTGCCGTTTCCTGGGGACGAGACACCTCGCGTTGTGGGCATCAGCAAGGAAGTCGCGCTGGTACAGATGAGTGCATGCCGAATACAATGCAGCAGCCACCTAGCTACCAGGCCGCTCGCTCAGCGCTTCCGCGAGGCGTTGCATCGGAGTCTTCGCAACAAGAATGGACATAACGTGAAGTTCTCCGTGGTCACGATCTCCTTCAATCAAGGGCACTACCTTGAGGAGGCGATGAGGTCGGTTCTCCAACAGAGAGATGCTGGTGTTGACCTTGAGTACATAGTCGTTGATCCAGGGTCAACCGATGGGTCACGGCAGATCCTGGAGATGTACGAGGGTGAGATCGATCAGCTGATTCTTGAACCAGACGAAGGACCGGCTGACGGTCTGAACAAGGGCTTTGCTCTTGCCACTGGGGATGTTCTTGGGTTTATCAACGCCGACGACTTGCTTGAACCGGGGTCGCTCACGGCGGTTCTCGGTTTTTTCGTCCGTAATCCGGACGCTCAGGCCGTGACCGGAGTCCTCCGTATTATTGACGGAAAGGGCAATCCGTCGACCCTCTCTCGACTTCCCTTCGAGTCTGTCAAATACCCGCCACGCCTTACGCTGAGAGCGTATCTTGATCGGCGCATGACGATTCTCCAGCAGTCGACATTCTTCCGACGATCGGCATGGGAAGCAGTAAGCGGATTCAACGTGGCTAATACGGTGTCGTGGGACAGTGAGCTCTTCGCGGACATGCTTCTGGCCGGTATTGAGTTCAACCGGATATCCTCGATACTTGCCTCGTTTCGTATCCACGGCGAGTCGTTGACTGGGTCAAGGTCGATGTCAGATCAGGTGCGCATGAATTGGGCTCGAGTGCGGCAGAATGCCGTCGCTGCCGGACATCGCCCGTCACCTCCAGGTCTTGTCCAAGCTCGGCAAATCGCATGGCGCATCAGACCAGGTAACCGGTTCCGTGGTTGGCTAGCGGGGCGAATGAGCCGGTAGCCGAGAGTTGCGCCGTTCACTAGCATCGGAGCCGAAGGGGCTCGTCAGAGCACCGACATGGCGGCGGTCTCGGACGGGCGGCACGGGCGCCCGCCTCGTTGCCAACGGAAGCCACGCGCGAAGCGGATGAGAAATGCCGGGCACTGCCATCGATACTGCGCAAAGACGTGATACGTACCGGCTCTTCCGGTTGAACGGGCAGCCGATCTTCGCGGTCCCAACGAAGCCACGACGTCTCCGGCTTGCCGGCATCGCCCGGTATCAACCGATCTCGCCGAAGCGCGCAGCGTATCGCCGCCTCATTCGGCTGCTCATGCAGCTCGGTGCGGATGGCCTCGTCAGCCGGGCCGTGGCCGACCCGGTCGATCGCGTAGGCGATCCGACGAGGAACTTCGACCTGGAATCGTGGCTGAAGCACGTTCGCAAGGATCTCGACAAGGCGGCAACATGTGCCGTGTTCTGGCCACCGCAGCGTGAGCGCGGAAGAGTCTACGTGCACATCTTCGGAAGCGATCTTCGGCCGATCGGGTTTGCCAAGGTCTCCTTCGACGAGGAGAACGACATTCGTCTCGATCGCGAAGAGCAGATGCTCCGTGATCTCGCCGGCGACGGGCTTCGGACGTTCCGGGTACCGCACGTGTTGTCGGCATGGCGCGACAAGGCGACCGGTCATGCCTCGCTCGTGATGGAGGCGATCCCTGAGTCAGCCCGGCCGCTGCCGAACGCGGAAGACTCGTATCCCGCGGCTTGTGTTGCCGAGTTCGCGCGCGAGCCGCGCCGGATGTCGGCTGCCGATCTCCAGCAGACGTCGTGGTGGGCGGCGTTCGAGTCGAACCTTGGCCTCGACCACCCGGCGTTCACCGCACACATCCGGACGCATCTTGAGGCTCAAGAGGGTGCGAAAGTGTGCCGGACCCACGGTGACTTTGGCCGAGCGAACATCGTGCTGCACGGGGAGACGCCGTGGATATTCGATTGGGAGGAAAGCCATCCAGATGGCCCGGTAATGTCTGACGACGTCAGTTTCTACCTTGCCGTTAACAAGCCTCGATCTTCGTCCGATAGCGCTACCGTTATCGCTGGGCTCCGTGATCGCTTCTCGACGGACGCCGATCCCGTTCGCCGGGTGGCGGTGATGCTCGCGCTAGCATTTCGCTCTACCGTTGCCCCTCGATCCGCGGGAGGGCTCATCTCGCATTGGAACCAGCTCTGATGGACGAACAGGCGAAGTCTGACGTAGACACGTCCGTGGCCGCGAGCTACCGGAGGCAGTTCGCGGGCACATCGAAGGCCGAAGAGTACGACGAGATCCAATACAATCCGCGCTCGTATTCCGACGTGCTCTGGCAAATCGAGCAGGATCAGCTCGTCGAGATTGTCGACGAGTTCCGGCATACGCACGAGTCCATCGAGTACCTGGACTTCGCGGCTGGTACCGGCCGGATCGTTGCCTTCATGGAGGACAAGGTCGATCAGGCAACCGGAATCGAGATCTCGGCCGCCATGGTCGGACGAGCTCAGCAGAAACTCCGCCAAAGCAAATTGATTTGCTCTGACATCACGGCTGAAGGAGCGGAGATCGAGGGAAAGTACGACTTCATCACGGCCTTTCGGTTCGTCCTCAACGCCGAGCCCTCGCTTCGACAGAGCGGGCTAGAGGCGCTTGCCGCGCGGTTGCGCGATAAGACCAGCCTCCTTGTCTTCAACAACCATGGCAACTTCTACAGCCACAAGCTCCTCCTCTGGCCGTTCCACAAGCTTCATTCGCTGCGAAAGGGATACCAGACGGAGGGCAACTATCTGACCAACGGCCAGGTCCACCGCTTAGCGCGTAACGCCGGGCTCGAGATCACCCGCACGATCGGCTGTGGTTTCCTAGGTGGAAAGGTTGCCAGATTCCTCCCGATCAAGGCAGCGACGGCCATCGAGAGAGGCCTCGCGCGATGGCGTGTGTTCCGACCGTTCGGCGTTAATCAGCTCTACATCGCGCGCTCCGCGGAAACAATGCGGCATTGAGAGGCGACATGTCAGAAGCCAACGCTGATCGCCGCCCTAGCTAACCACGGCTGTAATGCTGAGCATTGGATCAACACAGCAGGCGTCCCATCGAAATTGAAATGTCCTTTACAACGTGCCTTGGCGCCACGGCACGTCCCCCCTTGAGTCGGACCGTCATTAAGCCGTGGGTCCCCACGATGCCGTCACCGTCGGCCTCGTCTTACTACTTCCACCCGTGCGGGTGCCGTGGCCGTGGCCGTCCCTCTGCGCTACTGCCAGCAGCTGGCTCGAATCAGCCAGCGATCTTCCCTGGATCGTCGCGTTGCTCGTGATTTGGACCGAGACCTGTGTCGGCTATCCAGATGCCAGCACCGGCCCTATCGACGCCGGGAGTCACTACGGAAGGCTGTCCGACACTTGGATGTTGGTGTAGAGGCTTTCGGCGGTGGGGCCGGCCACGTCGTGGTCGTTGGCGAACACCAAGTAGTCGAACGATCCGGTGTAGAACGTGCCCACCGGTATTATGTAATGGGGCACACCGGGCGACACATAGGTCGCGAAGTCCGATATACCCCAACTTTGGGTACCGAACAGCTGGAACGTTCGGTTCGCCGAGATGACATCATCGGTGATGCTGGACTCAATAGGTGTTCAGATCAATACTCTGGGTGGCGTCGTCCGGGAGAGGCGTCAGTGAGTCAGCGTAGAAGGTTCTGGTGGCAAGCAACGTCGTCGACCGCAGATGGCCACCGGTTTGCCTTTGTCTAACCTTGCTCCGTAGCTCGGTTGCTCCGTAGCTCGGTTGCTCCGTAGCTCGGTTGCTCCGTAGCTCGGTTGCTCCGTAGCTCGGTTGCTCCGTAGCTCGGTTGCTCCGTAGCTCGGTTGCTCCAGAGATCGAGAATGGTCCCTGATCGCCGTGCTCATGTCCGGTGGCGGTCGAACCTTCAACCACGGATCGACGCTTTCGGGGATCCCGCCCACGCCGCTGATCGCAGTCGTGATCTCGGACCGGCCGTGTGGGGGATATAGCTCGCTGCTCTCAGGCTGTGTGACCTCACGGTTGATCGCGCTCAGAACATGAGCTGCCTGGTATCGAATCAGCCGCCCGCTATGCCACTGATCGATGTATCGCGTGAAGCACCGCAGAGCAAGCGTGGCTAGCGTGGTCACTGACGCCCAAATGACAAAACGCGCACTTATTACAGGAATCACGGGCCAGGACGGCTCTTACCTCACCGAGTTTCTCCTTGGCAAGGGATATGAGGTCCATGGGATCGTTCGAAGGTCATCGACGTTCGGTACCGAGCGGATCAATCACATCTACACGGATCCCCATGAGCCGAGCACGCGATTGTTCCTCCACTACGGGGACATGACCGATGGGAACCGGTTGGCCGAGATACTGGCTGCGGTTCGGCCCGATGAGGTGTACAACCTAGGTGCCCAGTCGCATGTGATGGTGTCGTTCGTCAACCCTGTGTATACGGCCGATGTCGATGCACTCGGCACGCTGCGTTTGCTGGAAGCGATTCGCCACTTGGATTATCCGGTGCGGTTTTACCAGGCATCGTCGTCGGAGATCTTCGGCTTGGCCGTCGAGATACCGCAGTCAGAGTCCACTCCGTTTCACCCGCGCAGCCCCTACGGCGTCGCCAAGGTGTACGGCCATTGGCAGACCGTGAACTATCGGGAGGCGTACGGCTTGTTCGCCTGTTCGGGGATCCTCTTTAACCACGAGTCGCCGCGGCGGGGTGAGACATTCGTGACTCGCAAGATCACCAGGGCTGCGACGCGGATCAAGCTTGGGCTTCAAGACAGGGTCTATCTGGGGAACCTGGATGCCGAGCGCGACTGGGGCTTCGCCGGCGATTTCGTTGAGGCGATGTGGCTGATGCTCCAGCAGGAGGAGCCCGATGACTTCGTGATCGCAACCGGGGAGCGGCATTCGGTTCGGGAGTTCGCCGAAGCGGCGTTCGATGTGCTTGACCTCGACTGGGCCAAGCATGTGGCTGTGGATGATCGGTACCTGCGCCCGGCCGAGGTAGAGCTGCTTCAGGGAGATGCGTCGAAGGCTCGGGCGGTGCTTGGTTGGGAGCCAGGGGTGCCGTTCGATCAGCTCGTCGAGATGATGGTGGAGGCAGACCTCGAGCTCGCGAAACAGGAGCGGACGTTGGTAGATGCCGGGCTGAAGTCGATCGAATGGCGAACGGGCCGACCAGAGTGATCGACCTTTCGAAGAAGCGGATCATGGTGACCGGTGGAGCCGGCTTCTTGGGCACACACCTCGGCAGATTGCTCGATGCCGAAGGGGCTACCGATCTCGTAATTCCCAGGCGCGCCGACGTGGACTTTACCGACCAAGCGGCTACCCGCCACCTCATCGACGACGCGCGCCCTGAGATCGTGATACATCTGGCCGCCGAGGTCGGGGGGATTGGGGCTAATCGGGACAACCCGGGCCGGTACTTCTACGCCAACGCTGCAATGGGATTGAACCTGATCGAGGAAAGTCGTCGGAGCGGCGTCGAGAAGTTTGTACAGGTGGGCACAGTCTGCGCCTATCCGAAATTCACTGAAGTGCCATTTCGCGAGGAGAACCTGTGGAGCGGTTACCCCGAGGAGACGAATGCCCCATACGGCGTCGCAAAAAAGGCACTCCTGGTGATGCTCCAGTCCTACCGGGAGCAGTACGAGCTGAATGGGATATACCTCCTTCCGGCAAACCTCTACGGACCCGGCGACAACTTCGACCTTGAGTCGAGTCATGTGATCCCGGCTTTGATTCGAAAGTTTGTAACGGCTCGAGACGCAGGAGAACCGACGGTGTCGGTGTGGGGCACCGGGAACGCGAGCCGCGAATTCCTCTACGTGGAGGATGCAGCCCGCGCGATCCTGCTCGCCACGCAGAGCTACGACGCCCCCGAGCCGATCAACGTCGGTACCAACGCCGAGGTGACGATCCGCCACCTGGTGGAGTTGATCTTCGATGTCACAGGCTTCGAAGGATCGGTGGAATGGGACTCGAGCAAACCGGACGGTCAGCCCCGTCGTGCACTCGACACGTCGAAAGCGAAGGAGCACTTCGGCTTCGAAGCGACAGTAAGCCTTCACGAAGGGCTCCGGCGCACGATCGCCTGGTGGGAGGCCAACTGCTGATACCCGCAGCGGATACGCCTGTCTAACCTTGTTCCTTGGCTCCCGTTCCCGAGAATAGGTACCCGATTGCCGTCCTTGTGTCGGGTAGTGGGTCGAACCTTCAGGCGCTGATCGACCCTGCCTACGGAGCCGAGATCGCTGTCGTCATCTCAGACCGGCCCGGTGTGCTCGGGCTAAAGCGGCCGGACTGCCTGCGGTCGTTGTCGACTGGACCGACCACGGCGACCGGGAATCGTTCACGTCTGCGGTGTGTGACGCAGCCGAATCTCACGGGGCTCGGGCGTTGATCCTGGCGGGGTTCATGCGAGTTCTCGTGCCCGCGGCGATCAGGCGATTCCCGCACCGGATCATCAACACACACCCGGCCCTGCTGCCGTCGTTTCCCGGTGCGCATGCAATACCAGAGGCGCTGGCCTACGGAACGAAATCGAGCGGTGTCACGATCCACTTCGTCGATGAGGAGGTGGACCACGGGCCGATCATCTTCCAGGAGGCCGTGCCCGTAGAGAACACCGACAGCGAAGCCTCGATCCAGGCGCGAGTCCAGGCCATCGAAGGGTTCATGCCTGGTGGAGGTGACGGGATTTGAACCCGTGACCCCTACGTTGCGAACGTAGTGCTCTGCCGAGCTGAGCTACACCCCCCGGACGAGGCGACAGCTTACCGGAAGGCCGGCCGGAGACGGCTCGCTCTAGGAGGTGTCGCTTGGGGTGATGGTGGCGAGGACCGGCTCGACGATCCTGCGTCGAACCTCCTGGCGAAGAGCCCGGCGATGCGGAATGAATCGGCGCCCGTCTGGCCGCCGGAACATCCATCGCTGGTCCAAACGATTGAGCCTCCATCCTCCCTTATGAACGAGCATGTGGTGGAAGACGCACAATGTGGCGAGGTTGTCGAGGTCGGTTGCTCCGCCATCGACCCCGTGGCGCTTGTGATGACCGTGCCCCCAACGGGATCGCTTACAGCCCGGTATGTCATACCCATGACAAGAAACCCGGCCGCAGAACGAAGGTCGCCGGAAACCCCAAAACGGTGCCGTCGGCGAATTGCGCCTAACCCTCTAGCTGTTTGCGCAGACGCTCTTGGACGATGGTCGTGGTGAGATCGGCGCGGCTACGTTCGATCAGGGACCGAGCGATGTCCGTGGTCCGCCGCAGTCCGTGGGTCATCCCGTCCGGGTAGTCGAGCGACGTGAGTAGATCGTGGATGGACTCCATTGCTACGAACGTCGTCTCGGCTTCGATTAGGTGGCCGGTGCGCAATTGATCGAGCAAACGCCGGCGCTGTTCGCCAACTGCTTCGCCCAGTCCTTTCAAGTACGGAACACTGTGAATTCCCAAATCGGAAGGCAGCGGCAACGGAGTCCCCTGCAGCAGCGCCGCAGTCGCTTCCGCCTCAGCGTATTCCTTGACGGCGTCGTAGAAGAAACCGGCGTGATAAATGTCCTGATGCTCGGAAAGCGGCGCCTCGGCCTCAGCGATCAGGTCGCGCACCTCGACCATCAATTCCTCGGCCACAGACCGTTCACCCCGATGGAGCGCCCTAATCGCCTTCGAGGATCCCTGAATGATGCTGCGGCAGTTTTTGAGCGCCAATTCCCTCGCCGCGAATTTGGCGTCGAGGTCGGCTCTTACGGCTGCTTCGACAGCGCTGAGGTCGATCCCGGTTTCGGCGGCCACCTGATCGTTCAGCCGGCGACTACCCGTACCGTGTGGTGCTGGGTGTCCTCTTCGCGCTCTACGGTGATCAGCGGGATAACCGACCCCGTCCGGCCTCCGTGCCCCCTCACTTTGAGCAACAGCGTGACGTATCCGGCGAAGAGAAGGTCGAACCCGATGGTCACCGCCAGCCACGTGAGGCTGCTCTGATAGACGGCCAGAGCGAGAGAAAATACCGCCCCGGAGCCGAGTGCAACCAGCACGCGTTTACGGCGAGCGGCGGCGCGCCGACGGGCCTTCACCTCTCCGGCGTTCACTCCGGTAACCGAGGCAAGCAGATCCTTTGAGCGCGCAAAGTTGCGAGTTGTGTTCAGCGGGCCTCGCCGACGGCCCGCGAAGAACGAGGGCAGCAGAAATGCAGCCCAGATCCCACCGATCAGCAGAAATGCAATAAGTGTCACAGGTTGCCTCTTACGTCCGTGGCCATCGCAGCGTAGAGATCGCCGCGCGGCACATCAAGGACCCGAATCCGATCCTGAATCGCTTGCATTGTGGGCAGAACGTGCATCAGCCAGCAACTCGACGCCATGCCTTAGAGCGGGCCCGATCACCGCGAGGGACTCCGCGACACCTTTGGGCGATCCGGGCAGGTTGACGATGAGCGTCGTTCCGGCGATCCCAGCGACCCCACGAGACAACATTCCGTGCGGATTCAACCCGAACGTGGCAGCACGCATCGCCTCCGCAAGGCCCGGCGCATCGCGCTCGACCACCTTCGAGGTGCCTTCGGGCGTGAGGTCCCGTGCACTGAAGCCCGTTCCGCCGGAAGTCACGATCAGGTCGACAGCCTCGACGAGGTCACGGAGGACGCCAGCGACCGTATCGATGCCGTCCTCGACAACAATCGGTTCGCCTACGACGAACCCGAGGTCCTGTAACAAGGAAACAGCGGCTGGCCCCGAGCGGTCGACGGCGCGCCCGGCGCTAACTCGATCACTCACTGTCACGACGGCGGCCTTCACCGCTCCCAGTCTCCCGATCGGCCCCCGGATTTGGCGAGAAGGCGGACGGGGCCGATTTGAGCGCCACGGTCGAGCCCTTTGATCATGTCGTAGAGGGCGAGCGCACCAACCGACGCAGCCGTGAGTGCCTCCATCTCGACACCAGTACGGGCATCGATGATGCAGGTGACTTCGATGCGGGCGCCGGTCTCGACGGATTCGATCACGACATCGACCGAATCGAGCCCGATCGGGTGACACAACGGAATCAACGACGAGGTCTGCTTGGCACCCATGATTGCCGCCACCCTGGCCACCGCCACAGCGTCACCCTTCGGCAACCCGCCGCCAAAGACCAGACCGGCCACCTCGGCGCTCATCGCGACGAACGCCTCGGCTACGGCGCGCCGGCGAGTCGTCGCTTTGGCACCGACGTCGACCATGCGGGCGTTGCCCTGGTCATCGAGATGGGTTAGGCGATCAGCCACCGAGCGCCTCCTCTCGCGAACGAGTCTCAGGCCAGCGGAACATTTCGAGTTCCACGGTATCTCCGGCGCGCACAACGCCGGCGCCTACAGGAACCACTGCATAGGCGTTGGCGGCGGCGAGCGCGCTCAAGACATTGGACGACTGGCCGCCACTTAGAGCGGCGTGCCAGGTCCCCTCCTTGTACCGGGCGGCAACGCGGAGAAAGACCTCCTTGGCGGTGTCGGTAGCGACCTCCTCGTCCATCACGGCGTCAACCCGGGGCCGAAACAGCTCATCGCTGCCCATCATCTGGAGGAGGGCCGGCCGCAGATACTGCTCGAAAGCGACGGCCACCGACACCGGGTTGCCGGGAAGCCCGAAGAAGGGAGTTCCGGCGACGGCACCGAAACCGAACGGTTTTGCCGGCTGCATGGCGACGCGCCAGAACTCGACGCTGCCGAGCCCCTTAAAGACCTCCTTGACGACGTCGTAGTCGCCCATGGACACCCCGCCGCTCGTGACGATCACGTCTGCATTGGCGGCAGCCTGGTCGAGAACCGCGGCGAGAGCGTCCGCATCGTCGGGCACGATTTCATGATCGATCACCTCCGCTCCGACCTCGTCCAAGAAACCGGCGAGCAGGAACCGATTCGAATCGCGGATCTTGCCTGGACCCAACTCCGCCGTCTCGGGCGGCATGATCTCATCGCCCGTGGACATGATTGCGACGACGGGCCGCTTTCTTACAGGCGGGAATGCCTCACCCATCGATGCAAGCACGCCGAGATGGGCCGGGCCGAGGCGCTGCCCCGATCTGAGCACAACAGTCCCGGACGGCACATCGCCGCCGGCAGAACGTACAGCGCTTCCGGTCTCGACGGGCAAAAGAACGTGAACCGCCCCATCGGAGCCAGGCTCAGTGTCCTCTACCCTCACGACAGCGTCGCCTCCGGCAGGCATCGGCGCCCCCGTCATAATCTTGATTGCAGTTCCGGCGACCACGGTGGCGCCTGAGACGCTGCCTGCCGCAACCTCGTCGATGACCGACAGTTCGACCGGCGCACAGACGACGTCCTCGGCTCGTACTGCGAACCCGTCCATTGCAGAGTTGGCGAAGGGCGGGAGATCATGGGAAGCAACAACGTCATCAGCCAGAACAAGGCCTAGAGCCTCCCTGAGACCTACGCGCGCCCGCGGCAGCAGCGGTACCGAATCGAGCACCGTCCCCTGGGCCTCGCTCAGCGGCCTCACAAGGCCTCCAAGCGGTGCTCCCGGCCAGCCAGCAACCTACGGATATTGCTCTGATGACGAACGAGTACCAGCCCCGCGATCGCGGCCGTCCACAACAGGCTTGCCCCGCGCAGGCCCGCAATAGCAAAACCGGGAATGTAGAGCAGGGCGGCACCGATCGATGCCAGGGATGCCTTCTTTGTTGCGAGCACGACCACTACCCATCCGGCCGCGAGCAACAACCCGAATATCGGCTCCAACCAGAGCGCTGCCCCGATCGCCGTCGCGACACCCTTTCCTCCCCGAAACCGATGAAAGAGCGGAAGCACGTGCCCGGCCACAACGGCGAATCCGGCGGCAAACGTCGTCGCACCACCGATCCAAAACTCAACGGCGCCCACCGCCACGAATCCCTTGAAAGCGTCACCGAGGAGCACGAAACCTGCGGCTTTCTTGCCCATCGTGCGGAAAACGTTCGAAGCTCCAGGGTTGCCGCTACCAGTGGTATATATGTCAACGCCGAGAGCACGCGGCACGATCACACCGAAATCAATGCTTCCGAGGAAGTACGCCAGAACGACGGCAGCCACGTGCTCCATTTGCGGGAGTGTAGGACTGATAGGATTTCCGCCTCCTAGTTGGGACATTCATGATTGGCGTGTTCGGCGGGTCCGGCTTCTATGAGTTTCTTGAGGGCGCGTCAACCGTAGAAGTCGACACTCCGTATGGCCCGCCGAGCGCTCCGTTCACCGTGGGCACGGTGGACGGTATAGATGTGGCTTTCCTACCCCGCCACGGGGCGCACCATCAGTTTCCTCCCCACAAGGTGCCGTTCAGAGCAAATGCGTGGGGTATGAAGGAACTCGGGGTGACGTGCGTCATCGGGCCATGCGCGGCCGGGAGCCTGACTCTGGACTTCGAGCCCGGGCATTTCGTCGTATGCGACCAACTCGTTGATTGGACCACCGGCAGAGAGCGTTCCTTCGTCGACGGGCCGGACGTCGAGCACCTGGCCTTCGCTGATCCGTACTGCCCGGAGCTGCGCGACCACGCCGTCACTGCGCTGAAAAGCGTCGGCGCCACGGTGCATGATGGCGGCACTGTCGTCGTAATTCAGGGGCCGCGGTTCTCAACCCGGGCCGAGAGCGCGTTCTTCGCCTCACAGGGTTGGGGAGTAATCAACATGACTCAAGAGCCCGAAGTCGCCCTGTGCCGCGAGCTTGGCATGTGCTACGTCAATATCTCGGTGATAACCGACTACGACGTCGGTATCAGGCAGGGTGATGAACCCGTCACTCACGACGCTGTTCTCCAACAATTCGACGCATCGCTCGGCACCCTCCGGGCCGCCGTCAAAACGCTGATTCCCCTGTTGGACGCGGACGCTACGTGCGCCGTCGCCGAGTAACCGCCTCTAACTTTCCCCAAGCGCGGAGACAGGGCACAATAGGGAGGTGACCGCAGCACCTGCGGTCAAGCGGGGGAGCAAGGCGGATGGGGACGGAAGGCTCGTAGGCAGGCCATTCGAAAAGTTTTCCCAT
>Ga0114999_10003033_pt1 | contig 21488 bp, 19 predicted proteins | sample ArcticOcean_MG_C_3_FD_89820 | JGI IMG/M metagenome (GOLD analysis project Ga0114999, IMG submission 89820) | Marine microbial communities from western Arctic Ocean - ArcticOcean_MG_CB8_126 | ecosystem: Environmental > Aquatic > Marine > Oceanic | place: Arctic Ocean: Canada Basin | collected...
ATCGCAAAGATGCCAGCCACGAACGAAGAGATGAAGGCGCTCCGCTCCCTCGGAAAGAGCCGGGGTCCGGTAGCGCGAGTGACCGAGATCGCAATAAGAAATGCCACGACGCGTTGGAGCAAGAGCGGTGAACCGCCAGCGTCGTCCCCGATGTAACTGAGCAGGATCAACATGATGCCAAAGACGACCCCGGCCAAACCCGCTACGAAGAGGCCGGCCGACCCGTCACCAGGATCTCCACGCTCGTAGGACGACAACGCAATGGCGACAACGCCCAACGCGAGGCCGATTGAGGTGACCGTCGACGGTGAGGCACCCGAAACGAGAAGGTCCCACAACACCGGGACGCTAGACATCACTACTGCTGCAGTTGGCGCCGCGGAACGCAACGACCCGCGGGAGTACGCGACAAACAACAACAAAATGCCAACACTGTTGGCGGTTCCGGCGAGAGCCCCGTGTGCCAGGTCAGAGGTTGTTGGGTTGCCAGACCAGAACACGGCGACGACTGCCATTACGAAAACACCGGCAAGCAGCACCGTCGAAGTGACCTCGCTGGCGCGCTCTCTCTTAGTGACGCCGGACGCGAAGAAGTCACTCAATGCGATTGAAAATGTCGAGAGAACCGCGTAGATCACCGACACAGGCAGCAGTATGCACCGCGTTCCGCCGTGTTGCGGGCAATGGCAAGTCGACCGCCGATCAGGTCGGCCACTTCGGGCCATACGTGGTCTAAGTCCGGCGCATCAGAGGTGTCGGCAGGTCCCATGCCGTGAATCTCGATGTTGAAGTCGTCGTACCCGTTGTCGGGAGGACGGATCATCCATGGACCTTCAAGGGTGCTTTCGTTGCCGTCGACGGTTGAACGACCGACAGCACACGCAGAGTTTCTGTCCTCACGGGCCGTTTCAAAGTCGATGGCGTTCGATTCCCCCCGCGGGACAAGCCTCCAGACAGATCGATGGGGATCAGACCCTCAGTAGGCGATACGCGGGATGTGCTCCTCCCATGTGCGTTCGGAGACGACCCTGGTTCCCTCGTAGCCGGTAATGCGGCCATCGAGGTGGAACTGGGTTGCGTCGCAGGTCACAGCCAACAGGCTTTCGGTACGCACTTGCCAATCATCCCGAGCAAACGCGAAGTCAGCCCGATATTCGATGGAGGCCGAGAGCGGATCGCCCTCGACGATTCGGTACCGCTGAGCGCTCTGGTTTGAGTATCGAAGGCGAGTGGCCTCAAACTCGACCTCGCCGGCGTCGACCTCGACCTCGAGGAGGTACTCCTTGCTCAAGGGGTCGTTGACCTGGTGTCGCGATCCGGATCCTGGACGTACAACGCGATGGGGCAGGGGATCGGCAGCCTGCGGTTCTCCCAGGTCTGGCGGTGGAGTCTCGGAACGCCCAGGGCGAAAGACCGGCAACTCAAGATGACTGGCGGCCAGATCGATGCTCAAGGTGGCCTCTTGTGCCAACGGCCAGGCCATAGGCCACATCTGGGTGGAGAGGGCAAGGCGCAGATGGTGGCCGGGAAGAATCCTCCACCCGAGATCGTTGAGGCGGACGGTGACCTCCATCGCCTCCCCGGGTTTCACCTCGGCGACACGGTCACGTCCATCGCGGAGCCTCAGGTTCAGGATCCCGTAGCTCATGAGCGTGGATGTTGCGTCGGGACCGACGTCGCAGAGGCGGGCCACGACGAGGCCTTCGTCACGGTCGCAAGACACCCGGAGGTGAAGCAGCGGGGTACCCAGTAGCTCAAGTCCCTGGTCGAGTACCGGGCCGTCGAAGCATGCGGACACCGCATCGTCCGATCCCTGGTCGTCGGGCAACTCACGGACACCGGCAATCGGCATGTACTCACCGCTTGTGAGGCCCGTCCAAACCGGTGAGCAGACTTCGACTTCGGAAACTCCGACGGTGGCGGTTTCGTCAAGGCCATGGGGTGCGAGGTGCAGGGTCATGGCGCTGACTTCCGGTGACGGCCACGTGCCGACGGCCACCCATCTACCGGGTCGAGCGCTCCCCTCGGGTGTCGGGCCGTGGCTGTCCTGCAGGTAGGCGACGAGGGGTGGGGCATCCATCACGTCGTTGTCGATGCCGCGCAGCCATCGGTCCCACCAGGCCAATGCCAGGCCGAGGAAGTCGATGCCGGGTCCAGGAACACCGAGGTTCGGGTACACGTGGCCCCACGCCCCCGACACGCCCCTGCAGGGGGCATCGACGTTCTCGAGGAGGCGCAGGACCGTGTTGGGCCAGCAGTCGTTCCAGCCGCTGACAGCGAGGACCGGGATCTGGATTCGGTCGTACTGCTCGCACACCGACCCCTGCGTCCAGGTCTCATCCCGGAGCTGGTGCTCAAGCCAGGAAGCGAGGAACATCGGCGTGTTGTCGAACCGTTCCCGCCACATGGCTCGCCAGGCGTCCCCGACGACAGCCGGGTCCGGTGGGCGGATGCAGTAGCCGAACATTACGGCGCCCCAACCAAGTCCCTGCCCCGGGTAGCCCCCCACCAGATAGCCACCGTCGTCGTAGTAGCGGTCGACAGATGCACCGACGGGGATGATTGCCTTCAGCGCCGGGGGTTGCCGGACAGCAGCCTGAAGGCTGGCGATCCCGCCCCACGAGATCCCCATCATCCCGACAGCGCCAGTGCACCAGTCCTGGTCGGCGATCCACTCGATGACCTCGGTGGCATCCTCTTGCTCGCGTGGTGAATATTCGTCTGTCATCAGGCCTTCGGAGTCGCCGTGCCCGCGCATGTCGGGTCGGACACACGCATAGCCATGGGCAGCGAACCAGGCGTGGTTGGCGTGGTCGCGAAGGGCTGCACCGTCACGCTTGCGGTACGGGATGAACTCCAGGATCGCGGGGACCGACTCGTGCCCTGCTCCCACGGGAAGCCAGAGCTGCGCAGACAGACGGATGCCGTCGGACATCGGAATCCAGACGTGCTCGATCACCCGATAGGGCAGGTCATCGCTACGGCTTGGCCGCGACGGCTCTTCATTCGATATGGCCCGAAGATAATCAGGCGTTTGCAGGCATCCAGCCACGGGGTGGCATGGCGGTCTCGCACAAGGGGTTGACCAGAGGAAAGGACGGCTGGCCTGGGATCGTGATGGCGTTGACTGGGGCCGTCCGGAGATCATTCACGCGGCGCGCCCGGAATGCCGCCCAACAAGTGGCTACCGGCCGTGATCCCTCCGTCCAGGTCGAAGTCGGCGCCGTTGAAGAACGAACTGTCATCCGAGGCAAGGAAGGCCACGGCATTCGCGACGTCGGCCATGTCTCCCTCGCGCAAGATCGGCTGCCCGCCGCTGAGGGCGGCGCCTTTGCCAAGGCCCGACGTGTCCATGTCGGCCGGCAGCGACTCCATCACCATCTCCGGGTTGCCCATCGCCGGGTTGATCGCGTTGACACGGATCCCATATCGGCCAAGCTCGAGGGCCGCTACCTTGGTCAAGCCGCGCACACCGAACTTGCTTGCGGCGTAGGCAGACGTACCGGCGGCAGGATGGTGGCCGCTTATCGACGCCACATTGATGATCGACCCACCTCCACGCGACCGAAGAGGCTCGATCACGGACCGAACGCCCAGGAAGGTCCCCACAATATTCACCTCGAGCAGTCGCGCGAAGTCGCTCGTCGTCGTGTGCTCGATAGGTCGCACGTGCAGGACGGCAGCGTTGTTGACCAGGGTCGTCAGGCCGCCGTATGTGTCGATGCAGAAATCGATGACCTGTTGCCACCGGTCTTCGTCGCTGATGTCGAGGTGAACGTAACGTGCGGCGTCGCCGAGATCGTTGGCCACCTGCTTGCCCCGGTCGTCGAGCAGGTCGGCAATGACGACCTTCGCTCCGTCGGCGACCAGTCGCCGCGCCGCCAGTTCCCCAGAGCCGCGAGCGGCCCCCGTCACGATCGCGATCTTGCCTTCAAGCCGCCTCATTTCTCCACCGGACTCGGCGCCTGCGCATGGAACAGGACTTCGATTTCAGTAATGAGACCGTCGACGACGCGAAAACGCTCAGCGATGAGGACGGGCAGATCCGAAATGTTGAGATCGAGGTCGTAGAACGCGACCGCCTGCTCGCCCTCGGCGATCCAGCGCACATTCCGGACGCCCTCGATCATGCCCTTGCCGACGTTGGCCAGCGCCGCCACCAGTGCATCCCGGCCGTCGCCGGTGTTCTTGCCCTGCTCGATGCGGACCACGTTCTCGGCCAACGGAACCTTCGTGCCGTCCTGTTCGATGAGCCCGTGAAACAGGTATTTCTCGGCTGCCTCGATGACGGTGGATCGATCGGTCATGGGGTCATCCTCCTGGACTTGCCGAAGATTCTCGTCAGGCTGACACCGTATTCGCCAGACCTGGCTCTGAGAACGGGAACGCAACTGTCCGAGGGCGCAACCGGTCAAGCCGTTTGAGGCATTTCCAGCTTGAGTGGATGAGGGCGCCGCGTTGGGCCTGGTCCATCCAGGCGACCGAGGGGAATTTGGCGGGAAGGGGAGTGGGGCGTCGATTCTGCAGAGTTATTGGGTGCTCAACCCAGCGCGGAAAAGGCCCTCGAGTTCGGCGGCTCGTACCGCATCCCCCGGTTCATCGAGGCGGGCGAGCGTAACTCCGACGATATTCGCCGAGCACACGAAGTCCGAAGGATACGGTCCTACCGGTGATCCGGTGTCGGTACCGACGTCGAAGGTTTCACCACTTATCGAGAACACGATCGGCACTGTGCGCTCGAGACGAGCATGCGCAACTGCGCTCTCGTCCACTACCAGGACAAGTTCGCCGCCCTGTCCGAAACCGCCGTCGTAGTCGAACAACGCCTCGACTAGATGGCTTCCGGGGGCGAGCACGGGGCCGGTCACCGTTGTCACATCGTGACCGAAACAGTTGTAGGTGAACCTGGGCCGTCCACCATCTAGCCACATCGACCATCCGGACATGTTTCCGCCCTGGCAGGCGACAACGCCTTGATCGTCGATGGCGGCTACTACCTCGGCGGAGATTCGCCAAGAACAGTTCTTCAGTCGTACCACGGTGCTTTCGGGTAATCTCACATGCGCGGTGGTGTAGGTCATCCTGCTCAGGCCGCCGAGAGCGTGAGGTACCGCAAGTTCGGCGCTTCGCGGCGACCCAGGATCACGTAACGGATACACACCGAATTTGCGTGCCTCGGCATCGAACATCTCCACCAACTCCGCGAGGCGCTCAGGATGTTCTGATGCGAGGTCGACCGCCTGGGAGAAGTCGTTCTCCACGTCGTACAACTCCCAACGTTCATGGGGCCCGTCGAACTCGAACCCCTCCATCCTGATCCACGGCACACGGCCGTGGAAGCAGGACGCGATCCATCCGTCGTTGTAAATCGCCCGATTCCCGAGAATCTCGAAATACTGAGTGGTACGGCGACTCGCTCCGTCCGCTGCGAATGAGTAGCCCATTGGCGTCCCGTGCATCGGGATCTGTTCGATCCCGTTCACCGTCTCTGGGGCAGCGATGCCCGCGGCTTCCAGGATTGTCGGAGCGATATCGACCACGTGATGGAATTGAGATCGCAGTCCCTTCCCGTCGGTGATTGTGCCGGGCCATTCGATAGCGAGTCCGTTTCTTGTCCCCCCAAAGTGCGAAGCAACCTGTTTCATCCACTGGAACGGGGAATCGAGGGCCCACGCCCAACCGACGTTGAAGTGGTTTTCACACTTAGCGCTGCCGAAATCATCCATGTGCTCGAGTAGCCATTCAGGGTCTTCATGTACCCCGTTCTGGAACGATGGAGCGCTCCAAGCCCCGTGGATGGTGCCCTCGGCTGAGGCACCGTTATCGCCGGAGAGATAAATGATGAGGGTTTCACGTTCCTCCCTTCTGGCGGCATCGATTACCCGACCGATGTGGTGATCGGTGTGGGCGAGGAAACCAGCGAAACATTCCATTAGTCGAGCCGCTACTGGCTGATAGCGCTCCGGGTAGTCCGTCCACGCCGGGATCTCGTCGGGCCTTCGGGTGAGAGCAGTGCCTGCTGGAATCACGCCCAAGCGGAGTTGTTCCGCGTGGATCCGAGTACGGAGGTCATCCCACCCGCTGTCGAACTCTCCTCGGAAGTGCTCAATCCACTCACTAGGAGCATGATGCGGGGCGTGCACCGCTGGGGTCGAGAAGTAGCAGAACCACGGACGGTCAGGTGCTGATACGCGGTGGCGTTCCATCCAGGTGACTGCCTGGTCCGCTAAGTCTTCGGTGAGGTGGTAACCGGGTCTCCCGACGTGTGGTGAAACCGGTGTGGTCTGGTCATAGACGGCTGGCTCCCATTGCGATGCTTCAGCTCCGATGATCCCGTAGAAGCGGTCGAAACCCATTCCTGTCGGCCAGTGCTCGAAGGGGCCAGCGGGACCCTGCTCCCACGACGGCGTCAAATGCCACTTGCCGAAGCACGAGGTTGCGTAACCCGACATCTGCAGGATCTGGGCCACGGTTGCAGCCTCTGCAGGCATTGCCGAGTCGTAGCCAGGGAACGAGTTGGCGATCTCGGTAATTCCTCCCATGTGGACGGTGTGGTGTTGCCGCCCGGTAAGCAGTGCGGCCCTTGTCGGTGAACATAAAGCTGTGGTGTGGAATTGGTTGTACAGCAGTCCCCGGTCGACAACCCCTTGAAACGCGGGGGCCTGAACTGGCCCGCCGAAAGAAGAGAACGAGCCGAATCCCACATCGTCGAGCATGACGAGCAAGACGTTTGGAGCATCGGAGGGGGTAGTGGGTCGATGCAGCCGGCGTGGTTCGGAGTCACGGAGCAAGCGTGCAATGTGCCCACTAAAAGGCTCTGAGGGTCTTGGCAAACGTTCGGTCATTCAAACCCCGGGTGGTCAATCGCCGCGAGAGCCTGGAACACCCGTGCCGTGTCGCCCTCGATTGACAAATCGCCTGAGTCCACAGCGCTACGAACGTCACTCGAACCTGTGAGGATCTGATCCCAAACGTCTCTGCGTCCCGTAAGCGCCGCCTCGGCATCGCGTCCGTCCGTCGGGCAGGCGATGTGGTTACGAAAGTGGATACCCGTACGTTCACCGTCGAGTACCACAGCCAGGTGTAGGTCGACACCGGTAAGCCGGTCGGGCTCAACGAGAACCCGGAGCACAGACACCGCTGAATCAAGAGACCACCGTGCTACCTGTCGCCGACTAAATCGATGCGTCCTCAACCTCGACACGTCGATGCTGCCATCGAGGTCGAGAGCCCTTGTGAGGCACCAGTTGCGAACATTGGCTGAGGTCGTGCGCCGAGCCGCCGTCCGAAGAGCATCAGCGAGCAGTCCTTGGTCCTGTTGCGTCGCACCCGGCCGGTGAGCAAGACGGCCGGCTAATGACAGGGCCCAACGGCGATCGTTGTCCGTTCCATCGAGCGCCTCGACGCAGAGCCCCCTCACTTTCTCCGCACCGCCCATTGCTGAGACCATTCGCTCCGCTTCATCGGTCGTCTCAAGTGGAAGTAGGCCTACCGGGTCGCCATCGAAAAATCCGAAGAGGCCGGTCCGGATCTGACGGACGTGGTGTTCCGCCAAGCCGTAATGCTGTTGTGTCAACCAGTCCTCGTCGTACATCGCCGGCAAATGGATTCGGTGCGCGAGTTCTGAACTCGTCGCTCCGCGGTTCGTCCAGCGGACGGTCTGATCCCACAAGAACTGGATTGAGTCGCGATAGGCGGTCACCCTTCGCGCTATTTCCTGGTTCCCCGACAAGGGAGGGCCATGGGTTGCCACGAGGTGTTCGGCCTCGAGGGAACGGAGGTGGTCAAGTCCGTTGAGCAGTACCCGAGGATCGCGGTACTCCTCCCCCCGAATAGCAAATACGTTGAACAGTGCTGGCCACACCAGGTTGTGAACCGCCACGCTGAGTTGCGGGAACCAAAGAGTGACTGAGTCGTCGGCATCGGAAGGCGCAGGCGTCACTCGCATCTCCAGCCCTGCGAGGCTTACCGTGACTGGTTCCCCGAAGGTATGGTCGGCTGCCACGTAGCCAGGTGTCGACGGCGAGTGATGTGGCATGCGGTAGGCGAGGCCCAATCCCACATTGACGAGTCCGTCAGGCCCCTCATCAGGTAGCTGGATGCCGAACTGCTCGACGAGTCCACGGCTGTAAGCAGGTGCAATCTCCATCGTGGCCCGCTCAAGATTCTGAGCGATGCGCTCATGTCCCCAGATAGCGGTGATCGGTTCGTGCTCTGTGAGCGCGACTGTGCCGCTGACGTAATGAAAGTGTGTATAGACCACCGCAACCACTGGCTCTGTCGTGACTCGGCGCAGACGCTCCAAGGCACTTCGCATCTCCTCCACCGACTCACCGGTGTCGATCGCGATGATGCCTTCAGGACCGCGGACGAACGTCTGGTTTGACAGGCCGTTGCCTACAAGGCACCAAACTCCGTCACATACGTCGTACATGTTGGGAGCCAGGCGCTTCGTATGCTCGTGCAGAGATCGGTCGGCAAGGCGGCCCTGTGCGTCAGCCACGACACGGGAGTCGTCATCGGCAAGCGTGTTCGAGTCGCCCATACACGGATCCTAAGTCGGGTAACGATCTGGTGGAGCGGGTTGGTCAAAAAACGAATGACCGACCTGGAGCCATGATGGCGTCGACTGGGTCCGCTCAAGTAACCCCTCCGGCACGGACGGCACCACGGGCCGAAGACTCGTGCGGTGTCGGGCTTCCCGGCCTCGGCCAGAGTCCTCTAACGTCTTGAGCACCCAGGGCAGGCGCTGACAGGAGGAACCATGAACCAGCAGACGTGGATCGAGAATATGAAGAATCGAGCCGCTGACCTTCGAACGATGGTCTTCACATACGGGGTGGTCTCCCTTGGCCTCCTTTACGTCGTCGTCTCCGAGATCGCCGCCGACGACGACAGGCTCGCCGTTGCGGCAATGATCGTGTTGGTCGGGATCCTCGCGCTGGTCTGGAACGACTCTGCAATGGCCGACCTCAGTGCCGGCGTCGAGGACATGGACGAGGAGGTGTCCGCGAGTGCGATGGGCAGGAACTTCGCCAAGGCGCCCTTCGTCATGTTCCGTGTACTCAACCTCGTCGTCATCCTGGGCATTGCCGTTACCCAACTGATGGCCCTCTACAACTGATCGCTACCCGTCGCAAGGGTAGGGAGACGCATCCCCAGGAAAGGGCAGTTCGATGTCGCACACCGTGATTCTGGAGTTCAAATGCAACGAGGGGGTCGGCCCCGGCTTCCTCGAGATGCTTCTCGGGGCCCTGGCTGACACCCGGGCCTTCGAAGGCTGTGAGAACGTCGAGACCTACACGGACGCCGATGATCCCGACCGCATCGTGCTCTGGGAGAAGTGGGCCACCCGAGAGGATCAGGAGGCCTACCTGGCCTGGCGCACCGAGACCGGGACGAGCATCGCGTCGATGACCGCGCCGATGATGGCGGAGCCGCCCCGGTTCGTTCACCTCGAGTCGCAGGACTGACCCCGGACAGCCCCTCCGGGGGAGGACCGATCAGGCGCGTACGAATGCGCCGACGGTCTCGACGTGGGTGGTGTCCGGAAACAGGTCGACGACGGCCAGGCGCTCGAGCCGCATGCCTACGGTACGCAACAGGCCGGCATCTCGGGCGAAGGATCCCGGTTCGCAGCCGACCAGCACGAACAACTGTGGGTCGGCGCGCACAAGGGCGTCCACTCCTGCCTTCCCCAGGCCCTCGCGTGCAGGATCAGCGATCACGATCGCGGCAGGTTGCGCCTTCCAACTCTCGACCGGAGCGTTGACGATCTTCACGTCGCTCCCGTCGAGGTTGACTCGGGCATCGGCGATCGAGTCCCTGCTCCGTTCGATCGCATAGACGGTCCGACCCCGACCGATCGTTCCGGTGAAGATCCCGATGCCGGCATAGGCATCGACCAGGGGTTCCTCCTGTCCGAGTCCGCCGAGTGCATCGACCATCGTGCCAACCTCTGCGACGAGTGCGTCGACCCCGGCGGGGCGGTTCTGGAAGAACGAGCGTGCCGAGATCCGCCAACGGCGACCGGCCGCCTCCTCATGGATCCAGGCCCTCCGACCAGCAGCGAGGTCGTCTGTGCTGACGACGAGGACATCGTCGGGAACGGAGATGTCCTCATCAGTGCCGGTGATCAGTACCAGTCGGTCGCCGGTGCGGTTGCCGACGCGGATCGTGACCTCGGCGGCGTCGCCGAAGCGGCCCTCGACAAGGATCTGTTCGGCGAGGGGATCGATTGCACCACACGCCTCGGGCACGACGACATCGTGCGAGCCCCTGACCCGGTAGCCCCCACGCCCGTCGAGCACTGCGGCTCGAACGGTGGTGCGTCCGTGGTCATCCCGGAGTGTCGTCAGGGACGGATCGGGCGCTTCGACCCCGGCTCGTAGGAGTTGCTCGCTCACGATCGACGCCTTCATGCGAAGTTGGAAATCTGCGGCCACGTGCATCAGGTCGCAGCCACCGCAGCCTTCGAGTTGGTGGGCGCAGGGAACCGGCACACGCTCTGGCGACGGGTCCAGGACCTCGAGCACCCGGGCACGGGACCAGCGCTTGTCGATCTGGGTGACCTCGGCCGTGACCGTCTCCCCCGGGAGCGCCCCTTCGACGAAGACGACACGTCCGTCCTCGGCGCGGGCGACGCCGGCTCCATCACGCGCTGTGGCTGTCACCAGGAGTTCCATGCGGGGACGGTATCCGCACTCTGTGGGATGCTCCCCGAGGGGTCAGTCGGTGGGGGACTCGTCCTCTACCGCTGCCACCATCTCGGCCATCGAGAAGAACACGTGGTCGAACGCAGGGAGTCGGTCCTGGTCGACGGATTCACCGGCTTCCGATCTGCGCTGACGGTCGATCCAGGCGTTGTCCAGCCCTATTCGACGGGCCGGGACGTGGTCGTGGCGGATGCCCTGGGCCGTGTGGAGGACGTCTGCCTTCGAGTGCCCCAGGTCGGTGGCCAGGTGCCTCAACAGGTATTCGAAGTTGGCCGGGTTGGGCTTGTAGGACCCAATGTCCTCGGCGGTGTAGATCGCATCGAAGTCGACCCCGAGCCTGGCGTTGGATCCTGCGAACCCGGCACGGTCGACGTTGGACAGGATCACGAGGTCGAAACGGGTGGCGAGGTACAGGAGGGAGTCGGCGGAGTCGGGAAACGCCGGCCACGACGGCACCGACGCCCCGAAGGCCGCATCGAGTTCCGCCGAGGTTTCCAGTGAGAAGTCCTCGGCAAGGGATCGGTGGACGCATTCGAGTACGCCCGGATAGGGCAGCGTGGGCGTAGCAGCCTGCTGGGCGGCCTCGAAGCGGTCGAATGCACCGAGTACATGACGACGAGAGTGGTCGGCGGGTGGGTTCGCAGCGAGGAGGGGTTGCAGGGCGTCCCAGATGCCCGTCTCCCAGTCGATGAGGGTTCCGTAGCAGTCGAAGGTCAGGACCGAATGGTCGGTGAGCCGGCGGGCCATGGGCGTGTCTACTGGTCGGCCAGCGGGTCGTAGTCCCAGAGGGGCATGTCCGGAGTGTCGCCGTAGAGCAGGTGTGCGGGACTCTGTTTTTCGATGTTGCCGGTTAGGCCCCGGTAGGTGTCGAGTCCGCAGAGCGCACGCAACTCAGGAGTGAAGCCGGCCATGACCTCGGAGGGGATTCCGAGGTGCTGGTTCTCCTGCTGCCGGATGAAGCCGGCGCAGTAGTTCATGGAGACCCCGATCCGGACCTCGTCGGCGGTGGTGTTGGCGCCGCCGCCGTGCCAGGTACTGCCCTGCCAGATCAACACCGATCCCCGGGGCATCTCGGCGCAGGCCGTCTCGATCGTGGTCGGGTCTGCGCTGTAGTCGGGGTTCTGCCAGCGGTGGCTGCCGGGGACGACCCGAGTGGCGCCGTTGGCCTCCGTGAAGTCGGTGAGGGCCCACATGGCATTGCAGACCGTGGGGACGTGCGGCTTGGCGATGGGCTGGATCTGGTCGTCGGCGTGGATGACCTGTGCGGTCTCGCCCGGAGCGAGCGAGATCGAGGCCAGCGACGACACCAGGCATTGCGGACCGAGGACGCCCTCGACCAGTTCGAGTACCTGAGGCTGCACGGGGACCTGTTGCCAGATCGCGCCATGGGCCAGCAGGTTGTAGGTGCGTGTCGTGCTATTGCCCTCGAAGCGGTTGTCGGCGGGCGTCCGCTCCAGGCCGGTCTCGAGCCGTCGAACGTCGGCCAGCAGGCCCTCGACCAGGTCGTCGTCGATGATCCGTTCGAGGATCGTGTAGCCATTCTCCTCGAGTTCTGCGCGGTGTCTGGTCATGTCGTCCACCTGCCCAGCCAAGCACCTGTCATGGTGCCTCGCCCACCCGCACCCTGCGGTGTCCTGAGTCGAAGACAGCCGACCGCAACGATGGTCCTGCCAGCTGGAGGATGGCTCGTCGAGGTCGGAGGGCGCTTCACGCGTGGCCTACCGGATCGACACCATCGGGGATTCGTCGTGCCACGACGGCTGAACACAGTGCCGCCACCGCCGCCAGCAGCAGGGGCACCGTGTACCCACCGGATGAATCGAAGACGGTGCCCGCACCGAGCGGACCGAGAAGCCCCGCCAACCCCCAGGCCGTGAAGACACGGCCGTAGGCGGCCGGATACCGACGCTCGCCGAACAACCGGTTGACGGCGAACGGGTAGACGGCGATCACGGCTCCGTAGACGAGCGCTACGAGTGAGAGCCCGAGGAGTGCCGTGTTTCCACTGGTGGCCGTGGCGGCGACGCAGAGGGCCAGGGCAGAGGCGACCGGAAGGCCGACCAGCAGGTAGGACAGGCGAGCCCGGTCGATGGTGAAGGCGATCCACGTGCCACCGGCGGCGCTGGCGATTCCGGCAACGACGACGGTCGTCACGCCGACCCCCTCTGATCCACCGGCTTCCTCGGCGATCGCTGCGGCGTGTCCGAGCGCCATCAGGCCGGCGAGGGTTGCCAGTCCGTAGGCGGTCCAGAGCCGGATGAGGAGGCGTCGGTCGAGCGCCATGGGGCCGGCGAGGGTGACCCGTCCGATGCCGACCAGGGCTCGTGTAGGCGGGGGTTGGTCGGACGCAGGTGCCACCCGTGCCCCGGTGGCGAGGAGGATCGCCGAGACCACACCCGCCACGACGATGACGACAGCGAGTGAGCGCAGCGCCCCCGGGGCCCCGACCGCCTCGATGCGGGCATCCAGAAAGAGTGCGCCCAGCGCCGCTCCGAGGGCATAGGCGGCGGTGACCAGGCCGATGGCGAAGCCGCGACGATCCGGGTTCGCCTCAGCGCCCTGCTGGAGACTGAAGGCGTAGCCGAGGCCGTTGGAGGCGCCGAAGACGAGTCCGTAGCCGACGATGAGGCCGGCAATCGACGCCGCCGATGACGCCAGCAGGAGTCCTGCGGCGGCACCGCCTGCAGCACCCAGGGCGATTAGCGGCCCTGGGAGGCGTCGGAACAGCGGATGTCCGGTCAGCACCGCCAATGTGAGGGCCACGAGTGCCAGCGAATAGACGGAACTGACTGCACCTCGACCGGCGTCGAGCTCCTCCTCGAACGGGTCGATGAAGAGGCTGAAGGCGTGGATCGTCCCGAGCACGGCGCTCAGTACGACGCAGGCCGCAAGCGTGCGTGTCGCCGGGCGCATCGCAGCCGACCCTAACGCCCGACAGCTTCCCCGGTTCTCCCGGGTCATTGATCGCGTATCGCCCTCAGTCGTGGCCGTAGTGGTTGACGACGGGTCGCAGGACATCAGGACGCGAGTAATGGTCGGTGGTTCGTCCATTCGCCCAACGAAGTACACCTCTCGTAGAGTCCGCTCCGTGATGACCGCGGTCCCGTTCCCCGCCGAACAGCCGCCCGGCTATACGTGGCTGTCCGACGAGCCGGAGTTCGACCCCGCCGTCCACCTAGCACTGGGCGAACCGCCGGCCACCAGGAGCCTCGCCGAGTTCGGGTATACGCCCGATGAGATTGAACCGACGGCCACACCCGTGGCAGCCTCCGAGCCGTTCCGCGTGCTGTCCGACGAGGGTGCCGCTGTCCTGCTCGACACGGCCCGAAGGCTCCGGACCCATGCCCGTCGTGCCGGCAACCGGATCGAGCAGACGGTTCGGGGTGGTTGCTACCGCTCGCTCTTCCTGCGGGACCTCTGCCTGAGCCCCGAGGTCACCGATGTGATGTCGGTGATCTACGGCATCCCCGTGGCGCCCCACACCATGCCGGTCCACCTGGGCCACCTCAACTACGAGCCCAGCGACGTGTCCGAGGCCGTCGACAAGTGGCACCACGACACCATCCCGCTCGACTACGTGATGATCGTGAGCGACCCGACCGAACTCCCCGGCGGGCGCTTCGAGTACTTCGTGGGCACGAAGCACGAGGCAGCCGAACTGGCCGCACGCGGTGAGCGGCCGCCGGCCGACCGGGTCGTCACCCCGGACTTCCCCGGTCCAGGCTCCGCCATTGCCCTCCACGGCAACATGATCGTCCACCGCGGGGCGTCGTTGACCGCCCCGGCCGAGCGGATCACCATGGTCAACGCCTATGTGGCGCTGGACCGGAGCCGCCATGACCAGTCCCGGTCACGGGACCTCATCGGCATCGACGACGATGCCACCCTCTACGCCGAGTGGGCGAGGCACGCCGCCTGGCGGGCCCGGGGCCGACTGGAGACCCTCATCGAGGAGATCGGCTTCGGCGCCGGTCCTGAGGACGCCATCGCCCACCTTGAATCCGCCGTCGAGGATGTGACGCGGGCGATCGACGACATACGCTCCGGTCAACGCGAAGCCGAACATTACGAGAGGGAGGATTCGGCGTGAGCACTCTTGCGGAGGCGCAGGTCGATCAGTTCGAGCGTGACGGCTACCTGTTCCTCGAAGGGGCCCTTCCCGCCGACATCCTCAAGGTCCTCAATGACGAGTTCGAGGCCTGGGTGGAGGAGAGCCGCAGCCACAGCGAGCCCTACGGCCTGACCTTCGATGGACGGCCCCGCTTCGACCTCGAGCCCGGCCACAGCGCCGAGCGTCCTGGACTGCGACGCATCTCCTCGCCCACGGAATTGTCGGATCCCTACCTGTCCGTCATGCGGTCGAGCATCGCCGTCGATGCCACGGCGGAACTCATCGGTCCGAATCTCGAGTTCAGCCACTCGAAGGCCAACTCGAAGCAGCCCGGTGCCGGCACCGAGGTCAAGTTCCACCAGGACATCCTGTTCGAGGCCCACACGAACGACGACATGCTCGCCATCCTCTACTTCCTCGACGAGGTGACGCTCGACAACGGACCACTCGAGGTCGTGCCCGGGAGCCACCGGGGCCCGCTGTACGAGCACTGGCACGACGGCGTGTTCACCGGAGTCGTCGGTCCGGAGGTCGTCGAGATGGCCCGGGCCGAGGCGGTCCCGTGCATCGGTCCGGCCGGTTCCGCCTGCCTCATGCACGGCCGACTGCTCCACGGTTCGGGACCGAACCTGTCCGACCGTCCACGCACGTTGTTCATCAGCGCCTACCGCTCCGAGGACTGCTACCCGCTTGAGACCTGCCATGTTCCGAGCGTGCACGAGGGCGAATTGGTCCGCGGCGTGCGCACCAACCGGGTCCGCTGCACGCCTTTGGAGATGGCGTTCTCCGAGGTTCCGACCGGCGCCTCCTTCTTCGGGCAGCAGGCGCAGGAGGCCTCGTGAGCGTCCGGTCCTCCGATCAGGTCCAACGGTTCGCCTTCACGACCGACGCCGGAGTCGGCCCGCGGGCACTTCTCGGGCTCATCGTGCTCGAAACGGACCGGACCGTCGAGGCGGAGGTCCGCTCGCTTCGGCTCGACGGCGTCGCCCACCACGTCTCGCGAATCCCCATGGACGTGACGGTCACGGCGGAGACGCTCCGGGCCATGGAGGCCCGGATTCCCGTCGCCGCCGGCCTCCTGCCGCCGGCGTTCGGTTTCGACGCCATCGGCTACGCCTGCACCTCGGGTGCGACCCTCATCGGCGCGGAACGTGTCGCTGCGGCCGTCGGCATTGCACATCCCGGCGTGTGCTGCACGGATCCGATCACGGCTGCACTGGCAGCATTCAGGACGCTCGACGTCCGCTCCATCGGGCTCCTCACGCCCTACAACGCCGAGGTGACCCTCGGCATGGCCGCCCACTATGAGGACCAGGGAATCGAGGTGGCAGCGGTCGCCTCCTTCCTCGAGGAGGACGACAACGTGGTCGGAAGGATCACCGAGGCGTCCGTCGCCGATGCCGTACGCCGGATCGGGGTGGAGCCTGGGTGCGATGCCGTCTTCGTGTCTTGCACCAGCCTGCGGACCTTCGGCATCGTCGCCGACCTCGAGGCGGAACTGGGACGACCGGTGGTGTCGAGCAACCAGGCACTCGCCTGGCACCTGCACCGACTGGCGGGAGTCCAGGACGCCGTCCCCGGCCTAGGCACCCTCTTCGAGCACGGACTGCCAGCATGATCGAAGTGCCGACGAGGGGGTTCCCGGAAGGGGAATACGAACGGCGGACCGTCGCCGCCCAGGCCATGCTGGCCGAGCGCCGACTCGACGCACTGCTGGTGTGTACCGAGCCCGAAGTCCGCTACTTCACCGGCTTCCACACACCCTTCTGGCAGAGCCCGACGCGTCCGTGGTTCGTGGTGGTGCCCGCAGAGGGCCGTCCAATCGCCGTCATCCCGGGCATCGGGGCCGCCTCGATGGGGGAGACGTGGATTCAGGACATCCGCACCTGGCCGGCCCCGCGGCCCGACAACGACGGGGTGACACTCCTGGCGACGACCCTCCACGAGGTCGCCGGCACAGAAGGTCGGATCGGGGTCCCGATGGGCCATGAGACCCACCTGCGGATGCCGCTCTCCGACTGGGAGGACCTACAGGAGGCGACCATCGACGTCGCCTACCACGATGCCACGGACGTCGTGCGGGGCCTGCGCATGCACAAGTCCGATCTCGAGGTCGCCAAGACGGCGTACGTCTGCAACATCGTGTCCGATGCCTTCGAAGGCATCCCCGACCTTCTGTCCGTCGGCATGACCGAGCGCGAGGCCTTCGCCGCCTTCCGGATCGACCTGCTCCGACGCGGGGCCGACGACGTGCCCTACCTCGTTGGGGCCACCGGGCCGGGCTTCGACGACGTCATCAAACAGCCGTCTGACCGGGTGATCGGGGAGGGCGACCTGCTCATGTTCGACACCGGTACCGTCTTCGACGGCTACTTCAGCGACTTCGACCGCTACTACGCCTTCGGCAGCGCAGGCGACGCCGCCTGCCGGGCCCACGAGACAGTCTGGGACGCCACCGAAGCCGGGTTGGCCGTGCTCCGTCCCGGGATCACCACCTCCGACCTCTGGGCGGCGATGGCCGACGTACTCGATGCCGGCGGGTCGCTGGGCAACAACGTCGGCAGGCTGGGCCACGGGCTCGGTATGCAGGTCACCGAATGGCCCTCGAACACCCACGACGACGAGACGGTCATCGCCGAGGGCATGGTCCTGACCCTCGAACCGGGCCTCACCTGGGCGCCCGGCTGCATGATGCTCCACGAGGAGAACGTCGTAGTCCGCGCCGACGGCCCGGAACTGCTCTCCCGACGTGCCCCCCGGGAGCTACCGGTCATTGCCTGAGGGTTCCCGACGAAGGACCCCGGGGCCGACCAGCCAGTCCACCCCACTATGTGGATCGGCCGCCGATCGCCGTCTCTGTCAGACTCCTGCCGTGCGCTCCGTCTTCCTGCTCTCCATGGCCGTTGCCCTGCTTGCCGCTTGCACAACGGAGCAGGACTCCGCCGATCGGGACCTGCTCCTCGAGCAGGTAGCCGTGGTCGAGTCGCTCCAGCAGCAGGTCGCCGACCTCGAAGGCCGGATCACCACGACCATCACCTCGACGTCCATGGCCCCTCCACCGACGACTACTACGGCCGAGCCAGCGCCCGCTGCGGCCGAGGTATTCGCCGCCGCCTCGCCATCTCTGGTTTTCATCGAAGTTCCCGACGGAACCGGCAGCGGGATCGTCCTCGCCGACGGGTGGGTGCTCACGAACGCCCACGTCGTCGGCCGCTTCACGGAGGCCCGACTCTTCACGAGCGTCGGCGAGATCGTCGACGTACCGGTCCACGCCCGGGACTGGTTGTACGACCTGGCACTCCTCGGGCCCCTCCCTGAACCAGCTCTCGGAACCCTTCCCGGGCTGGAACTCTCCTCCAGTGGGGGAATCCGGACCGGCGAGGCCGTGTACCTGGTGGGCTTCCCGGGAGAAGTCGAGACCGAGCCCGAGGCCGCCATGACAGCCGGAATCCTGAGCCGGCGCCGCCGCCAGCCGTGCCTCGACGTGACCTTCCTCCAGGTCGATGCACTCATCGCCGGCGGACAGAGCGGGGGCGCCCTCCTCGATGAACGGGGCAACCTGATCGGCATCTCCGGCCTGGGCGGTTTCAGCGACGGAAACTTCGGCCTGGTGTTCGCCGCCGAGGACGTGGCACGGTTCGTGGATCCCCTGTACTACCCAGGGGGAGGGACATCTGAGCCGTTCGGACGGAAGCGGCAGGAGGCGACCACCGCCTACTACGACACTGTGGCCTTCCTGGTGACCGTCACCGAGGCGGCGCCGAACCTCTCGGTCCGAGCGTCAGCGTCCTCCGGTGCCGACGTCTGGCTCGGAATCGACACCCCCGACGGGTACCCCCCGTTCCCCAGTTACGCCGAGGACGAGTTCGACTACCTCTTCGGAAGCCCCTACAGCGAGGAGGATCCCGACGCCTTCTACGCGGACGCCAACCTGGAAGGAGATGGAGAAGCCCTCGAAGTCCGTGTCCTGCCTGGTCGTTACGTGGTGTCGGTGGGCTACTGGTCCCTCGCCGACAGGGAGTCCATAGAAGTGGAGTCCTCCCACCTCCTGGTGCCGCTCGAGGACCCGGAGAACGGATCCCGCACCCTCCGGCCGGGCGACACCGAGTCAGGGGTCATCGGACACCTGTACGACACGGACCGCTTCCGAATCGAACTCGCCGCCGGCGACCAGGTTCGCATCCAGGTCGACTCCCTCGGCGACCCGGCCACGAGCCTCTACCTCGACGACGACCTGGTGGCCTCGAACGACGACGCCGGAACGGGCCTGTACGGATCCGGTGCCTCGATGACGGTCGTGGCGCCCGTGTCGGGCACCTACGACCTCGACATCGCCATGCTCGGCGACGTCCCCGCCGGATACCTCGTCGCGGTCCTCGCTGGGGAGGCCGAGGCGTGTCGCTGAGTGCAGCACATCCAACGCAGAAGGGTGCACCGTCGTGACGGATGCGACCCTCTACCGGGCCGCCCATGAGTTGCACCACCGTTACTTCGAGGTCAACTACGGCAACACCCCGACACCCCTCGACAAGGTCTTCGGCGCCTGGCACGACGGCACCCCCGAGGCCCACGAACTGTTCAAGGACCGTCGTCGGGCCGAGAAGGCCTGACCGTGCTCCGCCCCCAGCCATCTGCCCTCGAAGCCGTCGACTTCCAACGGGCTGCCATGGACAAGAGGGGAGCGATCCGGGGATGAGTGTCGACACGCATTTCCGGATCGAGGGCGGGGGCGGGGGCACGCCGTTGGTCCTGCTCCACGGCGTCGGCCTCGACCTCACGATGTGGGACGGCGTGGTCGATGCCCTGGCGGCCGATCGACAGGTCGTCCGCTTCGACATGCTGGGACACGGCCGGACCCTCGATCCGTCAGGAGATCGCTCCATCGGGGACTTCGTCGCACAGTTGCTCGAGGTGGTCGACGCCCTGGGGCTTGGGCGGCCTGACCTGGCAGGGCTCTCCATGGGCGGGATGGTCTCCCTCGCTGCTGCCGCCCGGCACCCGTCCGCCTTCCGACGGGTCGCCCTCCTGAACACGGTCTTCGGACGCACCCCGGAGCAGGCGGCGGGCAGGAGGGAGCGACTCGCTGCGGCCGAAGCAGGTGGCATGGGCGCCGTAGCCGACCTTGCAATCGACCGCTGGTTCACCGCCGACTGGCAGGCGGCGAACCCGGTCGACGCCGCTGCCGTCCGTGAGCGCCTCCTGGCCAACGACCTCGCTGCCTACCTGAAGGCCTACCGGGTCTTCGTCGGGGGCGACCCACTCATGCCCGCCGCTGCCGCGAACGTCACCGCCCCGACCCTCGCCATGACCGGCGAATTGGACCCCGGATCCACCCCGGCGATGAGCCATGCCTTGGCTGATGCCGTCCCGGGCGGGCAGGCTGTGGTCCTGGCCGGACTCCACCACCTGCCACCGATCGAGGCGCCCGGCGCCTTCCTTCGGCCATTCCTCGACTTCCTCGACCAGGAGCACACAGCGTGACCGAATACCTCATGTACATCGATGGCGAATTCTGTGAAGCATCCGACGGCGGACGGTTCGAGTCGATCAACCCCGCTACCGGCCTCGTCTGGGCGACGGCCCCCGCCGCCACGGAGAAGGACGTGGACCGTGCGGTCCAGGCCGCCCGGCGGGCCCTGCACAATGGCGAGTGGGCGACGATGACGGCGACACAACGGGGCAAGGCGCTCTTCCGCCTGGCCGACCTCGTGGAGGAGCACGCCGAGGTGCTGGGCTCGGTCGAGACCACCGACAGCGGCAAGTTGGCCGTCGAGACCCGTGGGCAGTCGGCCTATGTGGCCGAGTACTACCGCTACTACGGGGGGCTCGCCGACAAGATCCAGGGCGCCACGCTTCCCATGGACAAGCCCGACATGCACGTCTACACGTTGAGGGAACCCATCGGGGTGGTCGCCGGCGTGGTCCCCTGGAACGCCGAGATGCTCCTAACCGCCACAAAGGCCGCACCGGCCCTGGCGGCGGGCAACACGGTGGTCATCAAGTCCTCGGAAGAGGCCCCGGCGCCGGTTCTCGAATTCGCCCGACTCGTCGACGAGGCCGGGTTCCCGCCGGGTGTGTTCAACCTCATCACCGGCTTCGGCGAACCGTGCGGACGGGCGCTCACCAGCCACCCGTTGGTCAGCCGGGTGTCGTTCACGGGAGGCGTCGAGGCCGCACGCCACGTGGTCGCCAACACGGCCAACAACTTCGCCCACCTGTCTCTGGAACTCGGGGGCAAGTCTCCGATCCTCATCTTCGACGACGCCGACTTCGAGAGTGCCGTCAACGGTGCCGTAGCCGGCAACTTCGGCGCCAGCGGCCAGAGTTGCGTGGCGGGCTCCCGGGTATTCGTGCAATCGGGGATGCACGACGACTTCATCGACGAGGTGGTGAGACGGGCCGAGGCGGTCCGAATCGGCGATCCCCTCGACGCCGAGACACAGATGGGCCCCCTTGCAACGGAGGCCCAGCGCGACCGGTGCGAGGCCGTGGTCGCCGAGTCGGTGGCCCAGGGAGCGACCCTGCGCACGGGCGGAGGACGGCCAGAGGGGTTCGATGTGGGCTGGTACTTCGAGCCGACGCTGCTGGCCTGCCCGGACCAGAGCATCCGGAGCACCCGGGTCGAACTGTTCGGCCCCGTCATGTCGGTGCTGGAGTTCGAG
>Ga0114999_10003038_pt1 | contig 21470 bp, 20 predicted proteins | sample ArcticOcean_MG_C_3_FD_89820 | JGI IMG/M metagenome (GOLD analysis project Ga0114999, IMG submission 89820) | Marine microbial communities from western Arctic Ocean - ArcticOcean_MG_CB8_126 | ecosystem: Environmental > Aquatic > Marine > Oceanic | place: Arctic Ocean: Canada Basin | collected...
AATCTTTTCACTCCTATGTATCATGGATAAGGTTATTGTGCTCCGGGAGCAGAGTGCAACTCGCGAACCAACGTCAAAAGGGGGACGGAGCAGGTAGTGAGCGTGGGTGCAATTCTGGACAGGAAGCCGAAGGCTCCCGATTACCGATACACCTCAGGATATGTGCGCTCCCATCCTGCCTGTCCAAATTCTTCGTTGTCATAGAGAGAGATGTGGGCCACGACTTTGTCGCTGTGTGCGTCATTGATAGATCGGAGCATCTCCGCACTAAGCGCGGCATCCAGTCTCAGGTAGATAGACTGGCATTCCTCTTCCCCGGCACAGTTCTCCTGCTCCTGGGGGTCTTCTTTAAGGTTGAAGAGCAGCACATCTCCGGATGCGTATTTCACCAGTTTCCACTCACCATCGAATGCCATACACCCGCTTGCCAGAAATCCGAAGAGAATAGGTCGCTCTTGGGTTGGAATGCCCAGTTCCGGGAGCGGAATCGCGTCCATATACGCGGGGATCTCACAGCCGGCCAATGCAAGCAGGGTGGCAGGGATGTCCCCGATGCTCGCCGGGCGATTATGGACAGCGGGTGACTGTCCACCTGCCGGACGGACGATGAGCGGCACTTTGATGCTCGATTCGTAATAGTCCCCTTTGCCGATCAAGCCGTGATCACCCAGGTGATCCCCGTGGTCGCTTGCGAAGATGATGACCGTATTGTCGAGCTGTCCACTTTCTTCGAGCGCGGCGAGGATGTCGCCGACTTCATCATCGATCTGTTTGACAAGCGCCGCGTAGTGTGCCCGGATCTTTTTCTTGTGCTCAAGGGTGAATTCGGTGTAGTCGACCCCGTTCCACGGTTGCTTGTTTCCATTTATATTCTGTTTTCTGATGTGTGGCACATTGCCCTCAACCTGGGGCACAGGATCAGGCATGTCATTCGGGTCGAATTGCTCCAGGTATTCTGGGGATGGATCATAGGGACAGTGAGGACCCGGAAATCCAACCATCATCGCGAATGGCTTTTCACTGTCTCGCTCACGCAGGTGACGGGCAGCCTCCGAACCCACGAAGTGATCCCAGGAGAGCTCCCAGGGGATTTTGTTGACGATCGCCCCGCGGTTCTCCTGATACCCGTCGTGCTCGTCTCCGTGCAGTTTTCGATATCCCTCCGATTTCAGCCGTTTCTGATAGTCGTCATCAATGAGCAGCCACCGCTTGTCTTCTGCCACCACGCGGTGCTGAAATCCCATGTCGATGTCCCAGGGATAGAAATGCATCTTCCCAATGGCGGATGTGTCGTATCCTGCTTCGGAGAGGATTTCCGGCCAGGTGCTGATGCCGCATGCCTTGAGATCAGGTCTCAAATACTGGTTGTTCGTGAGGACACCATTCTTGATCGCGTTCCGCCCGGTCAGCAAGAGCGCCCGCGCAGGAACACATATTGGAGAAGGCGTATACGCATTCGCATACCGCACGCCCTCAGCCGCCAACCGATCGATATTTGGCGTGTCGATGAAATTCGCACCATAACAACTCAAAAAATCCGCACGCAACTGATCCGGCATGATGAACAATAGATTAGGCTGACCTGGCATCCTTCTCCTCCCTGATTACTTTGACTATTGACTATGTAGTTCAGTGATGTTTCGTGTGGAAGGACTGCCGTTGTTCCTCCTTACAGCAATCACCCTCAAAACCCTCCGATGACTTCACTTGGAGTCAATCCTCCTGAATTCGGTCTCTCCCGAATGTTCGAGTGTCTTGTGCGAAGCACAAGATGTATCGAGAACCGGCACTCACCGAATCTGTCGCCTTTATTGAAAGCACTCACTCCCGGTTATGTCCCGCGGGTTTACAGCTAAAGCACCCACCCCCGTTTGTTCGAGTGATCCTGTGCGCAGCACAGGTTTGTATCGAGAACCGGCACTCACCAAGCCTTTGGGGTTGCCTTTAACCTGCAACCTTCAACTTTCAACCTTCAACATCCTCCCCGACCGCAACCAGCCTCGCCGCATTCCGCCATCTGATCTTCTCCATGACTTCTTGAGACAGATCCAGCGTCCCAAGAAACTCCTGCAGTTCATTCCCGGCGCTGTCCCTTCCGTACAATATTCTGTCCGCGTACTTGAGGATAAATTCACGGCCGTGCTCCAGATCCCTTCGAATGGCATTCAGTCCAGATCCTGCCGAGAGATCGGCCCACAGATTCGGGTATTCATCGAGCAGTTTGTGAAGCCGGCCACTAGGTGTGACCGGTCCCGATGGATAGGACTCATGTGATGTGGCCTCGTCCCCGCTGATGTATCGCCAGAATCCCGGTGCGTGACCGATGAAGATGGTTTCAGGACACGCCTTCAGGGTTCGCTCCAGGGGATCTGCACCGCCGCCATACCAGGTTTCCCTGTAGACGAGATCGCCATCCTTGTCAGGGATGTAGGGCACATCCAGGTGCAAGACGACCGGTGCGCCGAGTGAACCTGCCCGGCGAAAAAGCTCGAGCGCGCGCGGGTCATCGAGCAGCATACGATAACTCCATTCGCCACAGACACGCACGCCGTAATAGTGCCAGGCAGCTTCGAACAGATCCGCCGCGTTCCCCTCATAAGGGCAGGGACAATAACCGGGAACAAAGCGGCCGGGAAACATTCGGTGAGTGCGGAGTATCTCGGGAAGGGTCAAACCGCCGTGCGTTCCGTCAGTCCTGAAATTCAACGGGTCGAAGCCTTTCGCGAAACGGAGGACGTGCTGTTCAGGCGGCAGATACCAGGTGAGCAGCCAGCATTTGTCGATGCCGAAGGTGTCCATCTCTTCCACCAGGGCTTCGGCGCCCAGATTGTGGTAGTTCACGTGCATGTGCGAGTCGATCAACATAGGGTTTCAGACTTTCAGAAGAGGGGGTGGCCGATCGTTATCAGAGCCTCGGAGACCTGACCGAAGGATCGGTCGCCCACGGATAGATCGAGGCCAACCGGCTGCCGGCGACACCGGGTGTCCGGCGGTGGCGAGATGGTGACGTGAATGGTCTTTTGCTCCCGGGATTCGAGTTCGATTTCCACGGGTTTACTCTCCCAGCCGTCCGGACCGATCAACTGGAGACGAGCCCTCTGTCGCGAGGGAAATGGATTGAGTACCCAGCCGCCAAGTTCAATAGGTCCACACTCCGGACAGAGCACCTGGTATGGCTTGAGTTTGGCGCCCTGGGATTCTGCACCAAAATGGATGTCGTCATCCTCCAGGGACATCAGACTGAGGTGGACGTCGTCGAAGTCCTGAGCGCCCTGGTGCAGCATCTCGTACCATCTCTCGTCCGGCCGGTACGGTGGGGTGTGTCCCGTCAGGATGAGTTCCGGACGAAATCGCTCCAGGTGCTCGTAACTGTCCTTGTAACATCCAATGTCGAGGCCATTCTTGTAGACGTGGTTGGTGAAGTATCTGGAGTTGGGACCATACGGAAGATTGTCGGAATCGCGGAAGAAGATCTGGTCTCCTGTGTGGGCAACGCGGGTCCCGTCGATTTCCATACACACGAGGGTGGAGAATCGGGTGTGGCCGGCCATCGGATGAAGCGTGATCGGAATTTCTTCCCAGTAAAAGGTTTCACCGAGGGGGAGGTGACGGGCAACAGGGATGGGTTCGTGCCAGAGACACGGACGATCGTAGACGGGTGGCGATTCCAGAATGGGTGCGAAATTCTCTCCTGCCCAGACTTCCGTATCGAATAATCGCTGTATCACAGGTACGCCGTTGACGTGATCATCGTGAAAGTGGGTGATGAGCAAGGTGTCGATACGCTCGATTCCGTACCGGTTTTTCAGCGCGTCAATACTGTGAAGTATAGCGCGCCTGTTCGACACGTGGGATTTCTGAGGGGAGAAATACCTGGCCGAATTGTAACCGAAGTCCAGGGCCAGAACTTTGCCCGATTCAGACAGGACGAAGTGGGTCTGTGCGTTGGCGTGCCTGCCGCGAATCAAATGGGGGAGGATTTCCTCGATGTCGTCACCATCCCGCTCCTTCATCGTCCCCGCAATGCCCGGCTGGATTTTGTCGAACTTGCGCAGATTGACTTTCAATTCGGAAATCGAGGCATCAGGGTCGGGGCTGGGTTCACCGATGCTGGGAAGCAGCAGGTCAGGTTTGGCGCTCAGGATGCGTGTAGCAGAATGCCAGAGGTTCGATGCGCCGGTGAGGTCGTTATAATTGTACTGAAGTGGGGCGATACGACCGGTTCTGCCCGGACCGCAGATGGTTTCGCCCACAAAGGCGATACGCTGGCCGTTCAGGGTAACGATGTAGGTGGCGGCACCCTGGGACTGAGCGGGCGTGGGAATAACCTCCCATTCCAGACCCGTGATCCGGCGCGTTTCATAGTCCATCATCCAGCCCGAAACCGGGATAGGTCGCACAGGTGAGAACCGATCCCAGCGGTTATCATATGAGTTCCAGATTTGCCGTTCTCGAAAGTGCTGGTCGGGATCGGTAAGGTATTCCTTGTCCCAATAGGGTCCCAGGATTTCTGCTCCCACTTCGGCGAACCGAATCGCCCCATCGGTGTGATCCCTGAAGTGATGCGTGAGCAGTACGGTCAGGTCGCCTTGCGCATCCAGTTCTTCGAGATGATCTGCTGCGCGACCGGTGCCCGCGTTAACAACCACCAGTCCCCCTGGGCATTTGACTGCGTATACCAGACAGCTGTCCTGAAACTGATAAACATCCTCGGCTGCTTCATGCCATTCTGACATCGGGTCGGAAGTCCTCCGGTAGTGATCAGGTTGCTCAGGGGCTTATTCGATGCCCAGAATTTCAAATCCGTTTCGATAAATCAGCGCCTCGATCTGGTCCGTATCCAATCTGGGAAGCGCCGTGCCTTCGAGCATGGTGTTCAGTCCCCTCAGCCCGTCGAGGGTGGCGTCGATTGTGGTGAATGGGTAGTCGGTTCCGAAGAGTAGCTTTTCCCATACGCCGTATTCCTGGACGAGCATCAGGCTGTTGTAGAGCTGGAACGGACGGTAATGGAGTGCACTCACATCGGCGTAGACATTCGGATGTTTCCTGATCACTGCCACACATTCCCCTTCGTAGGGGTGACCGAGATGAGCCATTACGATTTTGACTTCAGGAAAACGGATGGCTACGGGATCCAGATGGCGGGGGAGCGTACAGTCGATCGGAGCCTGTGAGATAAAGGTGGTTCCGGTGTGGAGAAGAACCGGGAGTCCGTGTTCCTGGGCATAGGTCCAGAGCGGATCCAGCGAAGCGTCATTGGGATAGAAACCGGCATACATGGACAATAGCTTGATGCCTTTCAGCCCCAGTTCCTGGTGACCCCGATGCATTTCCTTTTCCCAACCGGATTGCGTGGGATCGACAGACAGGAATCCGACCAGTTTGTCCGGGTGATCTGCCACGCGATCCGCGACATATCGATCGTCCACCCACATGCCGCTTAGCTTGGCCTTGCCTCCGAAGACGACCGTGCGTGTGTCCTCCCGCGCCGCCTGTTTGTATTCGTCGTATCTGACGGTGAGATCCAGTTCTACATCCGCCCGGCCTCTTTTTGCCTGAAGACGGAAGTCATCCCCGAAATGGGCGGGATATTCCCAAACGTGACAGTGTATATCGAATAGCATTGCACAGGTTCCTTATTCGAGAGAGGCGTCCAACGGTTAGCGCATCAGAGGAGGGATGCTGGAGAATATCTTCCAGTCCCTGATATTGATTTACATCGGATCAGCGGTGATCAATCTGTCTTCACCCTCGATGATGCGAATCGGGTTACGCAAGGGTCTCCCAAACCCATCCCATTCGATCACCATCACATCGCCGTCCTCAAGCGTAACGCCTTCGCCATAGCTGAATGCATCCGCGCCAAAGAAGTAAACGTGTGCGTCACCTGGCATCCGGTGCGCGTCGTACTTGAAGTGGTGGTGCTCCAGGTTCGAGACGTGGTGCGACATGTTCGTTTCCCCGGTAGATATCGATTTTGACCAGGTGACTTCCTCATTTCGCTCTATGGATACCGTGCCCTTGACGTCCTCGAATTCGCCTCGGACAATCAGCTCCGGTCCAAGCGAGCAATGACGCAGTTTGGAAGGTGCGAGGTAGAGGTAGTTCTTCTTTTCCGTGATGTGATCGGAAAACTCGTTCCCTATGGTGAGACCGATTCTTCGTGGTTTGCCGTGGGGATCGATAAGGTATGCGCCGGCAATCTCGGGTTCCTCGCCCCCGTCACCTGCGAAGGGAGGGACCTCGAGCGGCTGTCCATGACCACGCAGAATCGTTCCGCATCCTTTGTAGAACCATTCGGGGGGAACACCGATTTTGCCTGGCTTCGGCTTCCCACCTTCGAGACCCCATTGGTAGATTTTCATGCTGTCCGTAATTTCGGGCTCGGCCTTTTCGTCCTGTTCATGCATGGCCTGCCGGTTGTCCACGCTGGCCTTGTGTGTCAATCCGGTGCCAGCTACCAGACAGCGTGATGGCTCCCCAGGATGATCGAATGCTGGCAGGATCTCCCACTCCGATGAACCGTCATAAATGTCATCGTACGCCAGCGTTTCCTCACACAGGGTCCCGTTCACTTCCTTCTCCAGATCGAGTTCTCGCTGGAGTACATATTGAGCAAGTCCGTGGACGGTCGTGTGTTTGTCGATGAGGGTCGCAGTAGCGTCTTCGACCTTGCAGATTTTCCTACCCCGTTCCGGATGAATGATTTGAATAAGTCTGAGCATCAGCGTTTCTCCTCCAATTCAGCGATGATTCTGCAGGGTATCTGAGTAACGGTTGGATAGCGCACAGGCAGAATAGTTAGTTTGATTTGTGTGGCTGTGAGCATGTCAAGATTGATAGGATAGCAGACCGTGGAGATCCCGTTCCTGAACAGGGCGGGGAAGACCCCGTGCAGGCGTTTGCTTTCGTAAATGTCGGAGACGAGAAGGTCCACGCCTTGCTCCACAATCCAGTCGACGGCACTGGTCGCCAGGTAAACACTGCGTTCCTCGATCTCATCCCATCGCCGATTGCCGAGCGCATTTATAACAAGCGCACCCGAGACAGCGCCATCCATTGCCCTTTCGAGTTCATCCGCCTCGACCGCTCCCGAACCGTCTTCGCGATCCAGATGAATGACAGAGGCGTCGATGCGGAATAACCTCTCCAAAGGATAATTCGCGGCATCCTTCCCGTCATCTGTCTCTTTGATATGCCCGGGGAAATCAATATAGGTTCCAAGCATGGAATCATGATCGAAATGGTAAACCATCCCTGTAAAACGCGCCCCATCTTCACACACAATAAGGCGCTCCTCAAGGGACATCGCAGGCTTCCCATCCTTCCAATCCTGTGCCTCGAGCGTCAAATCCACAAGTGTCATTCGAATTCCTCTGTTTGAGACTCCATGCCCCCACCTTCGCCAGGTTAGTTTTAGCCTATGATTTCGTGCCCTGAAGGGGCACCGCATCTTCGCCTGGTTTGTTTTTGCCTATGATTTGCTGCCCTGAAGGGGCACTGTATCTTAGCCAGGGGTCCTTGGACCCCTGGTACGACCCCCTGGTACGAGCCTCTGCTCCCGCCTCTTTCGGGAGGAAGTGCCGGGCCTCTGTGCAATTTGTTGGCCGCTGCAAGCGGGCTTTCTGTGATCCTGCCTCTATGGGCGTTCTGCAGCCTTGCAGGCGACATAAGTGGACGCTGCAGCATCGACCTTGAGCGGCAAATGGGGTCCGTGACCTTCGTTGCTCCCGGTGGAGATCACGGCGAGTTCCACCTGATCGAGGATGTCTTCAACTTCAGCGAATGTCATGTCTGGCAGAAATACCTTCTGCATAAGGGAACTCCTCATTGTCTGGGGCTTGCAAAGGATTGTGACGGACCAGTCACAGATACTGAATAATGGGGGTTCTAATTAATCACGAAAAAGTTTGAATTCAATTAAAACTTTCTGGGACAGGCCATCGTCATTACCAGTGAGGCAGTTGATATCAACCAGGGGCGATGACCAGGGGATCTGAATGACGGATACGGAGCTGATTGACCGGTTTCTTGATGGCGACATCACAGCGTTTAACCGATTGACCAGGAAATGGGAATCCGCGGCGTTCAATTTTATCCTGCGTTACGTAGGGGACCGGGAAGAGGCAAAGGATCTTTGCCAGAAGACATTTATCCGGGTCTATAAAGGACTTCGGAGACTTAGAGAACGGGACCGATTTCCAACCTGGTTTTACCGTATTGCGTTGAATACTTGCCGGGATGCTGTGAGGGTACGACAGCGGCAGCCCATCATTTCAATGGATGCCCTGGAAGAGGATGAACGCGACCAGGTACCTGAACTCGCCACGTCTCGGTTATCGAGTCCGGATTCGTTCGCACATCGCAGGGGTGTAAGAGAGCTGCTGAATGAGGCGCTCCAGTCCATCCCGGAGGAACAACGTGTGGTGGTCGTGATGAAAGAGTATCAGGGACTCAAGTTCTGGGAGATTGCAGAGGTGCTGAAGATTCCGATAAATACAGTGAAGTCCCGGATGTACTACGGTCTTAATGCGCTGAAGAAGGTGTTTGACAGATGGAATATAGACGAGGAGATGGTGAGATATGAGCTGTGAAATGTCCAAAGAGCGTCTGATCGGATTCGCATATGACGATATGGAGACCGGTGAACGTGAACAGATTGAATCCCACCTCGCGAACTGTCCCGCCTGCAGGCAAGCGCTGGCCGACATGGGACAGACCAGGGGCATTCTCGAATCCTGGCCGGATGAACGACCGGATATGGATCTTGTGTTTGTCCGTGAGAAACGATCGATCTGGAGTGGCCTGTTGCCGGAGTGGCTTTCGTTCCAGGGGTTCGGGAAATTTGCTGCCGGTATGGCCGTGGGGGTCGCCTCGGTGCTCTTGTTGTTGAGTGTGCTTCACGTGTCAGTCCAGGAGGGAAGGCTGACCTTCAGTCTGGAGCCCATACCGAGTCCTCAACAGGTGGATCCATTGGACCGCCCTGTGACACTCAAGGAATTTGCGAGCCTGCAGCGAGAATCTCTCAGTCTGGTTGAGCAGATGTTGCAGGATTCGGAAGAGAGACAGAGCCAGTCTTTCGATTATGCTCTGACTCAGTTTGCCGGGGCCCTGGAGGAGAAGCGGAACAGAGATCTACAGTTGGTCGGCAGGGGGCTCGAGGGGGTAGAGCTCTCTACACAGAGACAGCTCCGTCAGCTGGGGCAGCTCATTACGATGACAGGCGGCGGATATCAGCGATGAAGGTTGAGTTGACAGAGAAATCAGAATCTGATCATAGGAGGTTATGGATGAGAAACAGAATGAATTGGCTCACAGCAATTGTGGTGGTGACGATTCTGGTAGGATTCGGTCACTTGAGTTTTGCAGCGGAAAAAATGGATTCGAAACGTATGAAGCGTGACCTTGGGATTATGGAGGCGGTTCTTGGGAAGCTCCTTCATCAGAATGATATGGGGTTTGGGAATGTGGGCAGTTCGGGCGGTAGAGGCATGTATTTCGACAACTACGGGGTCGTGTTTCTGGTGGGAGGGGATCACGGAATCCACGGTGAACACAAAGTGCGACACGTCATCAAGAAACGGATTGTGGGAGGGAAAGATGGTTCAGTTTCGGAGAAAGTCGAGCCATCTGAAACTGGTAAGAGCGGCACGAAGCAGGTAACTGAGTTGAAAGAGCGATGTGTAGAGTTCTTTGGGAACTATGCAGACGCGATTGGACAATTGAAAGACTCGGACCGCATCACAGTCCTGGTGGATCAGAAGGCCGATCATTCGGGGCACACCCAGGCGATGAGTTTCTTTCCGAAATTGGCCGGCACCGATCGTATGCTGGATGAACACACAGAACTCTTAGATCTGAACGAACTCATCTCCAAAGGTGATCACGGTCCGAAGAAGATGCGTATCCACATAAAAGGGTCCCCGGATTCCAGCCATGAAATCGAGGATATAGACGTGGATATGACCGCGCCCCTCGATCTGGCATTCTTTGGTGAAAAGGGAAAGTTGGGTGCCGCAGGCCGAGTGATGAAACTGAAGCGAATGCCCGCTTATGAAGCATCTGTCAAGCGAGGCGATGTTATGGCCTATACGTCCGGGAAGATCGACCTGAACGCCTTCAGAACTCGCGTCCAGGTTAAAGAAAGGAAGACAGAGCCCGCGATGGCGAGGAAAGTAGACATCATGGCCGGCATCATTGACCGGGTTCTGAATGAACGATCAGAGGATCACGAGAGCCGTATGGCCGTATCTACGAAGGGGTTCTATCACGAAGGACTGGGTGCGGTCTTTATCGCAAAGCCGAAGTCAACTCACCGCATCATCGTGCGTCGTAAAACGGGTGCATCGAAGGACAAGGTCAAAGTGCAGGATGTGGTGAAAGCCAATACGATCGAAGCCCTCGCTGACTACGGTCACGCCCTGCGCGCCTTGAAACCAACCGAACACATCATCGTCCAGGTAGATTTCTCAGAAGGCCAAGAAATGCCGGACCAGGGCGAATCCCAACTAACCCTCAAGGTTCGCAAAAAGCACGTCGACGACTACAACCGGGGCAAAATAAATCTGAAACAATTCCACGACCAGGTAGAAGTCCTCGCAATGTAATTGCTTTTTCCTTGCCTTCGTGCCCTGAAGGGGCACCGCACCTTAGCCAGGGGTCCTTGGACCCCTGGTTTCGAACCCCTGGTCCTAAATCTCTGTTCTCGACTCCCTGACCTCGCCCCTTGGGCCTCTCATTGTCCCTACCCACCCAATTTCTTCTCGACCAACCCCTCCTTGACACTCCCGATGAGCTTCTTTCCCTTATACTCGACCTCACCTCCATCGACTACCGAAACGTGGGTCGGTTTCCCTCGCTTCATTGAAACCACACAAACCTTTCCCTTGAACTGGAGCCCGCTACACGATACGAGTTCCTTACCCGATCCGTAGACGACCAGATCTGTCTGGGTGCCGCGTTCGATCTGAACCCCCCGGGCGACCTCTGGTCCCACGACCTTGCCTCCGACTTCAGCTTTGAGGCGAGTGGTTTTCACGGGGCCTGGTTTGGTCTTGTAGGGTACCAGTGCCACATCGTATACCACCGAGTGAGTGCCTTCCCCTTTCACATATTTCTGAAGCCCAATCCAGTACCGATTCTGCGGAGCACCGTCCTTCGTCTCATATGAGGTGCCGCGTCGAACCTGTCGGATCTCTGAGGGTTTTGCGGGTACGACCTGTAATCCAGGGCGGGCGGAGGTGAGGGACCTGGCTTTTCCGCCGATCCATTTGTCCGGCGAATGCAGGTACCACGTGTAAGCCTTGTGGGTGACCCCTTCAAGTATCGTATCCGAAACGAGGAAGTAGTCTGGTTTGATATACGTGATACTGCGCTGAATCTCTATCTCGAACTCCTTTTTATAGCCAAGGTTGGTTGCGCTGAAGAAGTCGATGGAGTTACCAGTTGCCCAGGTCACGTTCTCGCCCTTGTTGTGGACCCGGTCCATGGGACTATCGTTCACGACGACCTGGTTGTGGGCCTGGGGAGATCGGAAATAGTGATCCAGAGGATTGTCGTACGGTCCCCAACGCGCGGTTTCCACGGCGAGGGGTTTCCCGAAAGCATAGAGCCCAAAGTCGAGCAGATCGTTGTGTGTGTGTCCGCCGCCCCAGGGGCCGTAGTTGACGACCATGTATTTCGCCTGAGTTTCCCACCCGGAGCGCATGACAGCGAAACCTGAAGGGCGCTGGTCGATCGAGGTATATCCTGGATCTTTCGGGCGTATGCCGTCCACGGATTTGACCCTGTTGCGAATCGTCCAGAGATATTTTCCATTTCTTGTGAAACTGACGCCATTCTTCAGTGGGCCGTCCTGCTTTCCGAATCCGCCATCGTTGAATCCCTGAGACTCACCCAGTGGCGTGGCTGTTGACAGCAGCCAGTCATACATTTGCACGATGCGGCCGCGGATATCCGCTTTGACATTGACGTGCTCGTTGTTTTTGGAAAACGTGAGCAGATCCTCACTCATGCGTGTGCACCAGCCGCCGTATCCAGACGATCGTTCGTGGTGACACCCGTCCGCGTAGAAGTCACGGTCCACGTGTTCGAGCAGGCGCTTCACACCGATGTTGACCCAGGCTTTGGCTTCTTTGAATTCAGGAAAGAGACCACCAGCATACACGAGAGCCCAGCATCCACACATCTGCCAGTTTCCGCTTCTGTAACCCTCTTCCTTTTCAAGTTTGTAGAGCCATCTGGATCCACCCAGGATGGTTTTGAGCATGCGTTCGTGCGTGCGCCAGGAGAGGATGCCGGTTTTGCGATAGGAATAGTAATGATCGATCAACCGGGGGTTACGTCCGCCCACACCGAGTTCGTAAAAAATAACATCAGTATTCGGGTTTGGGTTGGTGAGCTTGTCACGCTGATCGTACCACTGGTTGAATATGTCGTCGAAGCATTCTGGATAGCGCGTGTCACCAGTTTGTTCAAATGCCTTGCGCAGGGATTCGGTCCAGGCCAGGTAATGCGTCCCGTAGATGCCGCTGCGGCCCCAATCCGCATTGAAATTGATATCCTTGCCAAATTTGTAAGTCACGTTGTGCCAACCCTGGATCTCGTAATTCACGACCCGCTCCGCTTCGTGAATTATAGAGGGGTCCGGAGTATCTCCGGCTGGAGGCGGCATGTTGAGTGGTTTTCTCCGTTTGGCGAAATAGGTGCCCCAGGCAGAGGCGGCGTCTTTGTAGTGTCCGGCTTTCGCGGCATCCCTGACTTCGCTGAGCGCCTTGCCCTTCAGATCCATCGCGCCATAGAGATCCTTGTTGGGAATGAAAAGCATTTTAGACCGGCTGATTTTCGGTGGCATTTCACTTCTCCTTTGTGATGGACTTCAAATGGATCGTGTAGTGTGTCGTTTGATTACTGGTCTGTAGGATTGTCCCGATGTTGGGACTCGATGCTGCTGAGGAGGGCCTTGATATCACTGAATCCGCCAATTGCTACGGCAACAGTAACGACCGCGAATATAGCCAGGCTTACGACGAGCAGCAAACCCCAGAATGTGATCCAGAATGTCATGATCGAACCTCCCCGATTTCACCGGATGCGGTGCGGTTTGGAAAGAGTAAGGAGCCGAGGACCATCAAGCCCAGCGCAAGTCCCGTGGTCGTAAGACCTATGGACGCTCCTGAAAGTGTGCCCAGTCCGAGGGCAAGCTTGACCGGGGTGAGACCGACGATCGCGAATGCGCCGGACACGAGTGCAAGATACGCACCCACGGTGCTGGCTCTTTTCCAGTAAAGGCCCATCAGCAACAGTGCGAACGCGCCGGTGAAGTAGATGGCTCCGCTTACGAGCATGTAATCCCAGAGATCCTGTCCGAGTTCATACCAGAGTCCCCAGATCAGGAGAAAGGCGCCGATTAGGAAGATGAACAGTCGAGAAATGGCCAACTGCGCTTTCGTAGAGAGTCTTCCTCCCGCCACCGGACCGATCACGTCGTGCGTGAGAACCGATGCCCAGCAAAGCAGGTAACTGTCGTGTGTAGACATGAACGCCGCCAAAAGCCCTGCGCCGATCAGCCCGATCAAACCCGCCGGAAGGATCTGGCTGAGAAAGGTGGGGAGTGCTCTGAGTGTGAGATCTGCGTCCTGTACGAGGGCGCCGGATTCAGTGAAAAACATGCTCCGTGTCGTATCATTTTGGTAGAGATAGACCAGCGCACAAATACCCAGAAATTGTGGGATCATGAACCGAATAAGGAACCCTATGGAGGACCAGGTGTAAAGTTTCCTGACGACCTCAGTACTTTCTGCGGCACAGGCGCGGATGACGGAGGTCTGCCATACCGCGCAGGATACGATGCCTGCAGTAAAGATCATCCAGACGACATAAGCGGGTCCGAATCCACCGCCTTCGTGCAGAGGGTTGAATCCCGGTTCTCCGTGGATCGATTTCACCGTTTCGACGATGTTTCCCCAGCCCAGGACATTAACCGAAATGGCGCAGGTGACGATAATGCCGATGGACAGGATGATGAACTGGATGTAGTCGGTTATGACGACAGAAACCATCCCGCCGAGGATGGTGTAGGCCAGGACGAGAATCAGCATCACGGTCATGATCACAGAGACATATGTGGGATCAGTTATTCCGGTCAGCCCGGCTACGAAAATGGCGCCCGCCTTTAAAAAGAGCCCCATGTTGAGGATGCCGGAAAACGCGAGCAGCAATCCGCCGCTGATGCGAACGCCGCGACTGAATCGTTTCTCGTAGAACTCCGGAATGGTCATCACACCCATCTCCCGAAGCGGCACGACAATGAACCCGGTCAACCCCACGATCAGGGTAACGATTCCCGCAATGAGACCAATATGAAATGCGGCGAAGCCTCCCGTGAATCCCTTCTGCGCCGAATACATCACTGTAACAAGACCCAACTCTCCGCCAATCATCGTCGCCACGGCAAGGTGCGGTTTGAGCGAACGTCCAGCCACAACATAATCGCTCATATTATGAATGAAGCGATTCACATACAATCCGATGGCCACCGTCCCGGCCAAATAAATTGCCACAATCACCCAGTCCACATTGCCAAAATTGGTCTCGACTCCCGCCAACATATCAACACTCATATGTATGTTCCCAACTCGAATTTCCAATGACCATCTACCGAGAGGGCCGAGGTCAGGGTTTTCAAGACCAGGGGTCCACGGACCCTTGGCAAATGTACCGTGTCCGTCCAGGGCGAGAAAGCAAAGACAAGGTTGTGCATCGCGTTCGTTCAAGTAAGGGGTCAGCGGGTCGAGGTCACGGATTTCAAGACCAGGGGTCTAAAGACCCCTGGCTAAGGTACGGTGCCCCTTCAGGGCACAAAGGCAAAAAGCGTCTCCCGAACTCACCTAACCGAATCCCAAAATCCATCGGGGTATGCTGTGCGCGGTTCCGTCCAGCACGACGCTTGTTACTCCTCTAGGCTCGGCAGGCCACTATCGCCCGTGAATCCACCGTCGCAATTCGCACGGCGCCTCTGGCTCCGCGTCAAGCGGAGACTTTTGGTCACTTTTCGTCGGCGAAAAGTGACTCGTCGAAGACGGAAGGAAATGGAAGGGTTGGTATTAGAATTTGATTCGAAAAAGATGAATGAATTTGACTAAAACAAAACAACCATCTCCCGAACTCACCAAACCGAATTTCCAGGGGTCCGAGGACCCCTGGCTAAGGTGCGGTGCCCCTTCAGGGCACAAAGACAACGACGGGGATGGAAGGGTTGGTTTTGAATTTGAAAAGATTCAAGACTTTCGTCTTGCTAAAACAAAACCACATTCCTCAACGCACCCCCACCTTCCATAGACTCGATCGCTTCATTGATCCCGTCCAACGGATAGCGCCCCGAAATCAACTCCTCCAACTTCAACTCACCGCGCTCGTACAACCCAACCAACCTCGGAATATCCACGCTCAAACGCGTCGAACCCATAAAGCTGCCGACAATTCTTCTCTCGCTTCCCGCAAACGGGGTTAAAGGAATGGTCATCGCGGTACCCTCAGAAGGAATTCCCACGATCACCTCCGTACCACCTCTCCGAAGCAGCTCGAATCCCTGTTCTACCGCTTCAGAACTCCCAACCGTCACAAAGACAAAATCCGCCCCTTGCCCGGAAGTAAAAGAAAGAACTCTTTCTTTTACATTTTCTTTAGCGTTCAAGGTATGTGTCGCACCAAATTCCTTTGCCGCCTTCAGTTTGTCTTCCAGAACATCCACTGCGATAATGGGATTGGCTCCGGAAATGGCTGCCCCCTGTATCGAATTCAGGCCGACACCTCCTACACCGATAACCACAACGCTTTCCCCTGGCTTGACTGACGCGGTGTTCACGACAGCTCCAAGGCCGGTGATCACGCCGCAGGCCAGAAGCGATGCCTGATCCATTGGGAGCGAGTCCGGAATGCGCGCAACCTGAGTCTGATCAACGATCGTATGTTCGGCAAATGCAGCGGTCCTTACCCCGTGCCACACGATATCTCCATTGGACTTCCTAAGCCGAGACTGGGTATTGAGGGGAAAGTCGAATTCACACAGATTTGGCGAACCGGTTGTGCAGAAAAAGCATCGCCCGCATGATCGCAGAAGTGTGGTGACCACTGGATCACCTGGCTTCACACACGTGACACCTGGACCAATTTCCTCCACATATCCCGCCGCTTCGTGACCGGCCACCACAGGCGTTTTTCCTGTCCATTCACCCCGGATGAAATGGACGTCACTGTGGCATATCGCTGTCGCAGCCAGGCGGACTTTGACTTCGCCCTGCTGCGGTGGGTCCATCACCAGTTCTTCGATATCCAGGGGTTTGCCAAACGTGTTACAAACAGCCGCGAACATACGTTCCCTTTCAAGTGCCGCCGCGTGAGCTCTACGGCCAGGTGGGTCGATCCATGGAAAACGAATCAGTTACTGTGGTATAGTCAAGATAACCCAGGCGTCCAATCGGTCTGAGCTTCACGGTGTCCACAAGACCATCCTTTATCGCAAGGTCAGAGATGTGGACGCCGATGACCTCGCCGAACACGACAGTATTGGCGCCGTCCTCGTCGGTCGAAGGCAGGTCTACGGTTTGTGTATAAATACACTCCAGGTGGATCGGGCTTTCTGCGACACGCGGCGCCTTGACCAACTTTGACGGAGCTTCAGTCAGTCCGCAAAACTCGAATTCATTGACGTCGCTTGGAGCCGGAACCGCAGATGCATTCATTTGTTCGCGCAGGTCCCACGTGGCGAGATTTACAACGAACTCTCCGGTATCCTCAGCGTTCCTGATACTGTCTTTTTTACCACCGTGTCGATGACCACCGGTAGCGGCAAACATGACCTGCGGAGGGGAATAGGCAACCGCATTGAAAAAGGAGTAGGGAGCCAGGTTCACATTGCCGGCCGTATCCACAGAGGAAATCCAGCCAATAGGTCTCGGAACGACTATGGCATTGAACGGATCTCTTCGTAAATTGTGTCCATCCTGCGTTCGGTAAAACATGAGTGATCACTTTGTTAAAAAATCAAGGACGTAGAATACGTACGCCAGGATCCTGTGAAATAGACATCGCCGGGGGGAGAGTAACATGTCCAGGTTGACCTACTCAATTCTCTTACTACTTTTTACGGCCTGCGCCGCTTTCACCCTTCCGCCTGCACAGCATAACTTCGTAAATCATGAGACGTTTGACGAGTCATTCAAAAATGTATGGAAAGCCTTGCATTCCGTCATCGATAGCGAGGGTTGGCCAGTGGATCGAGCCGAAAAGGAAACCGGTGTTCTCGTGTCAAAGGAGGTGCCTGACAGACTTCGCGGAGGTGACTTTGGTTTCTCGCAATCGATTGATCCTGAGTCGGCGACTATGGTGGTCAATGTTCGGGTAATTACTGTGTCGGAGAGCAGAACCCGCGTGAGAATTCACTGCTTCTTTCAGGTGAACTGGAGGCTTGATAACAAGAAGCAGTTGGGCATGGGAACTTCCCGGGGGATCGTTGAAGCACACCTTCTGAAGTCACTCCGGCAACGGCTTTCGGTTTCAGAAGACAGATGATAACTACTCTACATCCAGGATCTGGCAAAGCCCGAGGCTTCGCGGTACGCTGATTTCCTGTTCATCGACGGCGACTACTAGAGTATCAGATCGGTCAGTGAAGTCCGTACGTCGAGCCAGCACACGGTTCCCCAGTCTCAGCCCGGATACGACAGGTCCATCTGATGCCGGAACTGCAAAAGTGATGGGTCGTCCTTTGTCGAGATAGTCCCGATACGCCAACGCTTCGGCATACACTTCGTGAAGCAGAAGGGTTTCCTCAACAGATTCATCCAGTGGACACCACAGAAAGAAGGTGTCGTGCCCCCGCAACAACATATGCCAGAGCAGTTCTTGATAAATTTCCTTACTCAGTTGAGGGACGGCAAGATCAGGATCTGCAGGCGGATCCGTGGTGTTCCAGTGCATAAAGGAGATGATAGGAATGTCACCGGGCGTATTGGCTCCTGCATTGGACGCGACCAGTAGCATGTTGTAGAACCAGTGGTAGTCCGGATTTTTGAAATCATACCAGGAGAACGTGGGATGCCAGGTGTAGACGACTGGCATCGCATATGTGTATCCGGTATCATCAAATTCGTGCGACCATTTTCGGTAGATCGCTCGCTGGTCTTTCACGTGAGGAGCACCTTCTACAAACTTCTCGAAGAAATCATACCAGTATCGGCACCCGTTGTGTGGATAGACGGCGTAGTTTCCGACCAGGACATTCGGGAAATAAGATCGCATGACATCGGCATAGGTCTTCTTCTGAATGTCAGACCGAATCTCCCGGAGCGCATTCTGAAATGCGGTGAAGTTTTCGATGTCCGGTATGTTCTGTCTGCATCTGGCGCACCGCCTGGACGACTCCCACGCGCCATTCCATTCGATCGGACCGTCGATTTCCCAATCGGCGAATATGAATCCAACCTCGAGATCACGGTCCCTGTATGCCTTCGCGAAGGACGCTATTCGATCGCGAATCTCATCATACCGATGCCGGAGCGCGAATGGACAGCCCATGTCCACTGATTTGGAGAAGGAAGGATCAAAAAACCGATCGCCCGAGTCCGTAATGTGAGCGGTCTCAGGATCGCCATTACAAAACCTGTGCATCAACAGGGTAGCACTGATGTTGATCCCGATTCCCAGTTTTTTCTGAATCCCGCCTATCCGGAGCGCCCTTTCCAGCGACGCCTCCGTGTCATCGTGATTCCAGGTCGATACAACAGCCATTCCCCGTGCATCCAGATCTGCGATAATTTGCTCGCTCTCCGCATCATCCCCGGTGTCGATATCCGTCAGCGGCCACAGATACAATGGCAACCGTTCACCCCTTGGATACGCAAGTGGCTCAGTCATCGCAATAATGGACTCAACAATCTCCAACCTGGACATCTTCGCCTCTGCCTTCGTGCCCTGCAAGGGCACCGTATCTTAGCCAGGGTTCCTCGAACCCCCGGACTCTTCACCTCTGCCTTCGTGCCCTGAAGGGGCACCGCATCTTAGCCAGGGGTCCTTGGACCCCTGGGCACTTCACCTCAAAACGATCCACTGTCTCCCGACTCCCCCGGACACCGGACGCTTCTCCGCCTCAAAACTCGAGAGTGTTTGCTTCTGACTCTCCTGTTCTCGCCTCTGCCCTTGATCTCAAACTGATTTCCGAAACGAAATTACGATGCGAGCTTCCAACCCCCCCGGACGCTTCTCCGCCTCGCTACTCGAAACTCGCCACTCGCTTCTCGTCTCACCACTCAAAAACCACCCCCAACACCCCCCTCGGCGACTCCGCGAGCATAGTGTATATCTCCTGGCATGCTTCTGGTTTCGCCACATGGGTGATCAGGTCCTCTACCGGGAGCTTTCCCGATGCTATGAGTTTCATCACCAGTTTCCGATCGCGGTCCTTCGACCAGCGATAGTAGATGTGGTCCTGGTCGGGTGTCTTCGGTTGGTGAGCGCCCAGGATGCTGACCTCTCTGAGATGGATGTCCGAGAGGAAGTCCATTTCTACGCTTCCGCGGGGCGAGCCGAGGGCGACCATTCTTCCGCCCAGACACGCCAAGGGTACAGCCATTGGGTAGACGGCAGCGATTCCCGTTGCCTCGATGACCACATTCGCCCCGTCCTCGACACAGTGCGGTAGAACGGCCTCTCTCAGATTGTGGATATCTTTTGGATTCAGACAGACGTCGACGCCTCTGTTGCGAGATCGCTCGAGGCGAAAAGGGTCGAGGTCCACCGCTACGATGGGCGTGCCGCCGGACAGCCGGGCGAGCGTGGCGGCGAGCTGACCGACGATGCCCTGACCCACGACGACGACCGTTTCGCCGAGTTCGATTCTGGCCACCCGGATGCCGTGAATGGCGATGGCGGCCATGACCATGAATGCCGCTGATTTGGATGAGACGCCCTCGGGTACTTTTTGGTAAAATGATTGGGTTCCAGAGAGGATGCTGTGGCTGGCGTGCATGCCTTGTCCGGCAACCCGATCTCCTGGCTCGAATCCCTGGATCTCTTTACCGACTTCGAGGACTTTCCCGACATTGCAGTAGCCGGTACCTTTTGGGAAAGACGGTTTCTGACCGGGTTCTCCACCTTGAGTATAGTTGTGGATTTCAGTTCCGACACTTACGGCGGTGTATTGATTTTCGATCAGCAGTCCATCGTCTGGAACCTGGCCGATTTCGAGTGGTTTCACTTCAATTTTGCGAATGTCGGTACAGAGCAGTCGGCGAGCGTTCATTTCGATTCCTTCCAGCGAATCGCTTCGGTTGGGGTTCCTGACTTAACTGGGATCGATGGTCGCTTTAAGCAGTCTGAAGAAATTCCCGCCCCAGACTTTCTGGATGTCCTCTTCAGACAGTCCCACCTTGAGCATGCTTTGCGTGAGGAGAACGAGTTTTGATACGTCTTCCACAATCGGGATCAGTCTTCCCATGCCGTCATAGTCCGATCCCACCGCAATGTGTTCGATGCCGACGAGGTCAGCGACGTAAGCGATGTGCTTCGCGAGGTGGTCCGGCGTTGCACCTTCTGGATGTATGAATCCGGGCACAAAGGCGACACCCATCACGCCGCCGGTCTGGGCAAGTGCCTTCAACTGATCGTCCGTGAGACACCGCCAGTGGTTACAGAGGGAGAAGGCGGCGGTATGTGTCATGGTGACCGGCAGGGCGGAGTGTTCGAGTACTTCGTAGAAGGCCTTGTCGTTGATATGGGCAAGGTCTGTGATAATGCCCCTTCTGTTGCTTTCCTTCAGGACGGCCTTCCCGAATTCTGTGAGCCCACCTGCCTCCCGCCGTTCGGTTTCGCGATCAGAGGGTTCGCACGGTCCGAATGGACTCTTTGTACTCTGCAACATAACGGGGTCGTCACCGCCTTCGCCGTGTGTGATGCCGATACATCTGATCCCGAGGCGATGATAGAGTCCGAGGATGTCCAGTTCTCCTTCGAGCCATCTGCCCGCACCTTCAATGGTGAGGATAACGCCTATCTTGCCGGTGTCCCTTGCCGTCAGGACATCGGCCGTGGATTTGACGATCATCAGGTCATCAGGATATTGTTCCACAGATGCGAGGGTCTGTTCAAGCGTGACACGGATATTCGCGGTCGGGCCGTTGCCGATGATAAAGAATCCCGCATCGAATCCACCTTCGTGCATCCTGGGGATGTCCATGTGGTAAGCGGGGTCCCGCTTGCCCAAATCCATCGGACGCTCCCCACGCGCCACATGCTCTACAGGCGTGTCATTGTGTCCGTCAATGATGAGACATCGATCATGAACTTCCTGCGCCGCTTCCAAACTAACTTCAGCCATAGCCTAAGTCCTCTTCAAAAAGAGTTACCCTTCCAATCGGATCTCCTGTAACCATGCTTTTCCAGCTAATTCGCTCCGTGCGTTCGAGCGGGACCGA
>Ga0114999_10003039_pt1 | contig 21461 bp, 26 predicted proteins | sample ArcticOcean_MG_C_3_FD_89820 | JGI IMG/M metagenome (GOLD analysis project Ga0114999, IMG submission 89820) | Marine microbial communities from western Arctic Ocean - ArcticOcean_MG_CB8_126 | ecosystem: Environmental > Aquatic > Marine > Oceanic | place: Arctic Ocean: Canada Basin | collected...
AGAATGAATAACTAAACATTACTGGAGCATCTCTTACATAAATTCCATATCTTACTCCAGGTTCCAAAACCCTAAGATCTTGCCCCTTTCCAACGTACCAATCATTTTTAGCTAAAATTGCACTATCTAAATCAGAATAACCTTCACCATACCATCTTTTTACACCTTCTCCACTCAGGGCTGCAACCCTCCAAACATAAACTACTTCAGAATTCCCAAAAACATCATCTACAGGGACATTATAATCAAGATCATTTGTCCACCTTATATAATTATTAGTTCCAGTAAGAGTAACCCCCTCATCAAGCTGTTTCTTAGTTAATGCATTTTGTTCATGAATTTCTTCACCATTCATATCAATAACTCTCCCAGTGGTACTTAAACCTCCAGCATAAATAAAAGCCCCGACAACTAAAATTATAATTGCAACTATAATTAGAGATCTAGAATTATTATTTTTCTTAGAAACTGCCTTCTTTTTACTCCTCTTCATATACAACATAAACCTAAGTGATATATAAATGTTTCTTAAGGCAAATTTAGTTATCGTCACTGTCACCACCTAAAAATAACACTTTATCGACGGCAAAGTTTATATATAAGTATGACCTTTATACAGTATGAATTTCGACAGGATAAACAATACGAGAACAGAATTCTTTAATTTGTATAGTTTTACTAGCCCTGTCTTCATTAAATCATGTCTGCATACAAATGCCTCTTATCTTTTGAGTATTTGTCTGCCTGGAAATTTCAATAAGAAATTTTCAGCGATTATTAGACACTGATTTGGTTTCCTTTCCCGGATATTGAATCTATATTTTTAAAATGGTCTTACAAAAAAACTATTCTGCACATGAATCTCACGACGGAAATTATACTTATAATTGTAATGTTTGTAGTGAGGCTATAACAAATCCTCTTTGTCCATTTTGTTTAGCCGAAGAGATACAAGCTTGGCTAACCCTTTATCCCCATTTAAAGGAGGATATACAATCCTCCCTAGATGATTACTTACTAAATGTGAATAATAGTATAACTAACTACGGGACAATTTGTATCAAATGTAATGAAGATACAGCATCTGTCTGCCCATATTGTTTTACAGAGTTTGTTTTTAAAAAATTAGTAGCAATAGATGCAGGAAGGTTAATATTAAAAGAATTTTTTGAATTCTTCAATTTTGACTTAGATCATAAAGGTTATACTAAATTTGCAGAAGAAATTGGCGTATACTCATAAATAAACTAGGAGGTAATAAGATGAAAACAAGATCATATTGGTTAGATGAAGAAACAACTGAAGAAGCACATCTAGAAGATATAGAAGAAATAGTAGCATAATGAAATTAAATAAAAACAACTGCCTAGCAGCCGTTCTTAGGAAGGGTAGCTTTTTAGTTTCCCTAGAAAGATGATTGGAAAATGTCCAAGTTGTGGAATAGGATTAAAAGATCCTCCATTCACAAATAGGGAAACTAATGAGGTAGTGATAACTCTGAGATACAGGAGCTTTGTGGATAATAACAAAGCTATGAATTCAGTGGAACAGAAAGGTTATTGTGATATTTGTAATGCAAATATTACAGACTTAAAGGAGCAATTAAAACTCCTAAAAGACAAACCTCTCGCATAAACCGAAATGTTTAAATAGAATTATCCCTAATATATCATATGACAAAATCATCATTTATATTATATGAGACATTTTTTAAGACAATCTCAAATAAGACTCGGTTTGAAATAGTTAAGCTTTTAATAAAAGGCCCAAGATCTGTTAATGAAATATCTAACCAACTTAATTTCGAGCAAAGTAGAGTCTCTCACAACCTTAAAAGATTAGAATGTTATGGATTTATAACATGTGACTGTAAGGGAAAACAAAGAATCTACTCCATAGACAAAAAATCCCATATATTAGAAATTATAAAAGGGATTGATAAATATATATCCAAGTATAATAAAAGATTAAAAGAATGTATGGGCAAACATAAATAGATAATAGGAGGATAAAATGGCAAAAGTTAAAATTTTTACAACACCAACATGTACCTATTGCAATAGTGCAAAAGATTTTTTTAAAGAGAATAACATAGAGTTCGAAGCAATAGATGTTACACAAGATCAAGCTGCTGCTCAAGAAATGATTGAAAAGTCAGGTCAAAGAGGAGTTCCAGTTATACTAGTTGAAGGTAGAGATAAACCTATAGTTGGATTTGATCAGGACGCCCTAGAAGAAGCTCTAGGTCTTTAGTTTATTATTATTATTATCTTTATTATTATTCAATTAGAATTTAGTCACAAAACATTCAAATAAACTAAGTTTAGTGTTTAGAATGGTTAAAGATTAGAATAGAAATCTTTAAATACAAAGAATATATGATAATATCATCATATATAATTATAAAATGGAAACAGAAAACAAATTAAGAATTAATGAATCTGCACCAGACTTTAGTGCTGAAGCTTTTATTAATGATGAAGTTAAAAAAATAAAACTTTCTGATTATAAAGGTAAATGGGTTATACTATTTTTTTATCCAGCAGACTTCACATTTGTGTGTCCAACTGAGCTTGGAGATTTAGCAGATAATTATGAAAAATTTAAAGAACTAAATACAGAGATAATAAGCATATCAACAGACACTGCATTTGTACATAAAGCATGGCATGATAATTCTGAAACAATTAAAAAAATAAAATTCCCTATGCTTGCAGATCCTACAACTAAGGTTTGCCAATCTTACAATACATTAATCCCTGAGGAAGGCCTATCTCTTAGAGGCACATTTTTAATAGATCCTGAAGGAATTCTTAAAGCCTATGAAGTACATGATAATAGCATTGGTAGAAGCTCAAAAGAATTAATTAGAAAATTGCAAGCTGCAAAGTTTGTTAATGAGAATAATGACAAGGTATGCCCAATGAATTGGCAACCAGATAAAGAAACACTCACCCCCGGACTAGATTTGGTAGGTAAGATTTGATTTTTAATTAAATATGGAGACAAACAAAATGGAAGAAGGAAAAACTTGCCCAGGATGCGGAAAAGAAGACTGCGGTTGCGGAAAAGATAATACTTGTGGCTGTGGTGGACATTAACTTTCAATATCTCTGATATGGAATTTTCATATTAGTTGAAAGGAAGATATTACAATGTTAAACAAAGAACAAGGACCAGCAATACTTAGAGTTACTTTAGGATTACTTTTTTTAGTCATGGGGCTAATCAAACTAAATAATCCTGAGATGATCATAGGTATGCTAGGAGGTTTGAATTTCCCAGTAGCACCACTTCTTGGATGGATTTTAATAATCGTCGAAGTATTAGGGGGTGCAGCATTAATTTTAGGAAAGGAAATGAAGAAAGCAATCTGGCTATTATTCATAGTCCTATTAGTAGCACTATTATTTGTAGCAATACCTGGATTTGATAGAACACAAACTCCAACAGTAGCTGAATTACTATGGCACCTTGTTGGATTAGGAGGACTTTTAAGTCTACACTCAACAGGACCTGGAAAACTCTTCGGAAACTGAACTTTTAATCATTCACGAGGGACCTTAAAGGTTTCTAAGGGATTTAATAAAAATTCAGTTCGGAAACTTGCAAAAGTTTACGGGAACTAAAAACATTTTTATTTTTTTTAACTTTTTTTTAGTTTTATTTTTTATAAATTATACACTATATCTAGTGGGTTGAATCATTGAAAGAACATAACCCCTATCAGCAGAGGTTGTAAGAAGTTCTGTCCTAAATCCTACATCAGACATCAATTTTGTAAAAATCCATTCATTAAATTTTACTGATCTTGCTAACAATATTTTTTCATCTTTTTCCAATACAAAAGATTCTTTTCCAACAGATAATTTTTGATCTTCTTTTAAGGTCATCCACACCTCAATTTGATTTTCTTTCTCATTCCAAGTAACATCGTTTTTTACAGAAGATTTTTTAATTCCTATTTTTAAAGGAACATTATATGTTAAATCTAATACCTCTTTTCCAGTATAATGGGGAAGTAATTTATTTATTTTTGAGAGATTTGTCATTTCAACACCTACAATTAAAAAATCATCAGAACCCATAGAATCTCTCATATTAGTCAATACCCGATTTCTATCTGAAAAATTTCCTAGAGTACTTCCTAAAAAAAGTAATAAATTAGAATAGCCATCAGATTTCAAATCATAAGTAACTTCTGAAAAATTTCCTAGCTCAAAATCTAGAAGAACTTTCTTTATTTCACATTTAGGATATAATTTTCCAATATTCCTTTCAGCTAGATCTAACATATCTTCACTAATATCTAATGGAACATATCTAAAATCTACTCCTTGGATTTTTAATTCATCCAATATTGGAATTACAGGAGTACCATCTCCGCAACCAATATCAATTATATTAATCTTTTTATCATTAAATGATCCTAAGAAGTGCTTTACTTTTTTCTTAAGAAGTTCTGTCTCAGCAGAATTAATCCCTCCTCCAGATCTCTTCTTAGCAATCGCAGCCCACATTTTAGCACCATCTCCCAAATAACTAAATTTCAAAGGTACCTCTCCCCTGCCTTGGATTGAAGTTATAAGTTCAGCCTCTTGTCTTTTTGTAAAGATATTTTTCTTTCCCATGATTATATCTATTATTCAAAGTTTTTAAGCTTTTTTAAGAAGAATTTATTCACCCTCAATTAAATCAGAAAGTTCAGGAAATATATCACTTTGATTATCCTCATTAGGAACTACCTTATCCCTTACCAATTTTCCCTGAATATCCTTTAATTTTGCAAAAACGCCATCTCGATCTTCATCTAAAACATCATATTGCCTAAAGAGATAATCTGGAAATCTATGAGTATCTGGACAACTAGAAGCATCAAAAACTCCCCAATCTTGATTAGGAATATACAAAAGATATAAATCATGAATCATAAACCCATAATCTTTTAGACATTTATAAATAATTATATACTCAATTAAAACAGAATCTTTAAATATATATGATTATCCTATCATATATGCAAAGAGTTAAACTAAAATCCAAAAGAAAATTAATTATCTTTATAGTCTTAATAGTAATTTCATTTTTTATAATAAAGCAATTTAATATAATGTCCCATTTCAATCCTCTAGAGGTTAGAAATATGATCTCTTCAACAGGATCATTTGCACCATTGGTATTTATATTTCTATATGTTTTATCTTCGGTATTTTTCTTACCTGGAGCAGTATTTTCAATAAGTTCAGGAATATTATTTGGAACCGTTCTTGGAACAATCTATACAGTTATAGGAGCATCAATTGGTGCAACATTAGCATTTCTTATTGCAAGATACTTTGCAAGATCATTCTTTGAAGATATTGTAGAAAGAAAATTTCCAAAAATAAAAGAGTATGATGAAAGACTAGAAAAGAATGGATTCATGACAGTTCTTTTTTTCAGATTAATACCCTTATTCCCATTCAATGGATTAAATTTTGCATTAGGATTAACTAAGGTAAAAATAAAAGATTATTTCTTAGCAACATTAATAGGGATCATCCCTGGAACATTTGTCTATGTTTACCTAGGAAATTCTCTAGCAGAAATGAATTATACAAATGTTATAATTGCAATAGTTTTAATAATCCTTTTATCATTATCTTTGAAGATATATAATTCAAGAAAGAAGATAAAATGAAATGGGTAATAGTTGTAGGATTTATAGTACTCCTTGTAATAGGATTTTTTTTAGTAACTTCTGGAGATATTACTCAAGATTTAGATGAGGAAAAAATCTCTATAGCAGAATCAGAGAGGGGGGAATCTTCTTCAGATGCCTCAGTTATTTTAGATTCAATTTGGAGAACTACAGAACTTATAGATATAAGAACTGGAGAAACTTTCACCATCAATCAATTTGATAAACCAATTCTTTTAGAATCTTTTGCAGTTTGGTGTCCAACTTGCACTAAACAGCAATGGGAAATAAGCGATTTACATAAGGAAGTAGGAGATGCAGTAATATCAATCTCGCTAAATACGGACCCTAATGAAGATAAAGAAAAAGTTCTAACCCATATTAATTCAAATAATTTTAATTGGTACTATGCAATAGCTCCAAAAGAATTAACACAATCCTTAATAGATGAATTTGGGGTAACGGTTGTAAATGCCCCTAGCGCACCAGTAATTCTTATTGATGAAAATAAAAATGCAAAACTCTTACATAATGGAGTTAAGTCCTCAAGTGAATTAAAAGGTGAATTGAGGCTATAATCTTAGATCAATGGTCTCTGCACTTCTAAATTTCTGGCTTTCATTTTTAGCAGGGTTATCTGCACCAATTTTTGCAGTATGTGTATTACCATTATATCCCGGATACCTAAGCCTACTATCAAGTAAACTCTCACCAACTGCAACAAGAAAAACTTACATTCTCCTAGGTTTTATTGTAACATTGGGAGTAATAATTTCAATGTTTATCTTTGGACTTATTTTTACTTTCTTTTTACAAGAATCTCTAACTAATGCAATAGGGATCATAAGTCCTATAGCGTTTGGAATTCTAGCAATAATAAGTCTACTAATGATATTCAACATAAACATTGGAAAAATCTTTCCCAGATTCAATTCACCAATAAAAGAAAATCCATTATGGGATGCATTCCTCTTTGGATTATTCTTCGGCCTAATAGTTCTACCTTGCAATCCTGCAAGTCTAGCAATACTATTTGCAATTTCTTCCTCAACAACATCTTTCATCAATAATCTAATCAACTTCCTACTTTTCGGAATAGGTATGGGCATGCCATTATTACTATTCTCGATTCTATCTGCAGGAAGATCTCAATCAATTATCAATTGGCTTGGCCTACATAAACGTGCCATAAATCTAATTGCAGGATTTATAATGCTAGGAATTTCTAGTTATTACCTATTTTTTGTATTTAAAATCTTTGGCTAATAGATCTTCTAATTCAGGATATATTTCATCAGCATTATCAGGTTTAGGAACAATTTCATCTCTACGAAGTATATCCCTTACTCCCATCAATCTTCTAAAAATTTTCATTTCGTCTTCAAATGGCACCTCATATTGACTATAAATGTGATATGGGGACCCATAAGGGTCAGGACAACTAGTTGCATTAAAAACATTCCACTCCCAATCAGAACCTGTAGGAAAATACATCAAATATACATCTAGGCATAAAGTTAGATATAATATTAATTTATAAAAATATAGATGCAGGAAAAAGATAACTAGGGAAAGAGATTTCTGGTTTGAATGGTATGCATTTCATCCAGAGACAGAACTTCACGAATAGTTATAAATCAAACCACACTAATATCACTATGGAAATACCCTCATTAGGATTTGGGACCTGGGAACTAACAGGAGATACCTGCGTTAAAGCAGTAAAAACCGCATTAGCAACAGGCTATAGGCACATCGACACTGCAGAAATTTACAGAAACGAAACAGAGGTAGGACAAGCAATACAGAAATCAAATATTCCAAGAGAAGAAATTTTCATAACATCAAAAGCCTGGCAAGATGGACTAAATTATGATAGAGTAATCAAAGCCTGCGAACTATCTTTAAAACGACTACAGACAAATTACATTGACTTATACCTCCTACACTGGCCAGATAAATACCTAAACATGGAATCCATCTTAAAGGCATTCAAACATCTAAAAGATGAAGGAAAAATAAAAAACTTCGGGATAAGCAACTGCACAATACACCATATCAAAGATTTTCAAGAAATAACTAACAAACTAGAGTTACCAATATACAATAATCAAGTAGAATTCCATCCACTTTTCTATCAAAAAAAACTACTAGATTTTTGCAATCAAAATAACATCAAACTAACAGCTTACTCCCCATTAGGCCAAGGAGATGTTTTCAAAAACTCCACCCTAATAAATATAGCAAAGAGTCACAACAAAAACTCTGGACAAGTAGCATTAAAGTGGTTAATACAAAAAGGAATCATAGCCATACCAAGATCAAGATCTGAAAGCCACATAAAAAATAACTTCGAACTAGATTTCATTCTCTCAGAAGAAGATATAAATACCATCGACAATATTAAGATACATGAACGTTTAGTGGATCCAGGATTTGCTGAGTTTGACTATTGAAGAGAATGAAAAACAAAAACTACTTTGACATAATCTGTATCGGAGCAGGCTCCGGAGGATTAAACATAGCAGCCTTTACAAACCGTATAGGACTTAAAACACTCCTAGTGGATAAGACAGACAAAAACATAGGTGGAGATTGCCTAAATTTTGGATGTGTTCCATCTAAAGCACTTATCCACATCTCCAAACTCTTCCATCAAGCAAAACTAGCAAATGAGTTCGGACTCAGAACATCAGGAATAGCAGACATAAACAAGGTAACAAAATATATTCACAACAAAAAAGAATTCATTCGAAAACATGAAAATGCAGATTATTTCAGAAAAAAAGGCATGACAGTAGTTCTAGGAACTGCAAAGTTCATAAACAAGAACACAATAATAGTAAACAATACACATTACTCAGCAAAAAAAATAATAATCGCAACTGGAAGCAGACCCAAACAATTAAAAATTCCAGGAATAGAGAAAATAACTCAATTAACAAACGAGAACATATTTAGCATTAAAAAACTGCCAAAGAAACTCCTGGTAATTGGGGGAGGTCCAATTGGATGTGAGCTAGGGCAAGCATTTGCACGCCTAGGTTCAAAAGTAACAATGATTGTACGTTCAACAATACTAAACAAAGAGTCATATGAGGTACAGAAAATAATGAACGAAACTCTAGCCAAAGAACTAACTATAATCAATAACTCATCCCCAATAAAGATCCTAAACAAAAATCAATTAATAATTCAAAACAAAAAGACAAAGAAACAAACTAAATTAGATTTTGATGCTATTCTAGTCTCTATAGGTAGAGAACTTAACACAGACCTAGATCTTAAAAAAGCAGGAGTAGAAATGAAAGACAATAAGATTATGGTAGATAGGTTTCTTCAAACAACAAACAAAAACATCCTAACTTGCGGAGACATAGCTGGAGGTTTTCAGTTCACACACGCAGCAGAGTTGCACGCAGGAGTAATTCTAAACAACGCATTCTCTCCATTCAAAAAGAAACTCAACTATGATAAATTCTCTTGGGTAACTTTCACAGACCCAGAAATAGCCACATGGGGTCAATCTGAGGCTCAATTAAAAGAAAAAGGAATAACCTACCAGAAATTATCCCAGACGCTAGATCACGATGACCGTTCTATTACAGATAACGAAAAAGGACTATTAACAATATACATTAGCAATAATAAAATTTTAGGAGGAACCTTGGTAAGAAAAAACGCAGGAGAAATAGCTCAAGAATTAATCCTAGCAACCCACACTAATCTCTCCCTAAAACAAATATTTAGTAAGATCTATGCCTATCCAACAGCTGCAAGAATCAATAAATCTATTATTGCAAACCATATGGGTAAGAATCTAAGTAATTTCACTAAGAAACTATTAAGATTTTTCTATCATTAATTATAGTCCACTAACCGAAACTATACACTTCCCCTCTAACTTCTCATCACTCACTGAATTACAATATAAAATTTCAGAATTCATCAAAGCAGCCAAAACAAAACATCTATCATTTAAACTAGTCAACCCATCACAGTAATCAATTATATCACTTCTTACAAAAGTTTCATCACACTGAGTTCCAGTTATCTGTTGGGTTAAACATCCCCTAACTACCTGAAGAACAGAATCATCAACTGCCTCCAACTCCTGATCAAATATAGGTACTTCAATAATTCCATCATCCAAAATATTCTTATCAACAATTTCTTTATCCTCCATCACTTTTTCCTCCATCACTTTATCCTCCATCACTTTTTCCTCATCAACAATTGGTTTCTCACTATTAAATTCTCCAACGTCCCGACTATCTCCTCCCGCCTGCAAACCCAAATCTGCTTCAGCACTTCCTCCAGGACTCATAAAAATAAAACTTATAACAATAACTATTAATAGTGAAACTAAAACATTTGACATGAGTAATGCCTTACTTGTAAAACTCCACCCTCCTTGATCAGCATTAACTTCCTCTTCCTCTAGATACACATCCATAGATATAAAAATAACTGATTATTTATTAATCTATCTAAACTATCACTCAAAACCTTATAAACTAAATACGTTACTAATAGCTATGGAAGAACAAAAAGAGGAAACACAAAATTCTAAACCCGATTACAACGCATTAGCATTAGAAATGCATGAAAAACTCAAAGGAAAGTTAGAAGTTATTTCTAAAAAGAAACTTGAAACTAAAGACGATCTTTCTACAGCATATACTCCAGGAGTAGCAGAACCTTGTAGAAAAATCCATGAAAATCCTGAAGACGTTTACAAATATACAATTAAGGGAAACACCGTTGCAGTTATTTCTGATGGTTCTGCAGTTTTAGGCCTAGGAAATATAGGACCAGAGGCTTCAATGCCAGTTATGGAAGGTAAAGCAGTATTGTTCAAAGAATTTGCAGATATAGACGCATTTCCAATTTGTGTAGCCGAACAAAATATTCAAAAAACTATTGATACTGTAAAAAACATAGCACCTGTTTTTGGAGGAATTAACCTAGAAGATATCAAAGCGCCTGAATGTTTTGAAATTGAAGCAGCCTTACAAGATTTAGGAATTCCAGTCATGCATGACGATCAACATGGAACTGCAGTTGTAACACTAGCAGGCCTAATTAATGCTCTAAAGGTCTCTGGAAAAAATAAGGAAGATGTTAAAGTAGTTATTAGTGGGACTGGAGCAGCAGGAGTTGCAGTTGCAAAACTAATGCTCAAATACGGATTCAAAAATATAGTAATGACAGATAGTAAAGGAATAGTTTACAAAGAAAGAGGAGATCTAAACCCTGTAAAACAAGAAATGGCTACAATTACTAATCACGATCTAATTAAGGGAGATCTTTCTGAAGCACTAAAGGGATCTGACATCTTTATTGGAGTTAGTATGCCTGGAATAGTAAATGAGGACATGATCAAGTCAATGAACGAGAAACCTATAGTATTTGCACTTTCAAATCCAATCCCAGAAATAATGCCAGACCTAGCTAAAAATGCTGGAGCCCAAATAGTTGCAACTGGAAGAAGTGATTTTCCAAATCAAGTAAATAATGTTCTAGCATTCCCAGGAGTTTTTAGAGGAGCTCTAGACATAAGAGCAAAAAGAATTACTGATGAAATGAAATTAGCAGCAGCAGAAGCACTGGCTGGAGCAATAGAAAACCCTACAATTGATGAAATCCTTCCATATTCTTTAGATAAGTCAGTGGTACCAAAAATAGCTGAAGCTGTTAAAAAAGCCTATAGAGAATAATAAAGAACATCCAAGATTCTAATATCAACATATCAAATTCTAATACGGAAAATTAATTAGATCCGTAAAGATTTTGGCCCTGTAAATGGCCCTCATAAGTAAGGGGAGGTTCAGTTCCCAACCCTGCAATAACCTTTTCTTTTAATACCTTGCAAAGACTTCTAAATCCTTGCCCAACATCATATTCTTGACCATCATCATCATCAACAAATATTCCTCCAGCAACAAAGGCCACATATTGATTACATTTTAGTTTATCATCCCACAAACGTCAACCTCTCTTTATTGCAAATAAATCTAATTTCTTCACTATCTAATAACTAAATAACCTATAGACTAGGATGTATATTATGAGAAGAGATTAAAAATATTATCAAAGAATAACTAAATAGAAAACAAAGTCTGACCTAATCCCATCATATTGGTCTGCAAACATATCCAACACAATATTCTCCAAGAACATTACAGCCCTCAGTAATAGTACATTGTACACAATTCCCACCTGAACTACAAACCTCTCCAATTACATTCCCCACACAATCCATATCAGTAGTACATTCAGGAGCAGGAGGGTCAGTACGAGGACCACAAATTCCTCGCTTACACTCATTTCCAGGACCACATTGAATACTAGATCTACATGATATACAAGATCCTCCAACACAAAGTCCTGTATCAGTACAATCACTATCATCAGTACAAGATTCATCTTCTCCACCTACTTCAGTTCCAATTCCACAAATTCCCTCATCACAAATCCCTGAAAAACAATCTTCACCATTAACACAAGATGAACCATCAGGTAAATCAGCGCCAAATTCATCTTCAAAATCTTCAGTACCTTCATCATCTTCAGTTCCAAATGCAAAAAAACTAAACATAGCTGAAAAGAATCCTTCTTCAGATTCTTCTTCATTTCCACAAACAGACAAACAACTATCAAGTTCACTACATCCAGAATCAATAACATAATTATCAAAACATCCTTCTTCACAACTACCACCTACTACATTTCCAGTAATACCTCCTCCAAGAACCACTAACAATAATACTGCTACAGCAACACCTATAACCAAGCCCCTATTAGAAACATTCTTCTTAGAACCACTCTTTTTTTTGTTAACCATCTTTTCTAAGTTTATTAATTCAATTGAGTATATAAATGTTTTTACAATAAACTACTCACCAATACACATTCCAGCTTCACAAGTCAAACTAACACCGCACTCTTCAACTAATCTCTCTACTAATTCAACATAACACATACTATTCAAACTGCCAGGATTCAAACAAATCCAAGTGGCATAATACTGATGAGCATTATCGTCAGGCAAACAATAAGCATCTCCTACAAAGTCATCAAAATTACAATCATAATTTTCTACACAATCATAGGGATAGCTATTCAAACACTGACCATCAGAACAACTTATTAAACAATCTTCAACTAATACTCTATCCACCTCCTCACTACATTGGCCATCACAACTAAATGAGTGAAGTTTTTGATAAACCCTATCACCAATACAATAAGTTTCCTCAACATAATCTACTGCACAATCAGTTGAAACTGCACATTCAATAACTTTTTCTCCACTACCACTATCTTGACTCTGATCATTATATTCTAACTCCCCTATTTCTCTATCAAGAGGATCAACGTACCCATCATCCAAAACATAACTATTCCCCTTAACAATGATAGGCTCTAAATTATCTGCAACATTTAAATTAATCTTACTTTCTTCAAATCCACTAAGAAAATAAACTCCTAAAAATAAAACTAAGATTAACAACAAGAACAATAGTATTGATAAAAATTTTCTGTTCATCTAACTAGTTTCAAGTTGCCTATAGACTACAAAACCGGCCACACCCAAGAAAACAACCAAGAAGACCAAGAATATACTTCTAAAAACACTAGAACCTCCAGTAGCTCCTAAATCCTCTTCTTTATTATCAATAATCTCATTTGTAGCTCCACCCAAATTTATACCATCCAAATCTGCACTCTCCCCTAAACTAATAATCTCACTATCTTCAATAACTTCCTCATTGCCACATAAACCTAATGTCAATATTTCGTCAAACCTTTCAACCTTATTATTATAATAAAGTTCAGTCCTTAAGGTATAACTTCCAGATTTAACATTATCAGGCAATTGCAGATTAAATTCTTCCATCCCTGTATCATCATCTCCTCCAAAATTATCTAAATCAAATCCTTCAGATCTCAAATCTATTTTCAATTTACTATTTACAATTCTTAAGTAGACATCTTCATCATTCCCACCAATATTCTTAACCTTAACTTCAACATTTAAAGGAGAACCACAAACAAGTTCAGATGGGCTAAAGTCAACTCTTTCAACAATAATCTCATGATCTGCCCTCTCAATATCAATTCTCTCATATTCTTGGTTACATTCATCATCTTCCGCAACAACTAATAGGGCATAATCATGATCTTCATCAATATCATCATCCATTGGGAATGTAAATGTAATAATGTGATTCTTATCTTCCTTAACTTTCAAACTATCACTCTCTTTCTCAATTATTTTATCATCAGTAAGATCATAAAAGTAAGCCCTAACTTCAAAATCCTTATCATCATTTAGTCTATTTCTAATTCTAACAGAGATATTAATATCTTCTCCAATATCATAATTCTCTCCATTATCTATATTTATCAAATCGATCTCAATATCACTTTCTTTAAATTCACAAGTATTCGCCTTACTAAAGTCAATAACTTCTTCAGTACAAGTCACAGAACAACAAATATTAGTATCTCCAGCATCAAGTAAACTACCGCTACAAATTTGACTACTCGTACAAATATCTCCTCCAGAAGCACTACAAGTCAAGGAACTAACTGCAACAACACTAACATCCCAAACCTGCTGAACCTCATTATCTCCATCATCAACTATAGAAATAACCTCATAATCTCCTATCGCTTGATTAAATATATATGAGTCTCCAAATGCCACAACTAAGTTATCCAACTTCCATTTAACACTAACCTCTCCAATATTATCAAGATCACTATAAACTACATTAAAAGTTGTATCAGTATTTTCAGTTAAACTCGGAGCAACATTTGAAGGAGAAAAACTATCAATCACTGGAGGTTCCTTAACAGAATTCTCATTAAGCCAATCTATAGAATTCCTAAATAAATCTTCAGCGTTTGAGTTCCACTCTGCAACTGAAATCAATCCAAAATATAAATTTCTTTCAGAAATGACAATATCCCTATCCGTACACCCACTATCTATCAATAAAGCATCGGTATCAAAAGTTGCAATCAAAGGTTTAGAATTATCTGATTTAGAAACTAATAACTTTGAATTAATGGGAAAACATCCAGACAAATATTCCAAAGTATCCTGATTACCATAAACCTGTAAATCTCCCAAGGAATAGCTATCCGTAATTCCTTCAGATTTTTCTATAGTAGCAAATCTCCCACTACTTAATCCTGAACTGCTACTCAACCCTTTAGCCTTAGCAGCAGTATTACTCATAAATATTGTCCTAGTACTTGTATGATCAAAAATATTTCCTATATCACTAACACTCTCAGAAACAATAATTAAATCATAAACACTCTCATCAAAAGCCATGTCATCCAAAATAACAGTAGTATGTCCTTCACCATTCAAAAAACCCTTTAAAGCAGCCTCATCAACATCCAAATTACTAGGAGTTCTAACAACATACCCTATATCTAATGCAGAAACTACAGTCACTGAAAAGATCATTAACAAAAATAATACACCAAAATACCTATTATTCACAAAACTCTGATTAAACAGATTTTCCGAAGGAAATCGCTTCAGAGGTTTGATCAGAAAATTTTTAATTTTATGCATCACTAGCCTTACTCTTTTTTGAAGATTTAGTTACTGAAGATTTTAATTGTTCACCATTATCCAGGTCCTTCTTAGATAATTCTGAATTCTCTTTACCCTTTATATGTTTAGATGCCAAAGCCAATGCGATCAAAAGAACTACAAACAAAATAATTGTAAATGTTCCGCCAATAGCCATTAAACCAAAACTACCAGGATTTTCACTATTATCTGCCTGATTAGCCCCTTCAACAACTTCATCATTCTTATCTTGGCCCACACTAACTTCTCCATTTTCCTGATTTCCTTCAACTACTTCTTCTTCATCATTTCCTCCAAATAAGCCTCCAAAAAATCCTCCACTAGCACCTTCATCCCCTTCAGGAATAATTATAATAGTTGAAGATAATCCAACCCCATTTCCATCATCAAGAGGACTAAATTTAACATTAATTTTTGTTTCAGTAGCCCTCAATTTCTCAACCTTAATAGTAAACCTGGCCTTCCTCTCTTCACCTGCAGCTAATTGAAACTCGCTATCAATAATATTAATTTCTTCACTCAAATCCCCTGAAGCACTCAATTCAATATTTAATGCAACTTCATTAACATTCTTTACTAGAATAGTCCTATCAATAGTATCTCCTACTTCAGGTCTTAAAATCATCCTAGCATTACCTATGCTTCCAGTTATTGCATATACGCTACCAACAAAACTTAATAGTAAAACAACAACCAAAATCCCTGCAAACAATGACTTATTACCTGATTTCATACATTTCTAATATAAATTTTCTTTTTAAAGACTATTGACAAATAAAATGACAAACCCAAAACATCGAATGTAAAATAGATAACTACAAGCTAATATTAATTCACTACTGGGGATGACAATTAACTAACATTGAATAGTAGGATTTGTACATCTTATAGTATCAATATGCCTATTTCCACCAGCACTTCCAGATTGAGTTCTCCACGAACTTCCATCCCAATAGGCTAGAGTATTATCCCAAGGACTAGACCAATCTCCAAAGCCAGTTATAGTTCCAGTATTATATCCCTTCAGATTACATAACCTAGTAGCACTAGCCCCGCTATCATAATACTTTAAGGCCAAACCACTACAATAACCTTGAGCATTAAAACTCTCATAACAAGTATTGGTATTCCAATCTATAACATTTTGGTCCTGTAAGAATATTCTATCCTGAGTATAAGGTATATCTAAAACATCAGCTATTGGGACGCAAATTGGAACACAACTTCCTTCAGTACATACATTTCCTACACTGCAAATATCACTGCCCTCATCTATATCTCCATCGCAATCATTATCAATTCCATCACACATTTCTGTAGCACCAGGATTAACAGCATTTAAATTATCATTACAATCTAGAGGTAATCCATCATCATCAGGCAATCCTACAGTACAGGTATCATAACCATCAAGGTCAGTATCAACACAATCATTAACACAACTATCCACCAAACAAACTTCAGTAGCAATACAAGTGTCTAGCACCTCAGTCACAGTATCAATACTACAACTTGAAATTCCGGTACCAGGATTATTGCAAACATAAACATCTTGCTGATCAATAACTTGGTTTTCATCACAGAATGGAGGATATAAATAATCAATAAATCCACAATCAGAAGCAACATTACAAACTACATCCGCCCTACTTTCGTCATCTAATTCTGGATTATAGGTGCTAGGCTCTGAAATATCATCCCAACATCCAGGATCCTGTGCATCAGTCAAACCATCTTCATCATCGTCATCTCCATTAGCACACTGTTTCTCATCATTACAAGCTCCAGCACTACATCCAAAGTCACAACTCGCCACTAATTCAGCCTCAGTATCTGCATCACAATAACTACCACTAGTGCCTGCATTAGTGCAACTTAAATCTCTAAAATTTTGATACAAGTCATTATCTATACAAAATGGTGCGCCAACAAAACTATCAGTCCCACATTCCAAATCAGCAAAACAACTTACAACATCATGACTACAATAACTATCTATTGTCCCTCCAAATCTACATATGTCTACAGTACCTTCATTTGAGTCATCACAATCTGACTGAGTATTACATCTTAAACAACTACCCTCATTACATGCATATGTACAAGTATAAACTTCAACTGCATCAATATTATTACTACAAAAACTAGCCTGAGTAGCAGGATCATTACAACTAAAATCCACAAAGTTTCTTAGAATATTATCTCCTTCACAGAACAACTCTCCGGTATACCTATCAGTTCCACATTCACTATCACTCAAACACAAAACATCCTCATGAGTACACTGACTATCAATTTGTCCAGGATTCAAACAAATATCTGTACTCTCAGGGTTTCCATCATCGCAATCTAAATCGCTATTGCATGTAACAGTCACGCAACTTCCTGAAGAACAAGTATCGCTACACTCATTAACAACCTGAGGTCCCACTGTCTGAGTACAACTAGCACTTATAGTCCCTCCATTCTCACAAGTAAAAGACCTATAATCCTGAACCACATCATCCCCACTACAACTCAAACCATTAACAAATCCATCAATTCCACAATCAAAGTCGTCTAAACAAACAACATCTTCATATACGCACTGACTATTCACAGTTCCTGCATTTTCACAACTGTCAACTGTAAAATCATCACCATCATTACAATCTATATTATTTATACACTCAATAACTTCATTTTCGCAATAACTAGTAACATCTCCAGGATTTATACAACTATCATCTGTATATTCATTATTATCATTGCAATCACTATTTGAATCACAACCAATACTAATACAACTACCCTCACTACAAGTATCTGCACAATCAGTAACTATTCTTGGCTCCACATCCTGAGTACAACTTGAACTTATTGTCCCAGGATTCTCACAAGTATATTCAATATAATTCTGATAAATGTCCTCAGTTGTACAAAATCTTCCATCAAAGAAGCCATCAACACCACAATCTGAGTCAAGATCACAAACTACAGCATTACAAGTACCAAAACTACAAACTTCTCCTGAGCTACAATCACCATCACTTTCATCAATTAAGCCATCACAATCATTATCCTTCCCATCACAAATTTCAAAGGCACCTGGATTCACAGTATTATCATCATCATTACAATCTAATGGTAAACCGTCATCTCCTGCCTCTCCAGGATTACTATTATCGTATCCATCTCCATCTAAATCCACAGAACAACCCTCATCAACAATACCATTACAATTATTATCATAAAAATCACAAATTTCATTAGCACTAGGATTTATCAAAAAATTATTATCATTACAATCTAAAGGCAACCCATCATCTCCAAATTGACCAGGATTAGCATTATCAAACCCATCATTATCTAGGTCTACTGGACATCCCTCATCAACCTGACTATTACAATTATTATCTAAATTATCTCCACAAATTTCAGCACTACCAGGATTAACATTAGAATTATTATCATTACAATCTAAATTATTGCCATCATCTCCATCAGTTCCAAAAACACACTCATCAAACCCATCATTATCATTATCAAGGCATACACAAGCTCCACTTACACAACTATTACTACAACTCTCTACTAATACTTGGACAGGTTCACCTACGCAAGTAGACTGAACAGTACCTGGATCTTCGCAACTTAATTCATTAATATTCTGATAAACATGGTTACCTACACAATAAGGATCTCCTAAAGGCTCATCAGTACAATCAGTATTAGTTTCACAAGTAACTCCAACAAAATCAACACATTCCTCCAATAATTCAACAGCGTCATTAGTCCAATAATCACTTTCAACAATTCCAAAGAAACAAATATTATTCTCAGCTATTTCCCCATTATCTAGCTCTAAACCTGCCTCACCATAACTTACAACATCTCCAATATTATCTCTATTACCTGTATAAGTTTCAGCAACCATGGTCATTCCTTCAACCTTATTTTGCTGACCCAAATAATAATAAGGGATACTCACTCCATTATTAAAGGTTGCCTCATCATAAACCTGCACAATCCTACTACCAATTTTAACACTTAAAGGAGAACTAGAAGCTAATTTTGAAACACCATCCCTATCGGTTAATCCCCATTCATCACCATAAAAATAATTTGAAACGATTGTAGGATATTTCCATATCTCAATATCTTCATCATGTCTAAACCTCTCATCACCTAAATAAACAAATCTATATTCTGAGAAATCTTCTGGCAGATTATTTTAACTAATCAACTCAACAGAGAGTCCTAATCCTTCAAAAACTTCTACAACATTTTCATCTACTGCCCGATTACTCTTATAGATATATGCAACATCATTTGATGCAAGAACTGGAAATGCAAAAACATTCAAAGCCATAACAAAGATTAACAATAAAGATAAACTCTTTTTCATACTTGCTTGGGATAAAGCACTTCTTTTCATTAAATAACTTACTAAATAGTTCTATATAAATATAGCTTACCACTTTACTTCAGTAAACTACTTTACCGACGATAAAGATAGATTATTTAAATTTGATAAATATTTAAATACTACAAATATATTAAAACACCATGACAAGAGTCCAATTAATAGATGAACTTACAAACTTACTTTCTATTAGAAAGAAAATTGACCTAGGAATTAGCGCAAAAGACTTAGGAACTCTTATTGGAAGACTAAGAGAATATGAACATCCATCAGATCATAATATTATTGGAAAAAGACCCGAAAGACCAGAACATGTCAAGAGTTCAACGTATGATTATAGATTTGGAATGGTAGAATATATAGCAAGTAATACAGGCATTAGAATCGCTGCAACATCTACAACTCCCTTAGACCTAATAGATGCAATTGCAAAGAGATATGGATTATAAAAAATAAAAATAAAAATAAAAAATTAGATTAAGGATATAGGACTCTTACTGAATTCTTTGGTGAAACTCCCATCAATTCTACTTCTCCAGAACTTGCTGAACACTTGAAATTCTTCAATTCGAATTTCTCAGCCTCTCCAGATTTTAACATTGGAATATCTCCTCCCATTTTCATCTCTACCATTTCGTAGATATCAGAATAATCCCACTCAACTTTCATTGATCTTAAGTTACCATGCCTATTTGTCTTTGAATCAAAATCAACACAATCACTTCCGTAATGAACAGAATAATATGTATCTGGCGCGAGACCTCTAATAAGGACATTAAGCATATTCCCTCTAGTCAAAACAACACTCCCCATAGCATCTCCATGCATAACCATTTTACTACCATCTACAGTCATTCTAACATTAAATGCAGGCATATGCCTGTTATATGGATCTGGATTAACTGCAGCAACAAGGCCAAGAGTCAAAGCAAGGACTAAAAAAGTTACAAATATTTTCTTCATTTTACACCCCCTTTCATAATATATATATTAGAAAGTATATATTACATTATAAAGATAACTTACTACTATAAAAAGAAGAAACATAAATCTTTATAAAAATAAAATCAGATAGAATTTGATGGTCAATAAAGCAAGTCTCTATGAAGAACCTTCAGAGATAGTCGAAAAGAAAATAAGAGCTCCAGGTTTCCCTATCAAAGGTACTGTAGGTCTAGAAACCCTAATAGCACAATTAAAAGAGAGATCTGGACAACCAAAATTTAAAAGAACTGAAGAAAGGCCTGTTGTAGAAGATAATATCTCCAACTACAGAGCTAAGGAAGCAATTAGTAAGCCATATAGCTACATTAACTGGAATTAATGTGCCATATACTACAAGCACCTCATATAATATTCTATTAGCTATAGCAGATTACCTAATTGAATAATTCTAAAAGATAACATTGAAATCTATAATTTCGACATCACTGTTTCCAGCTTTATCAACAGCTCTAACCTGCAATTGATGCTCACCACGCTTAAAACTTTTAGTTCTGGATCTACCAGTACCATATGCATCACAATTATTACAGATTCTTCTCCATCTAGGATTATTATCTAAATTATCATAATACTCTAAAAGAACATCTTCAGTAACACTAATATTAAAGGGAACTCTTCTACCATAAGTAAAATTCTCAGGCATATTAACAGTTAATTCAGGGCTACTTATGTCTACCCGAACTGTAAACTCCCTAGACATTACTGTATTAACTGAATCAGAAACATTAAAGCTATAGGCTATTTCCTGA
>Ga0114999_10003040_pt1 | contig 21460 bp, 18 predicted proteins | sample ArcticOcean_MG_C_3_FD_89820 | JGI IMG/M metagenome (GOLD analysis project Ga0114999, IMG submission 89820) | Marine microbial communities from western Arctic Ocean - ArcticOcean_MG_CB8_126 | ecosystem: Environmental > Aquatic > Marine > Oceanic | place: Arctic Ocean: Canada Basin | collected...
ATCATGTTGGCGGCAAAGGGCTCTGTATTTTGCGCTGGCGCAGACATTAGGGAATTTGCGGGCCGAACGGATGACACATCGGCTTTGTCGGCAAAACGCTCGGCGGGTATGGGACGACTTTTCCTAATGTCTCAAGTGAGGACTAAGCCCGTTATTGCTGTGGTGGATGGCCCGGCGTTAGGCGGTGGTGCGGCACTCGCTATTGCTTGTGACATCGTGATGGCCAGCAATGAGGCGAAGTTTGGCTACCCTGAAATTAAGGGTGGTTTCGCCGTGGCCGGTGTTCTCCCGTTACTGGTTAAGCATGTAGGCCGAAAGGCCGCTTTTGATCTTTGTGCGACGGGCAGAAGCATCGATGTTGAAGAGGCGCGGTCAATGGGGTTGGTAACCTATGTCGTGGACTCAGAAGATATTCTTATGGAGGCAGAACGTGTCGCCGAACAATTGGCCGGGTATTCACCTGATGCGCTCTCTGTTATGAAACAGATTGTTCAGAAGTCCGGTGACCTGCCGCTAGATGAAGCCATCGTCTATGCGCGGACGGTTAAAGCGTTAGGAAACGATTAGGCGTTTCCATCTCATTATTCTTATAATTGATCGTGATGATTGCTATGATTGATTTGGCGAATAAGGGCGATACATGGAAAATCTCGCAAATCTCGACCTGAATTTGCTGAAGGTTCTGAATACTCTCATCGAGGAACAGAACGTCACGAGGGCTGCTGTTCGTCTTGGCAGAACGCAGCCGGCGATAAGTAATGCTTTGAGCCGTCTGAGAAACCTACTTGGTGACGAACTTTTAGTCAGAGGTCCCGGCGGGCTTACTTTAACACCCCGAGCTGAAGCCCTGAGAACGCCACTGCATGATTTGATGCAGCTCGCAGAAATATGTGTTTCCGAAACAGCGCAGTTCGACCCGTCGACGGCAACGGGTGTTTTACGGATCGGTCTACCGGACCGGCTTAGCCTGCCCGTTTTACCACCTTTGGTAAAACGGTTTGGAGAGGACGCGCCGGGATTGAGCCTTCATGTGAAGACAGCAGATCGAGGCCAGACGATCAGCCTTTTCGACGATGATGAAATCGATTTGGCGTTGGGATGGCCCGATAACTTGCCGTCACACTTACGGTCGGAGTGGCTGTTCGATGAAGAGCTAGTCTGCGTGTGTCGTAGTGAGCATCCTGTGTTGTCCAGTGGCAAGCCCTTTGATGCGCAAGCGCTGGTTTCATACCCCCATATCGTTGTAAGTGCGACCGGTGGCCAAAGAGCGGCGTTTGATAATCTTCTGGCGGATCGGGGGCTGGAGCGTAGCGCGCGGGTTTTCGTTGCGGGATTCTCTGCGGTGCCCGAGCTCCTTTGTACATCCGACATGATTGCTGTGTTTACCAAGCGGCTGGCGATTATTTTTGGTAAAAGTCATGGCCTTATTCAATCAGAATTGCCGTTGGAACTTGGTCCGTTGGGTCACTTTCTGGTCTGGCCGTCGCGCTATGATGGTGACCCTCGCCATAGCTGGTGTCGTGACCAAATTCGGGATATTTGTGGCGCTTTGGATGAGCCTGCAGCGCCTATTTGAAATGAACCCTTCCACCGCACCCCTTGCGGTGCCAAAATTGGTCTAACAACTTATAAAACAGGTTACCTTCGCGTGGCTAAGACTTCCAAATCCTCCGACGATATCGTGCTCGTTCATAGCTCTGACATTCATGTGGATGACGGGTATACGGCGCGTGCCAATGATGGCGATGGCACAAATCCACTATTAGATGTCTTGAGAACAGCAGAATTAGTCAAAGCCGATATTGTTTTGCTGGTTGGTGATGTTTTTGAACATAACCGGCTGGCCAACGACATTGTCTCAAAAGCGGCACGTATTATGGGGGGTGCCCCGATGCATGTTGTGGCACTTCCGGGTAACCATGACCCGGCAATACCTGATTCTCCATGGCATCACAAAGAGATGGGGAAGGCGGATAAGCTCCATATCCTCGGCGTAACGCATAAGCGGGCTGTACAGTTCCCGGATTTTGATCTGGAAATCTGGGGGCAGGCGCATCGGGACTATGGCGATATGAACCCGTTAGCGAGACCGAGAAAACGCAAAACCCGGTGGCAAGTCGCCTTGGCGCATGGTCATTACGAGCCCGTTGCTGATAGAAAAACGACGCTTCGCGCCTCTTGGCTGCTTGATGATGCAGAACTTGCTGCAACCGGTGCTGATTATGTGGCATTGGGGCACTGGAATCGGCCGATAAAGGTCGGTAAGGGCGCTGTTCCGGCCTATTATTCAGGCTCACCTGATCTCGCAAAGACGGTCAATGTGATACGATTGACGGCATCTGGTGAGGTGAAGGTGAAGCGTCAGAAGATCACGTAGATATTCCCATATAAGTTTACAGGTATTTGGCGTTTTGCGATTTCGCTAAATATGTCAGAATAGCGCATCAATTTTGAGAGACAGGATGAAGCACATGGCTGGGAATACTTGGAAACGCAGTAGCTTGCCGCGCGAGCCGGCGGAACTTGGGAAACCACTTGTTGATCCCGCCCTCTGGTATCCAAAAGATATTTTGGCCAATGAAGACTGGATTTATCGGCTCTCTGATAGTGAGATCGCTGAAGTAAAATCGGCCGTCGCCGGCGTTGAAGAACGCGGGCTCGATATCAAAGACATCACTAAAGAAGACTTTCCGCTGCCGACACTGGGGCCTTGTCTGCAGGAAGTTCAGGATGAACTCATGGAGGGGCGCGGTCTTGTTTTGATCAAAGGCCTGCCAATCGATGATTTTAACCGGGCGCAATATGCCGCTGCTTTTTGGGGTATTTCGGTTTATGTCGGTCGGGCTCTGTCCCAGAACCGGCAAGGACACGTTCTGGGCCATGTAAAGGATATTGGCGGCGATTATTCAAAGACGCGAGGCTATAAGACAAAAGCCCATATGGCCTTTCATTGCGATCAAGCTGACGTCTTAGCGCTGGGCTGCATTCATGACGCGAAAGCCGGTGGCGAGCATCTCGTATGCAGTGCTGTCGCACTCTACAATGAAATGATGAAGCGCCGCCCTGATCTGGCGGTAGAGCTTGGCTGGAAGTTTTATCGGCAGCTTTCGACTGAAAAGCATCCGGGACAAAAAGATCCATTTATACGCCAGGGTATTTTCAATTTTCACGATGGCTATTTCGCTGTACGCGGTGTGAGCTCAGCGTTGAATAAAGGTCAGACGATACCGGGTGTGCCGCAATTTACCGAAGCGCAAAAAGAAGCGCTGCAGATGTTCCGCGATATTGCACCAGAGATCGCGATCGAGGTTCCGTTGGATCGTGGTGATATAAGCTACGTAATGAACCATGTGACGCTGCATTCGCGAACAGACTTTGAAGATTGGCCGGAGCCCGAACGTAAGCGGCATCTTCTCCGTTTGTGGATGAATGCCGGTGATCGACGTCCGTTGCCGCCAGAGATTCATAAATTCTCGCAAGGCATATACGATGAGACCACAAAGTTTGTGGCGCCGCTCGACGCCGAGTAGCCTCGCGTTATTTTATTCAGCGGATGAGCGGAACTCACTCAGTTCTTTGAAATCATCTGACTGAGTGAAACCTTCGCAAAAACTTTGAAGTTGGTTGGCGGCACTATCCGGCCATCCACCAAAGGCGACATTTGCTTTAAACTTGGTGACAAGCTCATTGCGCGACAGAGATTCTCGGGCTCCGCCTCGCATATGCGGTTGTTCAATCTCTCTTTCGTTTCCGTCTCTTAACGTCGCGCGTAAATGCCCGCTGTAATTGGCGGGATATTCATTTTCTGGATCAATCTCGTATGACACGCGATTAGCTAGGTCGCGTACGGCCTGATCAGCGACACGCTCATCGGTAAACTGAGCCAGGCCAGCGGCTTGATCGATGATCCCGGCGGCAACGCAGTACGGGACGCTGAACTTGGCGGAATAGGCGGTCGATGGGTTCCGTTTTTCCGACAAAGGTTCCCATAGACGATGAACCGTGCCTTCACCGACTTTGCAGGTGATGCTGGCGATATCGTCCGGTGAGATGCCCTGTCGCGCTAATTGGATGGCGCAATCGATAAAGGGCTGGGTCATTGTCCCGCAAGCGTAGGGTTTGAAGGCGATATTCGCAGCGTGCCAGCTCTGTCCGAGGTCCTCGGTGATCTTGGTAAAATCATTTGGAATAGTGGCGGAAGAGAAGCCATAGAAGAAACCGTGCTCGCCTTCCATGACGGTGCGCGGCCCCATGAACTTTTCACGGCCCAGTAGCGCGGCGCGGACACCGGATTGCGCCGCCCAACCGGCGTGCAGGCGTTTGGTCCAGCTACCTTCCGCCAGATATTCGATAATGCCGGAGGCAAAGCTCCCGGAAATGCCGATGGCGTCAGTCATTTCCTGCTTCGTAGAGCCGAGCGCCGCACTGACTCCGGCGGCCGCGCTTATGGCCCCAATGGCGGCGGTCGGGTGGAAGCCTGCCCGATGCACGCCCATCGGTGCGACGAGCGCCATACGGCACATAAGCTCTGTGCCAACTGCGATACCTCGCAAGGCATCCACGCCTGATAGGTCAAATTGTTCTGCCACTGCAAGAACGGCGGGTATGATGACGGCACCGGTATGTACCGGCGTGCCCTCGAACGTGTCGTCATAGTCTTCGCCATGCGCCGCGGTCCCATTAATCAGGGCAGCAGATGCCACATCAACTGGTGTTTCGTGGCCGATGGCGGTGCAATTGCCCGGTGCTGAACAAGCCCTGATCATTGCGCCGACATAATCGAGGTTTCTGGCAGAGACGCAGAGCCCGGCATAGTCGAGTACCGCGTTACCGATGGCGTTTTCGACCTCCTTTGGGATCAAATCGCATGTTAGAGATGTTGCCCAGGTGCTGAATTCTTGGGAGACCGAGGTTTCGGGAAAATCCGTCATAGCGTGGGTTCTACCTATTATTTTATTTTCTGACCTTAACGATCCAAATGAGCTGATGTCTATGGGATGGGCCCAGTTGCGGCGCTTCAGACTGCCGTATAAAACCAATAAAACACATTTCACGAATTTAGGTTCTGGAGAACACCTATGGCAGATGAAGAAGCGCCGCGGCGCAACGAAGGTTATCAGGATTTACGCGACCTGTTAGAGCGGTTTGAAGAAATGGGCGAGATCGCTCATGTCGACGGTGCGGACTGGAATTTGGAAGTTGGCGCTATTTCAGAAATGACGGCTGCCGAAAAGCCGGGACGGGCAAAGGCGATGTTGTTCGACAACATCAAAGGCTATCCCGAAGGCACCCGAATACTCGCCGGTGGTGCCAATGCCTTTAAACGTCTCGCTGTTGTCTTGGGACTGCCAGAGCCGAAAAACGAGATTGATCTCGTCAAAAGCTATCGCGAGCGGTCAAAGCGCGAGTTCAAGCTTATTCCGCCTGTCGAGGTGTCGACTGGCCCGGTGATGGAAAACATCATGCGAGATGACGAGGTCGATGTCTGGAAATTCCCGGCACCCTTTGTCCATGAACTTGATGGTGGTCGTTATATCGGTACGGATGACGCGGTCATTATGCGTGATCCCGATACAGGCTGGGTAAATTCGGCAACATACCGCGTCATGGTTCATGACGAGAAGACTGTTGGAATCTGGATGTCGCCAGGTAAGCAGGGCCGTTTGATCAGTGAAAAATATTTTGCCAAAGGTGAGCCGTGCCCGGTTCTGATTTCCTGTGGCCATGATCCGCTTCTCTTTCTGGTCTCGCATCAGGAGATTGATCATGAAGTTGATGAGTTTGCGTTTGCCGGCGGTATGCGGGGGCGGGCGCTTGAAGTCATCCCCAGTGAAATTCATGGCCTTCCGATCCCGGCGCATGCCGAGATTGTGCTCGAAGGTGAAATCTACGGTGATGAGTTGCGCGAAGAAGGACCGTTTGGGGAGTTCATGGGGTATTACGCCTCGACCTCAAGCCAACTGCCGGTCGTCAAAATCAAACGCATTTACCATCGTAACAACCCAATTTTGACGCTGGCGGTTCCGTCCCGTCCGCCCGAAAACTTTACCTTCGCCCGTGCCGCGGTGAAATCGGCCATGATTTGGGACGAGTGCGAGAAGGCCGGGTTGAATGGCATTAGCGGTGTTTGGTGCCACGAAGCCGGCGCTGGCCGTTTGTTCAACGTTATTTCGATTAAGCAGCTCTATCCGGGGCATGCTTCGCAGGCCGGGATGCTGGCCATGAACTGTCATGCCGGTAACTATGCCGGGCGTTGGGTTGTTGTGGTCGATGACGATATCGATCCGTCTAATATGTTCGATGTGATTTGGGCAATGTCGACCCGTTGCGATCCACCAGAGGACGTGCAGTTCGTCAAACGATCCTGGTCGACGCCGCTGGACCCGATATTGCGCGAGCCACCGTGGCAGAATAATCGCGGTCTCATTGATGCCTGTCGTCCTTATGGCTGGAAGGATGAGTTTCCGGCCGTCGCTGAAGCAAGTCCGGAACTTAAAACGCAGATGCGTGACAAGTTCCCGCACCTCTTTGATTGACTTCCTAAAGATTTGACGAAGAACTCTTTAAGTAGAAAGTAGAATTAATGACTCGTTCTAAGCCACCTTTCCGCGCAGACGTTGTTGGTAGTTTTCTGCGTCCTGAACGTTTAAAGGAAGCCCGCCGCAATGCCGGGCTGGAGCTTGAATCAACAGCGGACTTTATAGAGGAAGAAAGTATCTCGTTGGATCAGTTGCGGGTCATCGAAAATGAATGCATTCGGGAGCTGGTTGATTTCGAAAAAGAGGCGGGATTGCAGGTAGCAACCGATGGCGAATTTCGTCGTGGTTCCTGGGCTTACGATTCAATCGGCCGTTTCGAAGGTGTTGATCTTCGTCGCCAGGATGATGGCGCAGCATTTTCTGGAACGGGCTTTCAGCCTCCCGTTGCACATACCGATACCAAGATTGACAGGCAGCAGGGCGGTATTGTTTTGCAGGATTACCTGTTTCTGAAAAACCTTACGGATAGCACCATTAAGGTAACGGTGCCATCGCCGACATTGTTCTATGTGCGCGGTGGCCGCGAAGCGGTGAATAAGGACGTTTATCCAGATATTGAAGTATTCTTTGAAGACCTGACACAAGCTTATCGCGATGAAATTCAGGATCTTTCAAACGCCGGATCAACCTATCTGCAAATCGACAATACGGATGCCGCATTGTTGTGTGATCCCAAATTTCAAGAAGCCGCAAAGCGCAAAGGCCTGGATCCGAAAAAACAGATCGAGCTTCAGGGCAAGCTGGTCAGCATGGCAACGCGCGACCGTCCTGACAATATGACTATTAGTATGCATATGTGCCGTGGCAATAATGCCGGTGCTTGGCTGGCCGAAGGCAGTTACGACTTCGTCGCTGAGGCATTGTTTACGCAGTTCGATGTGGATGCATTCTTTATGGAATATGACACTGAACGCGCCGGCGACTTTTCGGCATTACGCTTTGCCCAGAAAGATACGTTTGTCGTTCTGGGGTTGGTAACGACGAAGACACCGGAGAATGATTCTAAAGATGTTCTCTTGCGCCGGATAGAAGAAGCATCGGCCTATATTCCGATCGAGAATTTGGCGTTAAGCCCGCAATGTGGTTTTGCCAGTGTGGCACGCGGTAATCCGATCACTTTCGATGATCAAAAACGTAAGCTTGAACTAATTCTCGAGGTTGCCGACGAAGTCTGGGGAAGTTCTTAGAACTTCTTTAGCCGAGAACTTCATCGAGAAATGCCATTGATTGTGCCCATGAGTTGGGTGCCGCTTCTGGATGAAAGCTTTTCTGCTCTGGATTAAAGAAGGCGTGTTTGGCGCCCGGATGAACGTGAATGCGAAGCTCCGGGTTTGCGGCTCTAATGGCCTCGATTTCTTCCATTGAAACACAGTGGTCTATATCGCCGTAGTGGATCACGGACGGGCATTTTGGCTTGTATTCCAACCGTGCCGGGACATGGCTGCCATAATAATTGACCATGGCGTCGAATTTCAGCTTGTCGGCGCTGACCCATGCCCATGTGCCGCCTGTACAAAAGCCGGAAATGACGACCGGCCCATAGCTTCGCAATGTGTCGGCGCAGGCATCGGTGTCGATCAGAATTTTGTCGCCATCTAATGACGTGAAGTGGGCCCTACCGGCTTCAACGCCTTCCGGTTCGTAGCTATTCGTAATGTTCGGTCCTATGCGGTCAAACAAAGACGGAGCAACAGCGACATAGCCTTCGGATGCCCATTGATCGCAAACATCGGCAAGATGGGGGATGCGTCCGGTTATGGCGTGAAGAATAACAACGCCACCTTTGACCGTGCCGCTTGGATCGCTGCGCCACGCATCAAAAACATGTCCGTCAGAAGCGGTGATTTTTATTTCGGTACTCATTTTATCCCCCCAGAATATTGATGGAGCTTAGTCGGATTTCTCCCTTTCGCCAATACTCTATGACTGGCGTCTATTGACAGGGGATCTATCAATGGTGCCAAATAGTTCCAATTAAACAAAGTAATTTGGAAGGGAGATTTTCAATGACGAAAACAAGTGCTCGAATTGCCTGCATCGCTGCTTTTGCGGCCATTGCAGTGTCAACTGCAGCCGAAGCAACGATGAAACGGATCACCATCGGGTCGAACCGACAGGGGTCAGTGTTTTATCTGTTGGCCAGTGGCTTTGCCAAAGAGCTGCAGCAAAACTTAAAGATCCGCTCGACGGCACAGCCGCATTCGGGTTCTACGGTTTATTTGTCTGTCGTCAACAAAGGCGAGATGACATTGGGTCTTAATAACTCGATGGATTCGGGTGCATCGGTGCGCGGTGCCGCGCCCTTTAAAAAGAAGATGAAGAACATCCGCGCGATCGCACGGGTTTGGGTCATTCCCTACGGGCTGATGGTGAAAGCGAATTCCGGTATTAAGAGTATCGCTGACCTAAAAGGCAAAAAGGTTGTAACAACGACCGGTCCCATCGTTAATTTGACCAAACTGAATATTGCCTATCTGCATTCTGGCGGCCTATCGATCAAAGACATTACTGCGGTTAAATCAGGCGGCATCGTTGATAATATCAACAAGGTCGTTGAAGGTCGGGCGGATGCCTCTGCCGTTGCCTTGGGTATGCCTGCTGTACGGAAAGCGCATGCTGGGGTCCCCGGCGGTATTCGGATTATTCCTCTCGGTGCTGGTGGTTCTGATGCTTTCCTAAATCGTGAGGTGCCTGGATCGCGTGGTCTTATGCAAAAGCCCAGCAAGTTCCGCCCGTTCCTGACGGAGCCCACACGTGTTTCAGCATTTGACGCTTATTTGAACGCTGGTAAGCAGGTGTCGTCGGATGATGCCTATAAGATCATCAAGGTTCTTCACCAGAATTGGAAAAAGTTGCAGAAAGCCTATGGTCCGTTGCGGGGCGTTAAACAGAATGCGATCACGCCACCGACCAACCCGCATCCGTATCATGCCGGTGTCGTCAAATATATGAAGGAAGTTGGCAACTGGTCGGCGGCCAACGAAAAGCAGCAGCAAGCGGCTTTGGCAGCAGCCAAGTAAGGCATCGTTTTCTGAGTTAGTATTGCGTAAAGCACGGGGCCGGATATGACAGACAAGATTTGCAATCTGGCCCTGTGCATCTTTCTTGCACTAATGCCCTTCTGGGGCATTATGTGGATCCTTTCGGTCCCCGATTATTTTCAGCTTGGGCTGGTTTCTGAACAGTCCGTCACCATTGTGTTGGGGCTGGGTGTCGCGGCCGCCTTTCTTAAATATCCCTACGGCGAAAAGGCAGGATATCTTGATCTGTTGCTGGCTGTTGTTGGCTGCGGCGTCTGGATGTGGGCATCATTTAATCTTCAGGATTGGTATCTCGAAGCGGCGGAGCGGCCACCCAAGATGTGGGTGCCGGCTATTGTCGCGATTTTGACAATGATGGAGGGGATTCGGAAGGCTGCCGGCGGCGTGATCGCCGGCATCGTCTGGGTGATCCTGTTATACGGATTTCTGGGCAATCATTTGCCCGGTGTTATCGAAGCGGAGGTTTTCCCGCCGACGAAGACATTGGTTTATCTCTATACCGATGTGAATGGTATTCCAGGCTTGGTGCTCAGGATTATCGTCGAGCTGGTTCTGGCATTCATTATCTTTGGCAAGATGATGGACGTTTCCGGGGCGATGAAGTTCGTCAATGACTTGTCGCTCGGTCTGATGGGGCATCGCCGTGGTGGCCCCGCAAAAGTCGCTGTCGTCGCCTCATCTGCCTTTGGCTCTATCTCAGGGTCTACCGTCGCTAATATCATGTCGACGGGCGTTGTAACGATCCCGATGATGAAAGAGACCGGGTTTCAGCCGAAATATGCGGCTGCAATCGAGGCAGTTGCCTCCAATGGCGGACAGATTGCGCCTCCCGTAATGGGTGCGACGGCCTTTATCATTGCTGAGTTTTTGGAGCTCCCCTATGGCGAAGTAGCGCTTGCGGCGCTTCTGCCAGCAATAATTTATTTTTTGGTGTTGTTCCTACAGGTTGATGGCGTCGCCGTTCGGTTTGGTATCAAAGGTCTTCCCAAGGATCAGTTGCCAAATGCCTGGAAAGTTTTGGTTTCCGGCTGGATCTATTTGGTGCCTCTGGCTGTCCTGATCTATGTCCTGATTGGGCTTGGTTATCGGGCAGGGCTGGCGGGGATGTATGCCTGTGCGTTGCTACTCGTCTTTATGATCGTCCGGAATCGGCGTCTTCCCAACTGGTCAGAATGGAAAGGCTTCTTTGTTGGTGGTGGTGAAAATCTCGTGCCACTGGTGATGATCGGTGGTGGTGCCGGGGTCATTATCGGTTTGATGAATAGTACCGGGCTTGGCTTCCAACTGTCTCTGGCTTTGACGGAGATTGCGCAGGCTTACGGTATTCTTGCGATGTTATTTCTGACGGCATTCATCTGCATTCTTTTGGGAATGGGGATGCCGACGGCCGCGGTCTATGTTGTTCTTGTGTCGATTATTGCGCCGGCCTTGGTCGAGATGAAAATTCCGCCATTGGCGGCACATATGTTCATTTTCTATTATGGCTTGCTCAGCATGTTAACGCCTCCCGTTGCGGTCGCTAGTATGGTCGCGGCACAGATTGCAGGCAGTGATATGTGGCGCACGGGGCTAGTCGGCTTACAGCTTGCTGCGGCGGCCTTCCTGATGCCGTTCCTGTGGGTCTTTAATCCAGCACTTCTATTGCAGGGAACCACTTTAGAGATCGTCTATGTCGTTATTACCACCGTCATTGCAGGTATTGTGATCGGACAAATGACGAAAGTCGTCGGTAGTGGCGGTATGATGGGAAGTTTTGGCGTGGTCGGACTTTTGGTCGCTGCGATCTTTATTGGCGGCGGCACTGTCTGGTTTGGAACAACTCACCCTGCAGCGCTGATTCCTGCGGCCGTTGCGTTGATTATCTTGGTCACCATGCGTATTCTCCGGCAGCGAAAATTAGCAGCTGAAATCGGATAATATGGCAGATTCAAGTGGGCCGGCACGATACCGGCTCGGTGTCGACGTTGGCGGTACCCATACAGATTTAGTTCTCAACGATATGGCAAGCGGGGCTCTCAGAATTGAGAAGCTGCCGTCTTCGCCCGAAAATCCTGCCTTGGCAGTATTGGAAGGGCTAAAGCGGTTATTGGGAACCGGGGTCAAGCCTGACGAGATTGCCTTTTTCGCCCATGGGACAACCGTTACGACCAATGCTTTGCTCGAAGGCAAGGGCTCGAAGATTGGTCTATTGATCAACCAGGACTTCCGGGCAATTTGTGAAGTTCAGACGCAGGCCCGCGACGAAGGCAACCCGTTCGATCATCTGTTTCAACGTCCGGCACATCTTGCGCCACCTGAGCTGACGCGGGAAATCCCCGGTCGGATGGATTATCTTGGAAACGAAATCCAGCGGCTTGATCGAGATGCCATTGCGACGGCAATACAGTCCCTTGTTGCAGAGGATATACACTCGTTCACTATTTGCTATCTGTTCTCCTACATGAACGATGCACATGAGCGTGAGACCGCTAATATTATCCGCGATATTGCACCGGGTGCGTTTGTGTCGATGTCGAGCGAGGTATTGCCGCGGATTCGCGAATGGCCGCGTTTTTCAACGACGCTGATCAACGCCTATCTGGTGCCGGTGCTGGCGAAATATATTGCTGACCTGGCTGCGGGTCTGGACGACGAAAAAGTTATGACCCGACGTCGGTTTTTGATGCAGTCAAATGGCGGCGTGATGCCTCTCTCCGCCAATGCCGAAGCGCAAACGGTGCATACGCTGCTGTCAGGTCCGGCGGCTGGCGTTCAGGGCACAGCCTATTTGCTCGGCATCGAACAAGGCTGGAAGAATATCGTTACCATGGATATGGGCGGTACGAGTTGTGATATCGCCTTTGTCGAAAATGGTGCGCCGCTTGAGCACGCTGAAGCAATCGTTGCTGGCCGCATCGTTGCTGTTCCAGCGCTTGATGTTTCAACGATTTCCGCGGGCGGTGGCAGCATTGCCCGGGTTAATGCCGGAGGACTGCTTGAAGTTGGCCCTGATAGTGCCGGGGCTGCACCCGGACCGGCCTGTTACGGGAAGGGTGGTAATTTGCCAACCGTGACCGATGCCGATGTTGTCGCCGGCATTCTAAATCCTGACTTCTTCCTAGGCGGCAAGATGCCGCTGGATATGAAAGCGGCGACACAGGCTGTGCAAGATCATGTGGCCACGCCGATGAATATCGAATTATCGGATGCTGCAGCTGGCGTCACGCGGGTAATCAATGCCCGCATGGCGGATGAAATTCGAGTTCAAGCGGCTAAGAAGGGCGTCGATTTATCCGGCTTTACGCTCGTGCCGTTTGGCGGCGCCGGGCCGGTTCATGCCGTAGCAGTTGCTGAAGACCTGGGCATTCCACGTGTCCTGGTCCCCGCTAGTCCCGGGGCTTTTTCTGCACTTGGGCTGCTCTGCGCCGACGTCGTTCATGATTATATTCGGTCGGACCTCCAGGACTTGGACGGTATTGATTCGGATCATGTTGAATCTGCTTTTACGACCTTGGAAGAACGCGCCGCGAAGGAGCTTCAGGAAGAGGATCTTGGCGATGAGGATAAACACTTCCTCCGCGAAGTTGACCTGCGCTATGCCGGGCAGGGGTATGAGCTGCGCGTGCCCATCGAAGGTATCCCGACACCACTAGATACCGCAGGGTTTGCGGCGTTGGCGGAACGCTTTCATGAGCGGCACGAGGCTGTGCATGGTCATGCCGCGCGCGGCGCTCTGATCGAAGTTGTGAGCTATCGTTTGCGGGCGGTCGTGCCGATGCCAAAAATTGAAATGTTATCGTCGATTGATCAGGAAACCACACGTTCGGGGCAGCCATCGGATAATAGAGCCTTCCGGGATGCGCGCGGAAATTCGATAGAGGCAGCGGTCTGGCGCCGCGAAGATCTTCCAGCAGAAGGGGACATTGAGGGCCCCATCATTGTGGAACAGCTTGATGCGACAACAGTTGTGCCGGGCGGTTGGTCGGTCCGGCTCGATGATGCCGGCAATATGGAACTCTTTCGGGAGGATATGGCATGAGCATTAAATCAGACAAAGCGGTTGATCCAATAACGGTGCAGATATTGCGCAATCGGATTGGCAGCCTGATGGATGAGATGCATCATCATTTCTTCCGCTCCGGTTATTCGACGATTGTCCGTGAATCTCGGGACTTTAGCTGCGTTATTCTCGATGCACAGGGGCGGCTTCTCGTTGCCCCGCCGATGTTTTTCCATTCCACCGCCTATCGGTATTTCGTACAGCGGATATTTGAACTGGTCGGTGATGATGGGCTATGTGATGGCGATGTCTTTATCTCCAATCATCCCTATGACGGCAGCATGCCCCACGTCCCCGATATGGGCGTCATCGTTCCGATCTTTCAGAATGAGGAGCTGATCGGTTTTTCGGGCTCCATTGCCCATAAGGCAGATGTCGGCGGTACCATGCCGGGCTCCACCTGGGGGCAGGCAACGGAACTGTTTCAGGAAGGTATCGTTTATCCGCCAACTCGGCTCTATCGCGCTGGCGTCTATGACAAGGGCATCGAACGACTGATCGCGACAAACAGCCGTCAGCCTGAACTTACCTTGGGTGATTTGCGCGGGCAGGTTGCCGCCTGCTTTATCGGGCGTGACCGGTTGCGACAGATTTGCGCGGAATATAGTACGGTTGAGCTTGCCGCGTCTTTGGACGCAATGATCGAAGCGGCCGGGGTCGAATTCCGTACTGCGTTGTCGCAGTTGCCTAATGGGATACAGGAAGCAGAATCTTCTCTCGATAGCGATGGCATTGACCGTAATAAGCCCGTCCGTATGCATGTCCGCATGACCGTTGAGAACGGGCAGGTAGAATTCGATTTTACCGAAAGTGATCCGCAGGGGCGCGGGCCAGTCAATATCCGACGGGCTCTGGTCGAGGCATGCTGCTATCAAGTTTTAATAGGCATGATTAACCCGGAGCTTCGTTACAGCGATGCGATACGGGATACGGTTACGATAAAGCTGAAGGAAGGTACGGTTTTAAGCCCGATTCCACCGGCGCCGTGTAGCTCCTATATGAAAACCTGTATGACCGTAATCGATATGCTCCTCGAAGCGTTCGGCACGTTCTCGACGGATCGCGCGGCCGCCTATAGCGGCGGCAGTGGTGGTGGGCTTACGGTTGACTGGGGACCTGGTCCCCGCAAGGCGCGTGGCAATCAATATGAGATCTATGGCTCTGCCTATGGCGGGTCAGCCTCTCAGGATGGTGCGTCAGGGACGACGGTGCATCTGTCGAATATCTATGTAACACCCATTGAGATTGTTGAGACGGAATTTCCCTGTCGGGTGACTAAGTTTGAGATGATTCCCGGGTCCGGCGGTGACGGAAAACATCGCGGCGGACTCGCATTAAGACGTGAATACGAAATGCTTCAGCCAGGCCTCGTGATTTTCCGCGGTGATCGGGCTTTACGACCTCCACGCGGTGTCGCCGGTGGCAAGCCGGGGCGGCCCAGCCGTTCGTTGTTAATCCTGGCAAAGAAAATGAAAAGGAAATGCCGATTACCACCAGTGTAAACCTCGAAACTGGCGATACGTTGGTGATGGAGGCGGCTGGTGGTGGCGGGTATGGCGATCCTGCAGAGCGTGATCCAGAAAAGCGGGCAGAAGATATCCGTCAAGGCTATGTGACGACGGATTAGGGAGACAACCGCGATGACCAATGCAGCGCCTGGGTATAGCAATACGCATATAATCCGTGTTTTGTGGACTGATGCTGACCCCGCCGGAATTACGTTTTATGGCAATTATTTTAAATGGATGGATGAAGCATCCTACTATCTGTTCAAAGCGGCTGGCATTCGTTGGGAAGACTGGGGCGAAAAATGGGGCGCCCTTGGCATCCCAATTTTGAGCGCGCATGGCGATTTCAGCTCTCCCAGCATGTTTGGCGATGAACTTGCCGTCGAGAGCTTCGTATCCGAATGGGGCAATAGTTCCTTTACGATCACTCACCGCTTCAACATTGGCGAGTGCAAGGCGGCAGAGGGTTATGAGAAGCGTGTGTTTTGTCTCGGAGAGCCGGGAAACCCAGAGACCTTTAAGTCTGCTCGTATTCCCGATGATGTCCGCAAAGCGTTGGGCGGCTAAATCATTGGGGCTTGCTTCAGAGGGAGAACATTTTGATGAGTGACCCCACCCATATGGCTGAAAAGGCCTATTTGAATGATGAGTTTCTAAATGGCTCTGACGCTCGGCCGTTGCGGTTGCTTGCGGAGTACCTTGAACCCTTGGAGCGCTTCGAAGATCATAATATCAAGGATACCATCCTGATATTTGGCTCCGCGCGCCTGATTTCGCGGGGAGAGGCAGAGCAGGGGGTAAAGGATGTGCAGGAGAATGGCGGAGATATCGCCGCAGCTGAACGAGCTCTGCGCACATCGCGCTACTACGAGGAAACGCGCGAGTTGTCGTATCGCCTGACCGAGTGGTCAAAAGCGCTATCTGATTCCGAATGCCGCTTTGTGGTTTGTTCCGGTGGCGGGCCTGGCATTATGGAGGCAGCGAATAGAGGCGCGTCTGAGGCCAAGGGTGAGAATATTGGGCTCGGTATTTCGCTCCCGTTCGAGCAAAGCAATAATCCCTACATCACCCGCAAACTCGATTTTCAGTTCCACTATTTCTTTATGCGGAAATTCTGGTTTCTCTATATGGCGAAAGCCGTTGTTGTGATGCCCGGCGGGTTTGGCTCATTTGATGAGTTGTTTGAATGCCTGACTCTGGTGCAGTGCGGGAAAATCAAGAAGCATCTGCCGATCGTTCTCTATGGCGATGAGTTTTGGAAAAAGGTTGTCGATTTGGATGCTCTGGTCGAGTTTGGGACGATATCTCCCGAAGATGTGAAGCTGTGTCACCGCTCCGATAGTGTAGACGAGGCGTTCGACTATATTACTACGCAACTGACGGAGCATTCGATTGATCGTCCGGGGCTTGGTTTATAGGCGGCTTTCTGTAGCCGTTCGCATAGTACTATTGGTGTTAGTTTTTGCGGTTGGCATTTTCTCACAGCCGACATTGGCGGCTCTATGGGCAGTGCGAGAACTCAGTCAGAAAGATGACGGGACGCTTGCCGCATTAATCTCCCGGCTTGATTTCAAACACGATCCGAAATGGGTAACCGGCGACGTTGTTGTTGCGCTCACGGACCTAACCGGCAAACGATTTGGCTATGGTCGTGATGCTTGGCGCCAGTGGTGGCGAGCTCGAAACCGCCCCTAATTAATTCTCGATATCATCCAGCGCTGATAGTTTAGGTGGCTGCCCTGGCAGGTTCATTTCTTCCCAACGCGCCGCGACGCGGTCGTGGACCGGTTTGCGGATCATCGTGCGGACCGGGAACTCTGCCAGATGTTTGTGCGGCTTGCAGGCATCGATCAGCGCCTTGGAGCCATAGGGACGGTCTTCTGGCGGAAATTGGCTGGGGTCGAGGCCGGTCGACCAGGTTCTGCGCTGCAGATCAATGTCATCTGCCGGGTTGGCTCTTGTGCTCAGAGCCCAGAGAACTTGATTGATATCGGTTGGATCGACGTCGTCGTCGACCGCGATAATCCATTTGGTGAAGTAGGATCCGGCAGGGCATTGCGCGGCTGCGGAAAGTGTCTGGGCGATGTGACCGGCATATTGCTGCTTGATCGAAACGACAGTCATGCCCCAGCTTGAGGCCGCCGCGGGATGACAATAGACGCCTTCTACACCGGGAATGCCGAACCGCTGAAGGTCATCCCAAATCGCAGCCGACCGCATAATTGCGTAATAGGCACCAATTTCGCAGGCCGGGTAATCGGCCATCAGGGCAGCAGTCATGATCGGCTGCTTGCGCATATGCAGCGCCGTCACATTGATCACGGGTTGGGGGTCTTCCGGTCTGCCATAATAGCCGGTGAATTCGCCAAGCGGGCCCTCCATCTCGAGATCGCCTTTTGCCACAGTGCCTTCGATAACAATTTCGGCACGCGCTGGAATGGGTAGAGATGTCGTGACACCGCTGGTTAATTCCATGGGGGTGCCGGTTAACCCTCCAATGATGTCGAGTTCTGAAACATCGCTGCCATAGGATTGCGCCGCGACCATGAACGGGACGGGGTCAATGCCATAGGCGACCACAACTTCACACTCCTCGCCACGTTTCCACCAGGCTTCGCGATCGAGCAGGCCGTGCTTGCCGGGCGAGCAATACATCCCTACACGCCGCGGGCCGTGCAGCATTTGGCGATAGCAGCCGACATTGATACGTCCGGAGTCGGGGTTCTTGGTAAAAGTAATATCGCCGGTTCCGATATATTTCCCGCCATCGCGTGGCCAGAAATGGGGCACCGGCAGCTCGGTTAAATCGATATCGTCTCCGGTCAAGACAATCTCGTTTACCGGCGCGGTATCCGCCGGGACATCAACCGGTGCCAGCGTTCGCTTGCTGCGTTCGCGGGTCGCCAGGATCAGTTCGCCGGTTGGTAGGTTGGGGTCGAGCCCGACGGCCAGAGCATAGCGACGATTACTGGCGCCGAGCATATTGCTGAGGATACGGGTGCCTGTTGCGTCGCCTTCCAGGTTTTCAAACAGCAAAGCCGGGGAGTTTTCATCCTGTGCCACCATATAGGTCGCGGCGGCCAGTTCTTCTTGTGGATCTACCGGTGCCGTGACACGTAGTAATCCGCCATCGGCCTCAATAGCATCCATCCATTCCCGTAAATCGCGCGGGCCACGTTGATTATCAGTTGCCGCTGCAGGTGGAGATTTTGGTTCATTTGTCATTGGCGGACTTTGCCACGCAGCCTCTCCAAACGTAAAGGCCGTTACGAGCGGTGCTTCCTGTTCCCGAGTTTCTCTTATAAGCTTTTCTGCAGCATCGTTACGTTCGGAGATTTAGCCATGCCCATCTTGACCCGCGTCGACCATCTTAATGTTCAGGTGCCGCCCGATAGGGAAGCAGAGGCGATTGCGTTCTATCGCGATCTTGTCGGCTTCAAACAACTCCAAAAACCAGACAACTTGGGTCCAAAAGGCGGACATTTCTGCATTTCTGAAAACCCTTGGTACGAGCTCCATGTCGGTATTGCCCGGGGGACGAACTCTGCGGATATCGATTTCAAGAACACCTTACGGAATCATCTGGCATTCCAGGTTGAGGAATTGGCTGATGCCCGTGCGAAATTCGAAGAGGCGGGTGTTGAGATTATGGAGGCCGAAGCCTCCTATTCGAAAGACCGGGATTTTCACCAGGACCGGTTCTTTATCCGCGATCCGGGGGGGAATTTGTTGGAAATCATGGAGACGCGACGCGATTACAATGCGGCACCTCATTAAGTGACTTGTTTTCTTTGCCTTCAGGACGACTCCGTTATACAAAATGCCCATCAATTAGCTGATGGATTATCGTGACAGACTCCCCTTTTATTATCGATCAGCCTGAAGACATGGTGTTTCGGCTTAACCGCCGAACACTGGCCGATCCAGAAATATTGACCCGCGAGCAAACGGAAATTTTTGATAAATCGTGGATTTATTGCGGCCATGAATCCGAAGTCTCTAAACCGGGCGATTTTTGTACCCGCGACGTTTGCGGCCGACCAGTCATCTTCAGCCGCGATAGCGCTGGCGATGTTCGGGTGTTCCTCAATGCCTGCCGGCATCGCGCGGCGATGGTGTGCCGCGAGCCCTGCGGCAATACCCGGCGCTATAACTGTTTTTACCATGGCTGGAGTTATAACCAGGATGGTGAACTGGTTGGCGTACCGGGCGAAGACTCATACCCGCCGGGCTTTGATAAGGCGAATTTCTCACTGGCCGAGCCGCCGCGTGTCGATTCCTATCGCGGCTTCTGGTTTATCAGCTTTAACCCCGACATAAAGGATCTGAAGGAATATCTGGCCGGCGCGACCGAATATATCGATCTCGTTGCCGATCAGTCGCCAAGCGGTGAAATGCAGGTCATTCAGGGGACGCAGGAATACGATATCCGCGCGAACTGGAAGCTATTGGTCGAGAATAGCTTTGATGATTATCACCTGCTGACCACGCACAAGACTTGGCTCGATTATATGAAGGATTCGGGCGTTCAGGTTGAGCCGCCAAAAGGCCAGGGGCTCCTATTGCCATCAAAGGGTATCGGCAAGGGCCTCGGCAATGGTCATGCCGTTATCGACAATATCAATTTCCGGGGCAGGCCTGTCGCGCGCTGGATTTCGATCTATGGCGAAGATGCCAAGGAAGAGATCGAGGATATTCGAACTGAACTGGTTGAACGGCTCGGTGAAAAGCGTGCCGCTCGCGTTGCCGACACCAATCGTAATCTCGTCGTGTTTCCTAATCTCGTCATTAATGACGGATCGTCAGTAACCATCCGGACGTTCTGGCCGGTGGCCGCTGATCATATGAAGGTTACAGCGTGGGCATTGGGGACCAAGGAAGAGTCTGAACGGGCACGGGCGCGGCGTCTTGATAGTTTTCTGACCTTCTATGGCCCAGGCGGCTTTGCGACGCCTGATGATGTTGAGGCGTTGGAAGCGGTGCAGGCGGGGCTAGCGACCTGGCGTGAGGTCGAGTGGTCGGAGATGACCAGAGGGCTCAACAAAGAGGGCGAGCAGCTCAATACAGATGAAGAGCATCTGCGTGCCTTCTGGCGTGAGTGGAATGCCCTGATGACGGTAGACGCATGAGTGCCAAGGATATAAGCCGCAGCGACGTCGAAGATTTCCTCTATGACGAGGCCGCTTTGTTGGATGAATGGCGGCTCGATGAGTGGCTGAAACTGCTGACCGATGACGCGATCTATCAGATTCCATCGACCGATGCGCCCGATAGTGATGCCCGCAACGCATTGTTTTTGATTGCCGATGATGCCACCCGTATCAAGGCACGGGTCAAAAGGCTGAATGACACCGAAGCCCATGCAGAATCACCCCGCAGCCGAACACGGCGAATGATCGCAAATGTGCGGATAACCGAGCGGGATGGCGATACGCTGGCCGTAAGCGCTAATTTCTCGGTTTACCGCTATCGCCGGAACTCTCCGCTGCGGCACTTTGTTGGCCGATATGAGTTTCGTCTGAGGGTTACGGATAAGGGATTACGCATCGCGGAACGGCGTGTCATTCTGGACCCGACAGAGCTTGGAACGCTAGGCGCGATCAGCTTTATCCTGTAACAGCTTTAGGCTTACAGACAGGCCTGCATTGCCATTGTGGCGGCGTGATCATATCTGAAATAGACATATTAGATTTTGGAGTGGCAAATGACATTTTGTCTTTCTCGCATAATGCCGGGAATTATCGCCATCGCTGTTCTGACTATCGGGGCTTGTACCTCGACGGAACTTCCTGCAGAGACGGTTAGCTCTCAACTTCATAAATTTCGGGTCGTGCCGCTTGCCAAAGGTTTGGAACACCCTTGGAGCATCGCTTTTCTTCCCAACAAGAGCATTTTGATTTCAGAACGCGCTGGCCGTTTACGGCTTTATCAGAATGGCCGTCTCGACTCCAAGCCAGTCGGCAATTTACCAAAAATTGTCGATAGCGGGCAGGGCGGTCTGTTCGATGTGACGCTGCATCCTGATTTTAGGAAGAACCAGCTTCTCTATCTCGCCTATGCCGCACGCGGACAGGGCGGCGTTCACACCCGTGTCACGCGGTATCGATATGATGCCAAGGTGCATGCTCTCGCCGATGCAAGACAGATCTTTGATGCTAGTCCTAAAGCTTCTGGGGGCCGTCATTTCGGCGGACGTATGGTGTTTGATCGTCAAGGGTATCTCTATATTACCCTCGGCGATCGGGGAGATATGGATCGGGCGCAGGATACCGCCGAACACTCGGGGTCAGTGATCCGCCTGCATGATGATGGCAGGGTGCCGAGTGACAATCC
>Ga0114999_10003043_pt1 | contig 21446 bp, 17 predicted proteins | sample ArcticOcean_MG_C_3_FD_89820 | JGI IMG/M metagenome (GOLD analysis project Ga0114999, IMG submission 89820) | Marine microbial communities from western Arctic Ocean - ArcticOcean_MG_CB8_126 | ecosystem: Environmental > Aquatic > Marine > Oceanic | place: Arctic Ocean: Canada Basin | collected...
ACTCCAAGAGGGGTCGGTCGATCTGTTCGCCTCGCCGGTGGATAGCACCTCACTCCCCGAGGGGAGGCAGTCTTCATGATGATGGGCGGTGGCGGCGGAATGGGCGGCGGGATGGGTGGCGGCATGGGCGGCGGGTGGCGCCGCGGCCAGTACGGCATCGACGAGAAGAATGCGCCCCTGTACGACCGCAAGGTCATCATCAGGCTCGGTGCGTACGTGCTCCACCAGCGACGGCTCGCCACAGCGGCGATGGCTCTCATGCTGGTCTACACCGGCGTCACCGTCCTTATCCCGCTCCTGGTGCGAGAGAGCATCAACCGTTACATCCTTCCTGGCGACCTATCGGGACTGAACCTGGCGCTCGGACTGTTCGGTGTGCTGCTTGCGCTGCATTACGTCTCGAACTTCGGACACCAGTGGCTACTGGCGCAACTGGGGCAGCGGGTGATTTTCCGGCTTCGCGCCGACCTTTTCAGTCATCTCCAAACACTTCCGCTGTCATTCCACAGCCAACACAAGGTGGGATCCACCATGTCGCGGGCCCAGAACGACGTGCAGCAGTTGCAGGAGTTTTTCAACATAACCGCCATCAGCGTCGGCGACTTGGTCAGCCTCTTCGGCATCGTCGGTATCATGCTCGCCATCAACTGGCAGCTCGCGCTGATGTCACTGGCCTCGTTCCCGTTGCTCTTAGTCATCGTCGTCGTTTGGCAGCGCTACGCACGGTCGTCGTTCGTGCAAGTGCGCTACGCCATTGGTGCTGTCAACGGCTCGCTCCAGGAGAACCTGTCTGGCGTCCGCGTCGTCCAGTCCATGAACCGGCAGGAGCAGAACCTAGGTCGGTTCGATGAGCTCAACGTCGCCCACCTGAAGGCGAACCTACGTGCCGTCCGGCTCTCGGCAGTGCTGATGCCGACAGTCGAGATGTTCACCGCGGTCGCCCTGGCGACCGTCGTGCTGGTGGGCGGACAAAAAGTGGTCGATGGCTCGCTGGACGTCGCAGTTCTGTTGGCTTTTGCCTTGTGGGTTCAGCGCTTCTTCGACCCTATTCGCAGCCTAACGATGCAGTTCACGGCGCTCCAGCGTGCCATGGCGTCCGGTGCACGTATTTTCGAGCTGCTCGACGTGCGGCCGGAGCTTGAGGACGCACCGGACTCAGTTGTCCTGCCTCTCATCAAGGGCACGGTCCGGTACGAGCATGTCTCTTTCGGTTACAGCGAGGCCAAGTCCGTCCTCACCGACATCGCGCTGGAGATCGAGCCGGGACAGACTGTGGCGCTGGTAGGCCCAACCGGCGCAGGCAAAACGACAATGGCGGCGCTACTGGCGCGATTCTATGACGTGACGGCCGGGCGCATCACCGTCGACGGGCATGACCTGCGCGAAGTCACGCGGGAGTCGCTGGCCAGCCAGATGGGAATGGTGCTCCAAGAGCCGTTCCTGTTCACCGGCACGGTAGCCGAGAACATCCGTTACCGCCATGTAGAGGCCACCGACGAGCAGGTGGTCGAGGCCACGAAGGCTGTCGGAGCGCACGACTTCGTCAGCGCGCTCCCTCATGGGTACGACTCCATGCTGGAGGAGCGCGGCGGCAATCTGAGCGTCGGCCAGCGCCAGTTGCTCAGCTTCGCCAGGGCCCTCGTCGCAAACCCCCGCATCCTGATCTTGGACGAGGCGACGGCGAACGTCGACACGCAGACGGAGCGCATCATCCAGCATGCGCTGGAGCGCTTGCTCGCGGGGCGGACGTCAGTGGTAATCGCCCATCGCTTGTCAACCATCCGCGACGCCGACAAGATTGTCGTCATGGAGCAAGGGCGCATCGCCGAGGTCGGCACCCACAACGAACTGATCGCCAGGAATGGCTTGTACGCCGAGCACTACGCCCTCAATCAGGGTAGCAGCGCTGCGGCCACAGCCGGCTAGCCCACGGGCGGCGACAGCTCGACGCCCAGCGTACGCTCCACCCACTGCGCGGCGGCCAGTAGGCTCTCCTCCTCGAACGGGCGTCCTACCAATTGCACAGCCATGGGCAGGCCCTTGGACGACAGGCCTGTCGGCAGCGTGATGCTTGGGAGCCCGGTGAAGCTCCACGGGCTCTGGTAGCGCGTGTCGCCGGTGCGGGACAGGTCACGCGGCGACGGGCCGCTTGCGGTCGGCATCATCAGCACGTCGACATGCGCGAGCGCGGCCAAGGCACGCTCGCGCATGTCATGACGTATGCGATTGGCGCGCACAAAGTCCGTCGCCGAGTGCCCGAAGCCCGCGTCGATGTACTCTCTCGTGATCGGCAGGTAGTCATCCTCGTGTCCTCGGTACATCGGCTCGTGGAACACGGCCATCTCCGACTGCTGGATGACCCGGTGAGCGAGGTATCCTTTGACGAAATCGATGCCGGGGTCGGCGGCGGCCACGTTCGCACCGGCGGTCGCAAGCTGCTGCGCCACACGCTCCACATCCGCGCGCGTCTCGTCTTCCGCCTCGTCGAGAAAGTAGGTCCGGACGAAGCCGATGCGAGGTGCGGCGGCGGACTGTCCCAATACCGCCAGGTAGTCCGGCACCGGGCGGTCGGCGCTATTCGGGTCGTCGGAGTCAGATCCTGCCAGGACGCCCAGAAAGAGAGCCGCATCCTCAACCGTCCGCACGAGGATGCCTACGTGGTCGCAACTCCACGACATGGGGACGACGCCGGCGCAGCTGATACGCCCGAATGTGGGCTTGAAGCCAACGACACCGTTGTAGGCGGCGGGCCGCAGCACCGAGCCGACCGTCTGCGTGCCGAGCGCGGCCGGCACCATTCGAGACGCGACCGCCACGCCAGAGCCCGAGCTTGAACCCGCGGGGGTGTGCTCGGCGTTCCATGGATTCACCGTCGCCGGTGGGTGACCGTCCGCGAACTCGGTCGTCACCGTCTTGCCAAGCAGGATGCCGCCGGCCGCGCTGAGCAACGCGTTAACATGAGAGTCCGTGTCGGGCACTCGTCCGGCGTAGACCTTAGAGCCCGCCTCCGTGAGGACGCCGGCCGTGTCGATGATGTCCTTGAGCCCATAGGGAATGCCGTGGATGGGGCTCCTTGGGCCGGTTTTTAGAATCTCGGCCTCGGCCTGCTTGGCCTGCGCCCGGGCGATATCTCCTGTCACTGTTGCCCATGCCTTCAGCCTGGGATCCAGCGCTCCGATACGCGTGATCAGTGCCTCGACAAGCTCGACGGGCGAGAACTCCTTGCGGGCGATTCGGGCAGCTGCTTGGGCGGCGCTCAGTTGGTGAAGATCTGTTGCGGTGGTCATACCTTCGACCTTACCTCAGGCAACGAGGCTAGGCCAGTTGACCGGTGTCGTTCCAGGTGAGGAGGCCGTGCAGAAGGGCTACGTGCAAAGCCCTATTCGCGAAAGAACGCTCGCAGCCTCTCGTGGAAGGTGTCCGCCTCTTCGGGTCTGACATCCTGCTGGCCTCCGGCGCCTGCTGGGCGACCGGCGTACTGGTGGTGAATCGGCATTTCCACCAGTACGCCGCGCTGATCGAGCAACTGCAGTAGTCGGCCTATACCCCTGTCCCCGCGAGAGGAATGTCGAACAGCAGCGCCTCGCCCTCGATGCCTCTGTCGCAGTTCACAAGCGAACACGTTTCCACACCGGCGTGGGCGTACCCCACCGCGGTGTGGAAGTAGCGCATGAGCCCATCCGGGATCGGCTCGTAGGTGCGAACCAGCGTCGCGTCGCCGCCGGGAAACGGCAGCGTCGCGAGGTGGTCGCCTTTTGGCGCAGAGTCAGCAGCCCACAGCGTGAAGCGGACCGCCTGGCCCGTCGGTGCGGCGGGAGACCAGTCGACCAGGCCAAGATCCTCGCCCGGTGGGCGACCAAGTCGGCCAATGTCTTCGAGGGTCGGCACCACGATGTTGAATCCACGCTTCCAGTTGGTACGAGGCGGGCCTGGCGGCCGCCATCCATGGGTGGCATTCCCTTCGGGCCCAGGTGGGGTGGGCCCCGCCTCGCCCGAGTCGGTCAGCCGCGCCCGAGCGTCCGGCTTGACTGTCAACCGCCACCAAATACCCCGCGGCTTGGCAGCGACCCATGCGTCGGCGCCGTCGACGCCCAGCGACCAGACGGCAGACCGGTAGTCATCCGGCCCGCCGACGGCAAAGCGCAAAACTTCATTCCTCTCGCTCGCTTGCTCCACGGTAGTCTCCCTATTTCGCATGGGGTTTCTTGGCCAATAGCTATCCCCAGCGGCAGCCCCACGCATCTGAGCGCGGGCTAGCTCTTGAAGAAGTCGATCACCATTTGATTGACCAGATCAGGCTGATCCGTCTGGACTTGGTGACCGGCATTGTCGATGAACTCAATCTTGATGTTGGGGAGCTTCGGCTGCAGCTGGTGGGCCAACTCCGGCGGGGCGAACCTGTCGTTGGCGCCCCAGACGAACTTGGTCGGGACGGTGAGTTTGTCCAGTCGGCCCTCTAGGCTGTATCGCTGGCGCCAGTCGGGATCCTCCGCCACCTTAACCCTCGTTTCGCCGAGCATCTTCGTCGCCTCGGGCACGCCAGGCAGATGGTAGGCGTCGTTGCGATTCTTCACCAGGGCGTCGGTGACGGTGCTAACGTCGCTGACGATTGCCTCAAGGAAGACGCGCATCGCCTTCTCCGTACCGTCGTACTCCCTGAGCGCCTTCATCCCTGGCGTAGCGATGGGAGGGATGCCCATCGCCCAAGCAATGGTCGCGCTGCCAATGAGGAAAAGCTTGGCAACTTTACCCGGGTTGTCCAGAGCGTACTTGGAGGCGACATAGGCTCCTTGGGAGTTGCCGACGATGAGCACGTTGTCGAGGCAGAGCGCGTCGATGAAGTCGGCGGTGTGGTCCACCAGGCTCTGGATCCCGTTGCGAGGCCGCGCACTGGGATCGCTCATGTCGGTCTGACCGAAGGAGACCTGGTCGGGAGCGTAGACACGGAAGTGCGGGGCGAGTGCCGGGATCATGAACCGGAATCCCGCTGCACCGGAGGAGCCGGGGCCTGCGCCGTGGAGCAGAATTACCGGAGGGCCTTCCGTTCCCGCCTCGGAATAGTGGGTCCTGATATTGCCTGTCTTGACCCAACTGGAACGCCATTGAACAGCCATGCTCAACCTCCGCTTTCTTAACCTCACACTTGTTTGGCGTGTCGGCGGGAGGATAGCAGGCGCGGACGGCCGGGGCCTCGTCTCGTTTGCGGAGACGCAGGGCCAAGGCCTTTTCATGGCCGTGGCCTGGCTGCCCCGCCAGGATTCGAACCCGGGTCAACAGAGCCAAAGTCTGCTGTGCTACCACTGCACCACGGGGCAAAGGCCATGCCTATTGTATCGTCAGCGTGCACCAGTGCCGCACGTCCGTGATTTGACTACGGCAAGCTAACGCCCGCCGCTAAGCCGCACGAGGTCGCCATCACTAATGCCGTGCGCCGCTGCCAGGCCCGCGTTGATCTCAAGGACGTAACGGACGGGCACCGACGGACTGTATCGCACCAGGGCCTCATCGACGGTGCCCAATGCGGGTGCCGGTGCGTCAGCGCTCACGTGCCGCACCCGGAACACAGCGTCAACCCAGACGATGTCCAACGGGAATCGCATCTCCCGCATGACGAATGTTGCCACGCGCTCCTCGCCGAGGTCGAACCACATGGAGTGATCGTCTCGCAGCGAAGGGCGGGCGGAGAGGCCCTGTCGCCGCGCTTCTGGAGTGTCGGCGACGTCGGCCACGAAACGGCCCCCACCGACTTCGATTAGCACTTGGCCGGGCAACGGCTGAGCCAGGGAAATGGTCAGCGCCGGTGTTGGGGTTACCACGCCGCAGGCTGCAAGCACTAGTGCGGCGATCGCCAGGGCCAGTCGGAGGAGAAGCGGAATCATTCGCTTGCACTTTTCGGTGGCCCTCAAGGCGTGGTTTCCTTCGGTTCGGCTCAGGACAGGCTCTCGGCTCAGCACGAAGGCTTCTTGACCATTCCTCTGTTCAGTGGCGCGGCGAGGACCAAGGGCCCTCGCCTGGGTCACGAAGCCGACCTGTCCATAGGCCAGAGCCCCGTCTGGGCATCGTTGTCGCGTCCGCGCGCGCGATCGGGGAAGGGAACACCGACGTGCTCGTAGCCGAGCCGCGTGGCGGTGCGGCCACGCGGCGTACGGCTAAGAAAGCCAAGCTGCATCAGAAACGGCTCGTAGACGTCCATGATGGTGTCAGCCTCTTCTCCCACGGAGGCGGCGATGGTCTCCAGTCCCACAGGCCCGCCGTCGAATTTCTCGACGATGGTGCGTAGCACGCGGTGGTCGATCTCATCCAACCCCATGGAGTCGACCTCAAGAAGCGCCAGCGCCTGACCGGCGACCTCGCCGCTGATGCGGCCGTCGGCGCGCACCTGAGCGTAGTCGCGAATGCGTCGCAGCAGCCGGTTGGCGACACGAGGTGTGCCGCGCGCGCGGCGTGCCACTTCGCGGGCGCCCTCGTCGTCGATCTCGACCCGCATGATGCCCGCGCTGCGCCGGACGATGGCCTCCATGGCGTCCACGTCGTAGTAGTCGAGCCGGTAGACCGTGCCAAAGCGATCACGCAGGGGCGCCGACAGCATGGCGTAGCGGGTCGTGGCCCCAATGAGGGTGAATGGTTCGATTTTCAAATTGATGTTCTGAGCGCTGAGTCCCTTACCCATGACCCAGGTAAGCGAAAAGTCCTCCAAGGCCGGGTAGAGCATCTCCTCGGCGGGACGAGGCAGGCGGTGGATCTCGTCGATGAACAGTACGTCGCCAGGCTGGAGCTGGGTCAGCAGCGACGCGATGTCGCCAGCGCGCTCGATGGCGGGGCCTGCGGTGATGCGGATGCTGGCGCCCATCTCCGCGGCGACGATGCTGGCCAGCGTCGTCTTGCCAAGGCCGGGCGGACCGTACAGCAGCAGGTGGTCCAACGGCTCCCCGCGCTGCTGGGCGGCGGTGAGCGCGATGCGGAGGTTCTCTTTGACCTTCTCCTGGCCGATGTACTCGTCGAGGCGGCGCGGCCGGAGCCCTCCCTCGGCCAGGGCTTCGTCGGTCTGAACATTGCCGGAAACGACGCGTTCGGTCATAGCGGCCGGTCTCCCGTCGGTTGGGGCAGCTGTTCTCGATTGGTCGAGAATGCGGCCATTCTAAGAATCAGGGCGTCCAGGCCGCAATGCACGGATTACGCAGTCGAGGGCTGTTCTTCGTCCGCTTCGTCGTCTGCGGACTCCTCGGAGGCCGGAGCAGTGTCCGGTTCAGGCTCGGGCTTGGGTTCAGCCGGTGCAGGCGCTTCCTGCTTGGGGGCGAACTCCGGCGGTGCTTCGGCTGGCCCAGCGGGGCACACCGTCGCCTTGCGCAGCCTCTGTCACAGAGGTCCGCTCTGAGGGTAGACTCGAGTGCCAGCGAAGGACCGGAGGGACCATGTCCGACAAGTCGTTGCGGCGGTGGCGCACTGAGACCTACGCTCCGGCTGCGGCAAGCTACCCGGAGCGGCTCCAGCCATTCGTCACCGAGTCGGGGATTGAGGTCGCGCCGGTGTACGGGCCTTCGCAGGATGACGCTGGGTACCCTGGTGAGTACCCTTACACACGGGGCATCCAACCGACCATGTACCGCAGCCGGCTGTGGACCATGCGGCAGTACGCCGGCTACTCCACGCCAGAGGAGACCAACGCACGCTTCCGTTACTTACTCTCGCAGGGGCAGACCGGGCTGTCCGTCGCTTTTGACCTGCCGACGCAAACGGGGTACGACGCCGACCACGAGATGGCGGCGGCCGAGGTTGGCCGGGTCGGCGTGCCCATCTCCAGCATCGATGACATGGAAGAGCTGCTGAAAGGCATCCCGTTGGATACGGTCACGACCTCGATGACCATTAACTCCACAGCGCCGATGCTGCTGGCGTTCTACCTGGCGGTCGCCCGGAAGCAAGGCGTGCCGTTCGACAGGGTCGGCGGAACGACGCAGAACGACGTGCTGAAAGAGTACGTGGCGCGGGGCACGTACATCTATCCGCCCGAAGCCTCGCTCCGGCTCACCACTGACCTCCTCCGCTACTGCACCGCGGAAGTACCCCAGTGGAACACCATCAGCATCAGCGGGTATCACATGCGGGAGGCGGGGGCGACCGCCGCCCAGGAGCTCGCGTTCACTCTCGCCGACGGCGCAGCCTACGTGGAAGCCGCCATCGCATCGGGCCTGGACGTCGATGCCTTCGCACCGCGCCTCTCTTTCTTCTTCGCCGCGCACAACAATCTGTTTGAAGAGGCAGCGAAGTTTCGCGCCGCCCGGCGGATGTGGGCACGGACGATGCGCGAACGCTTCGGGGCGACTGACCCACGCTCGTGGATGATGCGCTTCCACGTACAGACGGCCGGAGTGACGCTGACGGCTCAGCAGCCAGAGGTCAACACGGTACGCACTACCCTCCAGGCCCTGGCGGCTGTTCTCGGTGGCACGCAGTCGCTGCACGTAAACGCGCGCGACGAGGCGCTCGGCCTGCCGACCGAGGAGTCAGCCACGCTGGCGTTGCGCGCCCAGCAGGTGTTGGCCCACGAATCCGGCGTCGCCGACTCGGTCGACCCTCTGGCCGGCTCCTACTTCGTCGAACGCCTAACCGACGAGTTGGAGCGCCTCGCTAACGATCACCTCCAGCGCATCGATGCCCTCGGCGGTGCCGCGAAGGCTATCGCCGCCGGTTACCAGCAAGCCGAGATCGCGGAGTCGGCCTATCGGCACCAGCAGCTCGTGGATGCAGGCGAGCGTGTCGTCGTCGGGGTCAATGCACACCGAACGAGTGTCGCGCTTGCGCCTACGCCGCTACGGATTGGTGCCAGCAGCGCGCGGGCCCGGGTCGATCGAGTTCGGCGCGTGCGGGCAGAGCGCGATACACCCGCGGCCGACGCCGCGCTCCGCCGGCTGGGGCAGGCAGCGCGGACCACAGACGTCAACGTCATGCCTGCGATGCTTGAGTGCGCGGAGGCCTATGCGACGCTCGGTGAGATGAGCGATGTGCTCCGCGATGTATTCGGCGAGCATTCACCGCCCATATAGAAAAGGACGCGGGCCAGGATTGCCGGGCTCACGCCTCATTGATCTCGGCAATCTCGGCCAAGCTAGATTGAAGAGGTCGTCAAGTCAGGCTCAGCCGGCGGACGCCACTTCCGATTCTTCGCCGCCATCGATGCCAATCCGCGGGACCCAGTTCAGCGCCGTTGGGAAATACCAGTTGGCACGGCCCAGCAGGCGCATGCTGGCGGGCACCAAGATCGAGCGCACGATAGTCGCGTCCAAAAAGATGGCGACGGACAGGCCGAAGCCGACTTGCTGGTTCGCGATCAACTCACCGGTTGCGAAGCCGCTGAAGACCGCCACCATGATGAGCGCGGCTCCCGTAATGAGTCCTGCCGTTGCCCTAAGCCCATAGGCCACAGACTCTGGATTGTTCTGAGTCTGATCGTACCGCTCCCGGATTCTGCTCAACAGGAATACGTGGTAGTCCATGGAGAGGCCGAACAGAACCGAGAAAAGGAAGAGTGGAATCCACGCGTCGATGATCTCGGACTGCTGGAACCCCAAGAAGTCGGCCATGAAGCCCTTCTGGAAGACAAGCACCATGAGGCCGTAGGCGGCGCCCACCGAAAGTAAGTTGAGGATGATGGCCTTGATGGGAATGACGATGGACCTGAATACCACCATCAGCAGCAGAAGGCTGAGCGTCAGTACCACGGCGAAGACGATGGGGGTGTAGGTGTTCACTTGGTCAAAGAAGTCCAGGTTGAAAGCGGACAGGCCGGTGACGAACACCTCGGCACCCGAGCCAGCGAAGGCATCGGGAACGTATTTGTCACGCAGGCGAACAACGGCACCCGTCGCCTGGTCGCCTGAGGGTTCCCCGGCAATGGCCTGGCTGACCAGAACCAGGTCCCGTGCCTCGTTGATGGTGACCGCCGCCACCCCTTGGAAGTCCGGATCCTCGCCCATGTACTCTCGCAGGCGATCAATGGCAGCCTGCACTGCAGAGGAGTCAGCGTCCCCGTCGACGACGATCTCCGCTGGCGCGCCAATACCAGAAGCGAACTCTTCATCAAACAGAATGAACCCTCGTTTCACCTCTGAGTCTTCGGGGAGCGTGTCCACTCCGTTAAATCCGGTAGCCAGGTCAAAGGCGGGCACGAGGGCCGCGATCATCAGCCCGCCGGCGAGAACAAAAGCGATGAGGGGATGGCGCATGACGACCCGCGTGACCGCACCCCAGAACCCACCTCCGTCGTCCGCGCTGTGGTTGGCCGGACGCCGCCCGATCAGCGGAAGCCGCAGCCAGGTGATCCGATGGCCCAGCAGGCTTAGTACCGCCGGAAGCAGGGTGAGGGTGGCCGCCACGGCGGCGATGACCACGAGGATTGCGCCTGTGCCCAAGCCTTGGAACACGGTGCTGGGGACGACCAACATTCCTGCGAGGGCGATGACCACCGTCAGGCCGGAGAAGAACACCGTCCTGTTGGCGGTGGCGCCGGTTCGCGTGATGGCGCTGATCTTACCGTGGCCCTTCGCGAGCTCCTCGCGGTAGCGGGACACGACCAGCAAAGAGTAGTCGATGCCGACGGCCAGCCCGATCATGGCGATCATCAGTTCGACGAAGAAGATGAGCTCGAAAACCTGCCCAACTACCGCAACGGCGCCGGTGGCGATAACGATGGCAATGATCGCAAGCGCGATCGGCAAAGCTGCGGCGACGGCCGCGCCGAACAACACCAACAGAATGAGGGCCGCCACCGGCATGCCGCGGGCCTCACCTTGCCTGATGTCCTTCGCGGATTGCTCGTTGCTCTCGAATGCGACGCTCGCTTGGCCGACGATCAGCACGTCGAAGCCATCGATCCCATCGAGTTCTTGCACTACCTCGAACATGCCCGCAACGTTTTCCGACGCGTCGGCGAACGTACCGGACATCGTGAACGGAAGGATGGTGGTGTGGCCGTCGCCTGAAACGAGGGACGGATCGTTCGATCGGTAGAAAGTGGTGCCCCTTTGGGTCACGTCAGTGCCCAGTTCCTCGATGCGGTCGAAGACCTCGCCGACTTTGTCTTGGAACGCCGCCGTATCCACGGTGAACGTATCGGACCGGACGAGGATCACCTCTGCGATAGTGCGCGGGCCCCGAAGGCGCTCCTCCAGCAACTCGTTGCCTCGCTTGGAATCAGGGTTGTTCGTGAAGTTGAATTCCGTCGTCAGCGCGCTCTCAAGGGACGTGCCGATGAGTACCATGGCGATCACCAACAACGCTGCCCAGAGGGCAACAACCCTTAGAGGGTGCGTTGCGGACGCGTACGCAAGCCGCCGCGTGGATAGCCAGTGTCCGGAAGGTGCCTGCATTACGTTTTCCTCTTAGCTATGCGTCGATCATGCGTCGGAGCAAGAGCCCTGATCGATGAAGCGGTAATGAACGTAACAATCAACTGTCACGTTGTCGTAATTGCGGTAATCCCCAGTGCAGTTTCATGTTAAGTAAGAGGGTTCGCCGACAAGCAACCGGCGAACCCTCTGGGCACGATATAGGCACAAAGATTACTGGCAAGTAAGTTCGGTTAAGTAAGCCTTATGGATACGGGAAAGGGTCCAGGCTTAGGGGCGCAGAAGCATCCCCACGAAACCAAAAGGGGGGTTCGTCAAGAGAATATGGTTACTTTAAGGCTAAGGATGATGGTGCCGAAGGTCAGAGTCGAACTGACATGAGGTTGCCCTCAACGGTTTTTGAGACCGTCGCGTCTGCCATTCCGCCACTTCGGCGCGCGAAGCATTATCCCACTAATTCGGCCCGCATGGTGCGTCCGGGCACCGGAACAGACAGCAGTCCCGGCAGATGGGGTGCGCTCGCTAGGTGACGTTCAAGTCAGGGCTGCGCTCTGCTCTCGCATGAAGGTCGCCTAGGCAAACCAAAAGCTGGAGCGGAAGATGGGATTCGAACCCACGACCCTCACCTTGGCAAGGTGATGCTCTACCACTGAGCCACTTCCGCTCGTAAGCCTATTGTACCGCGTCAGCCGGTATGCACGAAGGCTGGTGCCGAGGCCCAGATTCGAACTGGGGACACCTGCATTTTCAGTGCAGTGCTCTACCAACTGAGCTACCTCGGCCTGCACCGGCATGCTATCGAAGCGTGATCGAGAGTGTCAATTACACCGCACCACGGCCTGGCTCGTGGGTCAGGGCGCCCTCATAATCATCGGCTAGCCGATGCCCGGACCTGCCGCGCGTTTCTTGGTATCAAGGCTCACGAATGTCTCGGTGTGGCGAACGCCTTCTACTACTCCCACCTTGTAGTGCAGGAACGCGGCCAGCGCTTCGGAACTGGGGAGGTTTACCCAGATGAATATGTCGTAACTACCGGTGGTGATAGCAACGTGTTCCGTCTCGGCGAGCACAGTGAGCTGGTTCGCCACTGACTCGACACGCGCTGGGTCGACCTGGAGTCCGATGAAAGCGGAGGTATGGAAGCCGAGCTGTTCTGGCTCCGCGATGGCAACGACCCGGATAACGCGGGCGTCCAGCAACCTGGCAAGGCGCCGGCGTACCGTGCCTTCGCTCACACTCAGGTGCCGCGCCATCTCGGCGTGCGATGCCCTGCCGTCGGCCTGCAATATCTCGATGATGTGCCGGTCAAGCTCGTCCAGTGCCTTGCCTCCTGCAACGGTGCTCGCAGGTTAGGGTCACTTGCGCCATGCGCAGGCGACCCTAACGGTATCTCCTCAGTGTGTCAAACGACGTGGGGGTTATCCGCCAACAGGAGCGCTGGTCCCCTACGGCAAGAAGCACAAGAGCGGTGCGGTCTCGGCGAATCGGTCGACAGCCCCGGCGCTAGCGCCGGGTATCGTTGCGCGGCTGAAAGATGGAGCCAGCGCCAGGCAGGTTCGAGGGAATGGACCGGCCAACCCTTCGCGGGTCTCCAAACGGGCGCTTTGATAGCACCCCGAGAGCAGCGGCAGCGGCGGCGGCGAAGGCGGCGCGCTTCAAGAAGCCTCGTCGGTCGGTATCTACGGACTGTGGGGTGGCTTGTGCCAAGACGACTTCGGGCTCCAGATGAAGATGCGACGCACAGACATTCTAGCCTTCGTGAAAGCGATTGCCAACTGTGGTGAGAGTACGAACTTCGTGGTTCGGAGGAGGGCCACTCGCGGGAATGCGCGAAGGGTTGGCGCGGCTCGCACGCCGCCGATGGCGGCTGGCAGACACCGGGTGCGGAAATCGTCACAAAGTACTGTTGACTCACTCGCTGCCTGGGGTTAACGTTCGCGTCCGGAGCGCTCTTGGCCGCATGCTCTTGGCCGCATGGTGGCCTCGTTTCCAGCAGACCTCACCACGGCGTGAAGACCTCCGCGCCTAAGGGACGATTGAGCACCGACCCAGCCTTCACCACGGCCCTCGACTGGCAGCGCGTCGGAGGGCTATTGCTGACCTTATGGTGGCTAGCCGGGTCCGCCCTCGGATTCGTCGGTTCCCTTCTGTTGGCACACGGCATGCTGCCATCGCTGGGCGCCACCCGGGACCTCCCCGCGAGCACGGTGCGCCTGGCTCGCCCGCCTCTGTACTTGGCGGCTGCCACGTTCGTCGCGCTCGGCGGGGTGAGTGTGTTCCTGTTCCTCGACCGGGTTGACCTCCTCAAGGGGATTTTCGATAAGGGGCTGGCGTAGACCGTGCCTTCTGAGCGCATTCATTCCGGGCGACCGGCGAACATCCGATGAACACTCTCCTCATTAAGATATCGGTGCCTCTGGTTGGGCTAGGCGTCGCTGTCGTCGCACTCCTCATCGGCTACGTCTTCCTCTCGGCGTGGTGGAGTCAGCCGCCGGCGGTCTTCGGCTTCAATGACGCCTCAGAGCAGCCGATAGCCTTCCCGCACACTGTCCACGTGCAGATGGCCGGCCTCGACTGCCAGTTCTGCCACCGAACGGTGAGCACGGACGAGGCGGCGTCGATCCCGGCTGTGCAGCAGTGTCTGTTCTGCCACGACTTCGGCAAGATCGACGGGTCGCTGTCGGCCAGTGCAACCGCTGAGGGTGAGATCGCGAAGATTAGGGCCGCGTTCTACGGCTCGGATGAGGGTGCCCCGCCCGCGGCCGTCGACTGGGCACGCGTCCATCGCCTGCCCGATCATGTGCAGTTCGTCCATTCGCCACACATCACGGCCGGGCTCTCCTGTTCGACGTGCCACGGCAACGTTGCCGAAATGGAAGTCGTGAATCAAGTGCGCAATCTCAAGATGCGGGACTGCGTTGACTGTCACCGCGACCTCAACGCCCCGACCGATTGCGCGACATGCCACTACTAATGAGGTCCCTCTAGATGCCCCTGTCGCGACGACAGTTCTTGAAGTGGGCAGGCGCCACTGGCGCCGGTGCCGTCATCTTCAATGGTTGTTCCGTTCCGGATGAAGAGATACTCGTCCAGAGTCCGCTGGAGCTCCCCGAGGACTTGGTAACGGGCCGCGACAACTTCTACGCGACCGTCGCCCAAGGTAGGGCCGGCAGCGAAGGCTTGCTGGTACGCGTCATGGAAGGGCGCGCCAAGAAGGTCGAGGGCAACCCCGACTACCCACTGAACGCGGATCCGCTGGGCGGCACGCTTGGCCGCCATGGGCTGCGGACCGAGGCACTTCTTCAGGCGCTCTACCACCCCGACCGCATTCGGCAGCCGCTGGTGCGTACTGCCAAGGGCGGCCCCTTCCGGCGCATCGACTGGCCAGAGGCGCTGGACCGCCTCAAGTCCGTGCTTGGCGATGCCGACCCGGCGGCTGTCACCGTCGCAGCGCCACCATTGCGGGGCGCAATCGCCAAGGTCGCCAAGGCGTTCACCGCCGCGCACGGTTCCAAGCTCATGGGCTTCGACCCCCTCAATCAGGCGGTGCTCCATCGGGCCATGTCTGACCTCTTCGGCCAGGATGTCCTGCCTGATTTTGACATTGCCCACACCGGTTACCTGCTCTCCTTCGGTGCCGACTTCCTCGGGACGTGGGTTGCGCCCACGCACTACTCGCGCATGTTCGGTGAGTTCCGCCAGGGAGCGAGCCGCGAGAAGCGTGGCCATTTGGTCCAGGTAGACTCGCGCTTCTCGATGACCACTGCCTCGGCCGACGAGTGGGTTTATGCCAACCCCGGGACTGAGGGCATGCTCGCTCTCTCTCTGGCCTACGTAATGATCGAGACCGGCATGGCAAACGCCACCGCTGCTCGTGCACTCACCGGGAGTCGGGGGGCGGCCGCACTCCAGGGCTTCCGCCCTGGCGAGGTTGAAGGCGCAACCGGTGTCTCCGCCGACCGCATCACCAAGTTGGCCAAGGCCTTCGCCAACCCGGCAAACGGGCCAGCGCTGGCCATTGGCGGAGGGTCGGCCGCCGCCCACACCAACGGCACCGACAACCTCAAGGCCATTTACGCGCTGAACTACCTGGCAGGGACTGTCAACCGGCCAGGCGGGGTCCGGTTCAATCCGGCCGCGCACATTGAGCGACTACCGGCGGGAACACTCTCCGCCTGGCGGGCGGAGTTGGACCGCATGCGCGATGGCGAGGTGCAGGCACTGCTGGTCCATGACGCAAACCTGCTCTACGCTCTGCCCGGCGAGCTCGACGCCGCCGGTGCGCTGGGCAACGTCGCGACGGTCATCAGCTTCGCCTCGTTCTTGGACGAGACGACGGCGGCCGCAGACCTCATCTTGCCCAGCAATACCGTGCTTGAGGAGTGGGGCAGCGACACGCCTGATCCCGGCCCCGGTTATGCGAGCATCGGCTTCCAACAACCGGTGGTGCGCCGCTTCCGTGACACGATGTCTTTCGGCGACGTGCTCCTCCAGGTCGGCCGCGAGCTGGGCTTGGACGGCCTGCCATGGGAGACCATGCGCGACGTCGTCCGCGACACCGCGCGCACGCTGCACGAGGCGAAGCGCGGTTCCGTACAGGCACCGACGTTCGAGGAGTTCTGGAAGCGCTCGCTGGAGCGCGGGGGCTGGGTGAACTCCTCCGAGACTGCCTCCGCGGGCGTGCCAACGCCGCCGGCACTGGCCGGCATCAGCGCGGCCAAATTCGACGGGAGGAGCAGTAGCTTCCCCTTCTACTTGGTGCCCTTCGAGTCCCAGGCTATCGGCGCGGGCGAACTCGCTCACCTGCCCTGGCTCCAGTCGATTCCCGACCCCGTGACCACGGTGGCATGGGAGTCTTGGGTCGAGGTCAACCCGAAGACAGCCGAGCGCCTCGGCCTAGACCAGCAGGACATTGTCATTGTCGAAGCGAGCAACGGCCGTACCCTCAGAGCGGCGGTCTACGTCAACCCCGCGACACCGCCCGATGTCATCGGCATACCGTTCGGCCAGGGGCATTCGCAGTTCACAAGCTACGCCGCGGGACGCGGAAGCAACGTGTTCGATATCTTGCGCGCAGCCGAAGACGAGACGACGGGCTCCTTTGCATGGGCCGGCACTCGCGCGCGGCTAGCAAATACCAACAAGCGCAAAAAGCTACCTTCGCTGGAAGGCATCGTGCCAGCCATCCAGCTCGAGGACCAGGCCATCATTGAAATCCAGCGGCCGAACAGCAACCACGCAGACCACGCTTAGCTAGCGACACGGAAGAGGGATTAGGACAATATGGTGACGACACCCGATCTGGACCGAGACCTTGGCAAGCGGCCCGAGACCCGCAGCTGGGGCATGGTCGTTGACCTAGATCGCTGCACCGGCTGCCAGGCGTGCGTCATCGCGTGCGCATCCGAGAACAACATCCCCATCAATGAGGAGTCTCATTACCACGAAGGCCGCGCCATCACGTGGATTCGAGTGGAGCGCTACTGGGAAGGGGAGTTCCCTGATGTTAAGGCGCGTTTCATCCCTATGTTTTGCCAGCACTGCGAGAACGCGCCGTGCGAGCCGGTCTGCCCTGTCTACGCCACTTACCATAACTACGAAGGGCTGAACGTGCAGGTTTACAACCGTTGTGTGGGCACTCGCTACTGTGCGAACAACTGCCCGTATCACGCGCGAAGCTTCAATTACTGGGAGCCAGTGTGGCCGGAAGACCTCCGTAACCAGCTCAACCCCGACGTGACGGTTCGCAGCCGCGGAGTCATGGAGAAATGCACGATGTGCGTGCAGCGCATCCGCCGCGCATCCCGCGGGAAAGATCACGTCGAAGACGGGGTCTTCGCCCCGGCGTGCGTGCAGGCCTGCCCGACCAGCGCGCTGAATTTCGGGAACCTGGAGGACGAGTCCAGTCGGGTCTTCGAACTGCTGCACGACGAGCGCAATTACACCGTCCTCAAGAACCTGGGGACCAAGCCGAATGTGACTTACCTGAAGAAAGTGGACCAGGCCTAAATGCAGGGCAACGGGCACCACGATTCCATACCGCAGCCACCGAGTCATCAAGAGATGGCGCAGGACGCGCTCGCCAAGTACCAGGAGGTTGGTACTCGGTACTGGATTTGGGTCAGCATCTTCGCGGGATTGACCCTGCTCGGCATGATCGGCCTGGCCGTCCGGCTGAACGACGGCTTCGACGACCGTGCTGCCTGGGGCTACCACGTCGGGACGATGGCCTTCATCCTCTCGACGTTCGCCGCGATGCCGCTCATCGCCGCGGGGCTGCGCCTCACGAAGGCACATTTCCGCCGGCCGTTTACCCGCATCGCGGAGCTCGGCTCGCTCTCCGGAATTGTCATTATCCTGATGCTCATCCCCGCGCTGCAAGTCCTGCCGGCGCTCCAGGGGCGGAGTGACATCTGGTTCGATTTCCCGCTGGGGGCGCCGGACGCCTGGCAGTACATTGCGATCACCACCATGGTGCTGGCCGGCCTCGGCCTCGCCTACTTCGCCGCACTGCCGGACCTCGCGGCAGGCCGCGACCACCTGCCGCCCTCGTGGCGCCAGCAAGTTGTTTCGCGCCTGTCGCTAGGGTGGATCGGCAATCTGCGCGCATGGCGCATTCAATACATGGGCACGCTGACACTGGGGGCCATTTACCTGCTCAGTTATCCATTGGTCCAGACTCTCATCGTGTCGGACTTTCACCTGGGGCTCATACCGGGACTGAAGGACGCCATTTTCCCGGCGACGGTCACGCTCTTTGGCTTGCAGGGTGGCGTGGCCATGCTCATTTTGTTGATGTTCATTGTTCGGCAAACGGGCGGCTATGAGCGTTACCTTGGCGTCGACCAGTTCTGGTCGATGTCCAAGCCGCTGCTCGCCTTCTCGCTGCTCTGGTTCTACTTCTGGTGGTCCAGCTTCCTGACCTTCTGGTACGGCCGTATGCCGTCAGAAATAGACGTGCTACAGATGTTGTACCTCGGGCCGTATCGGAATGTCTTCATGCTGTCGCTATTCTTGAATTTCCTAGGGCCAATGATTGCGCTGATCTGGAATCCGGTCAGGCGCAGCATCTGGGGGCCTACCATCGTGGCCGTCGGCATCCTCATCGGCACGTGGGTCAACATGATGCGGATCTACGTGTCGGCGGCGTCGGTGCCCGACAGCGAAGTGTTCGGTCATGCGCTTGTGTCCATTCCCGCGGCGGTATGGCCCGCTGGTCCCGACATTTTGATATCGATCGGAGCCATCAGTGGCGCCGCGCTAATCTTCTTACTGGCCAGCAAGATTGTCCCCGTCATCTCCATCTGGGAGATCGGCGAGGGGCTCCGGTTGGTCAAGATACGGCGGTTCTACCAGCGCTGGGTCCGGGTTATCGCCAAGTCGCACTAAGGGCTGTCCTGGGCACCGGCGTAACCGAGCCTGGGCTGAAAGACTAAGGGAAGGGAATGTACTACCGCAGAACAGTCTCGGACGCGCAGATCAACCGAGAGCTGCTCGACAACGTCCTCAACACCAACGTTCGCTGGGTCGTGCTTGCCGCGATCTGCGGGCTATTGGTGGCGGTCGCTGTCAGTGCGGCAGGCTTCCTGGTCAACCAAGGCCTTGGCGTCACGGGTCTTAACAGGCCTGTGTTCTGGGGCTTCTTCATCACTAACTTCATTTTCTGGGTCGGCATCAGCCACGCTGGCGTCATGATTTCCGCCATCCTGCGGTTAAGCCAAGCGGAGTGGCGTAGGCCTATGGTGCGTGCCGCCGAGACGATGACCGTCTTCGCGCTGATGACGTCGCTGATGATGCCGATCATTCACGCCGGCCGGCCGTGGCGCATCTTCTACTGGGTGTTGCCCTACGACTTCGCACGTGGCATCTGGCCTGACGTGCGCTCGCCGTTGGTATGGGATCCAACTGCCATTACAACCTACCTGACGAGCAGCATGCTGTTCGTGTTCACAGCGCTGATTCCGGATTTCGCGGTCATTCGCGACCGCTCGACAGGGTGGCGGCACGTGGTCTACGGAGCGTTAGCCATGGGCTGGCACGGCAACCCGCGCCAGTGGAAGCTGCAGGGCATCGCCGGCGTCCTGTTGTCTGCCCTCATTCTGCCGGTGTTCGTTTCGGTGCATTCGATTGTGTCGTGGGACTTCGGGGTGAGTCTGGTGCCGTCGTGGCACGTGACGGTCTTCGCCCCGTACTTCGTCGTCGGCGCAGTGCTCTCAGGTGTGTCAGCGGTAGTGACGCTCATGATCGTCATGCGCCGGTTGTTCCATTTGGAGAATTACATCTGGGAGGAGCATATCGACGGGCTGGCCAGGTTGTTGGTAGTCGTTGCTCTCGGCTGGCACTTCCTGTTCTGGCTGGAACTCGTCTTTGCGCTCTGGCTCTTAGAAGACCAAGAGATAACTGTCTGGATGCTCCGGTTGTTCGAACCCCCATGGAGTTGGTTCTTCGCAACGTTCTACTTGTGTTCTTTCGTGATACCGGTACCGTTATGGATGTTCCGGCGGGTTAGACGTAGCTTCCAAATGATGCTGATAACGAGCCTGCTGGTGAACGTCGGCATGTTCTTCGAGCGGCTGATCATCATCGTGCCTGCGCTCATGCGTAAAGGCCCGTTCACGTTCCAGTACGGGACGTACCGGCCCAGCATAGTGGAGGTCACCATCGTCGCCGGTACGTTCTTCTTGGTCGGCTTCCTCATGTTGATGTTCAGCAAGTTCTTCCCGTTGATTCCGATATGGGAAATGAAGGAAGGCCAGAGGTTGGTCGACAACGTGCAAGTGGGCCGAGTGAGTGTCCCAGCCCTGGTCAAGGAGTAGGTAGATGGCAAACACGAAACTATTAGGGCTATTCCAGGATCCGCAGGAGGCTGCGGACGCCATCACGGCCCTGCGGGAGGACGGGTTCCCCCATGAAGATATGGACGTCTACTCCGGGAGTCCGTTCCCTGAGGGGACGTTCGGCGAGTACGAGGCTGCGCACCGGCTGTATGTCTTCCCGCTGGTCGGTGCGCTGGTCGGGTTCGCCATCGGCCTGCTGATCACGGCCGGAACCCAGATCTCTTATCCGTTGGTCACGGGCGGCAAGCCCATCCTGAGCATTCCGCCCATGACCGTCATCATGTACGAAATGACGATGCTAAGCGCCATCATCTTCACGGTGCTCGGCATCCTCTTCGAGTCACGCCTGCCAAAGGCTCGCCTCGGCCTGTACGACGCTCGCATCACCGAGGGCTACATCGGCATCATCGTTGCCTGCCCACAAGAGCGCGCCGAGGCCGCTGATGGTGTACTCCGGCGCGTGGGCGCTGAGGACGTCAAGCGGGAAGGGCAATAGGCACGACCCGATGAAGCCGTTGTCTCACATACGTGGTGCCTGGCTGCTGCCGGTCCTGGTGCTGATCGCGCTGGCCGCGGCCGCCTGTAGCCCTGGAGACCCTGGCCGATCTACCGGGGCGTATAAGGTCGACATTTTCCAGGAGATGCACTACAACCAGACGCTGAAGGCCCAAGAGCCCCCACGGTTCCTACCCCCAGAGAATTCCGTCCCGATTACCGGCGGGAAACTGCCGCTTCCTGAGCTGCGCGCGGACGCCGCGGCGCTGGCCAACCCCGTGAGCGCCGGTGCGGTCACGCTCAACCGCGCCGCGCTCCTCTACAACATCAACTGCTCCACTTGCCACGGCGCCGTCGCGGATGGCCAAGGGCCTGTCGGAATCAAGTTCATTGAGTACGGCGCATCACGGCCGCCGGCCTTCGACAGCGAACGTGTTCGGGAGCTCGCAAGCGGCTCGGCTTACTTCTCGATCACCCGTGGTTTTGGGCTGATGCCCGCCTTCGGTAACCTCCTAAGCGACGAGGACCGCTGGACGCTTGTCAATCTCATCGCGCTGCCAAACGATCAGCGCGTCAACCTTTTGTCACGCCCGGAGAATCAGCCCTCTGGCGGTTGATCTTTTCAACCAAAACCAAGCCCTGTAGAAGCTCAAGGGGGCAGAGGTTGCGACTAGCCGGTGTGGCGCTGAAGAGAGTCCGGACGCCGGTGGCTTTGGTCGTCATCGTTTTCGCTCTTGCGCTCGGCACAGCTCAGGTCCGTGCGCAGCAG
>Ga0114999_10003047_pt1 | contig 21418 bp, 21 predicted proteins | sample ArcticOcean_MG_C_3_FD_89820 | JGI IMG/M metagenome (GOLD analysis project Ga0114999, IMG submission 89820) | Marine microbial communities from western Arctic Ocean - ArcticOcean_MG_CB8_126 | ecosystem: Environmental > Aquatic > Marine > Oceanic | place: Arctic Ocean: Canada Basin | collected...
TCAGGTTAGTAATGAGGACGTGTCCGGGCGTGCCAATGGCTTCGAGTTGTCGAGTTGTTTCGCACGACAGGTTAAACGGGTCGGTCAGCACCAGGCCAGGAAATATCACTGCTCAAGGTCCACCAGACTCACGAGAATGCCCCTTTGTACTTCCTGTCCGTGGGCCTCGTGCTATTTCACCAGAATCATCTTCCGCGTCTGAGCGAGATCACCCTTGCCGGTCAGCCGGCACAGATACACGCCCGATGCCAGGCCCGATCCGTCCCAGGTCACGGCGTGCTGGCCGGCGGGCGCCGGACCGTGCCGCACGGTGGCGACGCGCTGGCCGTCCATATTGTAGATGGCCAGGTCGATGGCCTGGGACTCGCGCAGGGCGAAGGGAATGGTGGTGACCGGGTTGAAGGGGTTGGGGTAATTGGGTCCGAGTCCCGGCTTGGCCGGGGTGACATCTTGACCCGGGTGAGCCTCCATGATCGAGGTCATGACATCGCTGTCGACGAAGATCGGCCAGCCTTCCAGGTGCTCATGCCAGGCGGAGATGGGCAGGTTCCCGTCGCGGTCCCGGGCGTGACCATACAGCTGCCACACTCCACGCACGGCACGATCTGACACCCTGATGCGCGTGGTCAAATGGACTCGGTGACTGCCACTGGACCGCCAAGACGTGACCGCCCCGTCGAGGAAAGCACCCCGCACCTTCGAGACGTCCCGCCACTGGGGCGAGGACTCCAGCTCGCGAGAGAATGCCGAGTCTGGTGTGGCGCGGAGATGGTAGTTGTCCCGATGGGCGAAGGCGCTACGCTGGAGACGTTCGGAGGCGCGCTTGCCCAAGGTGGACCTCCGCACCAACTGGGCGCCGATCTCAGCGATGTCCTCGGCACCCTCCGGGTCCACGGCGAGGACGTGGAGGTCGTACCAGGCGCCGGCCTTCAAGGTGTCGACGCGGTCTTCGGTTCCGGGAAGAGTTGCATACATGTGCCCCACAAAAGGCCTCGGGTCTGATCCTGGGTAAGGGTGCCGCGGTGCCGGATTCAGGTTGCTGTTGCGGGTGAAGAGCCGGCCGTTCACGAACAGATTGTAGGCCACGAACTGGGCCTGGCCATCGAGCTCGTAGTCGTCCACCCACAGCAGGCGGCGTCGGGGACTGGAGTGGTTGACGTTGTCGCTCAGGTAGACATCGTGGAGAATGGCCTGGGGTACGAAGTTACCGTTGTGGTAGGGATCGGCCAGATCCACCATGCGCGAGTAACCGCCCAACGAGTAGTCGCCGCAGCCGGCGTCGAAATAGTTGCCGGTGATCTCCAGGCTGCCGCTGGAGAAGGCCATGGGCCGGGTGCGCTCGAAATGGTTGTCGCGGATCACCGCCCGCAGGGCGTAGCCGCCCTGCGGGTGGGTGTCGACGCTGGCCTGCCGCTGTGACAGGTCATTGTCGTGGAAGTAGTTGTCGGCCACGACGAAGCGCGTGGCGGGGCTGTTGGAGGCGATGGCGTGACGATTGTAGGTGAACTCATTGTGGGAGATGGTCACCTCGGAGCCACCGGTGGCCATGGTGGGCCCGGTGACGCTGACGCCGTAGCCGAAGCCGTCGCGGTAGTTCTCGTGCACATAGCTCCCGGTGACGACGCCCCTCACCGAGTTGGACCAGCCGACGGCGATGCGGAAGCGGGTGAGCTCACAATCGGCAACGGTGAGGGCGTCATGCCCGGAGATGCGGATACCGATGGACGTGCCCTCGGTGTGGGTAACTGCCCCGACCAGCTTGAGATGGCGAAAGGTAATGCCGTCTCCGGCTACCTCGAAGAGGGTGAGATCATCATCGTCGGTCCGACAGACCGACGGTGCCGACCCCCAGCGCGGCGGCTCGTTCGGCTCGCCGGGCTCGATAATGCCCACATCGAGCAACCGGCCGGCGCCGACCAGGACGAGAGGACGATCGACCGTCACCGTGCCGGTGAAGACGTAATCTCCCGCCGGTAGTCGAACCGTATCGCCCGTGGCTGCTTGGTGGACGGCTGCCTGGATGGCCGCATCATTGAAGCCCTGCACCAGGACGTCGGCACTAGCTACGACGGCTGACAGGACGATGATGAGGATCGCGAGGCGCGCGACAGGGATGGGTCTGCGGATATCTCGGTCTGGCATGAAGTTCTCCTGCGACAGGGCCAACCAGCGGGAGTATAGGATACCGCTGACCTGGCCGGGAGGGAGCGAGGGCCTACCAGAATCGACAGGGGGTAGCGGCTCGGCGAGCGATCCCCATCTTGACGGGGGTGGTGTTAACGCAGCGGGGATAGGAAGGGCGCCACAAATGTAGGGAAGGGGTGCTGGATGATCGAGATCGATACCTCCCCGTGTCCCTGGCTGGCCTGACCGACGGCCGCTCACCCAACAGGCGGACCGCCGTCGTCTGTGGCGGTCAATCCATGCTTCAGCGAATTCTGACGTCCTCGGGGTCTCACGTGCAGGATCCGGATCCCGCATCTAGCGCTACATCAATCGACTCCATCTCTACTTCGTCTCGATCGAAATCATCGTATTCTGGTAGATCTGTCTCACTCGCTGGGTGTATCGGCCAAAGTTGATAGATATGGTGATTCAATCATTTTCAAGAATCGGGGGAGCGAGGCCCTCTTCAATGGGCGCGACACGCCAACTGCGCCTCGATTGTGCCCGGCGAACCTGGTTCGCGTTGCGCGCAGGAAGCTGGACCAGCTATATTCGGCAAAATTTCTGAAGGACCTGCGAATCCCCCTTGGAAATCGACTGGGGACCCTTGGGGGTGACCGGAAGGGACAACACAGCATCCGCATCAATGACCAGTATCGGATCTGCTTCGAGTGGACGGAGGCCGGTCCTACCCAAGTCGAGGTCATCGACTATCCTGGCTGAGGAATGACGATGGTACGAGTGCCGACACACCGTGAGCCTACCCATCCGGGTGAGATGCTCCTGGAGGAGTACCTCCTACCGATGGGCGTGACCTAACGCGACCTGGCCAACGCGATCCATGTGCCCTATCAGCGCATCAATGAGCTGGTGAATCGTCGACGGGGCGTGACGCCGTCGACTGCGCTGCGGCTTGCCAGATCTCTAGACACATCGCCCGGTTACTGGCTGAACTTGCAGGCGTGCTGGGATCTGTATCATGCGCAGCGTGCCGAAGAGGAGGCGTTGGCAGCGATCACGCCCATCGAGGCTACGACGTGATTGGGCAATTTGGATAAAGTCACATAACAATTTGTTGATAAACAAATTAGGGTATTGTCACAGTGGTCAGTTTCAGATTTTTGCAAAACGAACCCATGCCGAGATCAAGGCCGACGCGGTCGGGGACCAATGGGGACCGGTCTGAGCGAACAGGGGCCGTGTGGAGCCGCGGTGGTCACTGAGCTATGGCCCGTTCAGTCAGAGCGGCAGGCCCGCACGGCACTTGCGTCGGCGCAGCAAATGATTTGTAATCAGGTGGTTGAGGGCTCGAGTCCCTTGGGCGGCTCCACTATATTGCAGTCTGCGGGTTGTCATCATCACACGGGTGACGGCCTGTTTTTATTAACAGATATCTGACTCAACCGTAGGCGAAAAATGACTATCGAATTCTATCTATGGCTTCATCTTGGCGGCATCTCTCTGATTCTGCTCTCCGTCGGCGGATTGGCCCAAGGGGGCGATACGGGCCGCAAGCTATTGTCCGCTGCCCATGGCATCGGCTTGTTGATCTCTCTCGTCGGCGGGTTCGGGCTATTGGCCCGCTATCAGATCATGTGGCCATGGCCTGGGTGGGTTTTCGCAAAGATTGCCATCTGGTTTGCTTTCGGTGCAAGTGCAACACTCTTCCGTCGGCTGCCGCATCTGTTGCGACCACTATGGTGGGGGGCTTGGGCCCTGTTCCTCGTCGCCGCTTATTTGGCAATCCAGAAACCCTTCTGAGGCGCATCGCCCGTCGCGTAGAGCCATGAGGGTGGTACAGGGGTTGCTATAGATCGGATGGAGAGCGGGTTCTTTTTTCAACCAACCATCCACCTACCCCGCCTCGGGAGCAGCGAAGATGAAAGTCTCGTCGGTCCTCTACACTGTCATCGCAATCGCCGCCGCACCTCTGGCTTTGGTGCTGACGGCCTTCCTCTGCGGTCTCTGGCAGGCCCAGCCCCGCGACCGGTTGTGCGGGAAGAGGAACTCGGCATATAACTAGCAGCGATTTCTCGTTTGCAGCTTTCTAAGGGAAACAAGCACCGCTGCATTTTCCGATTCGATTCTGTCGAGCATGAAGTGGCGCGCCTATGTTCGGTGCATCCACGGACCCGTTCTTCTAAGGGCGGGTATGATCGTCGCTGACTGCTCTGGCCGGGCTGGCACACGCGCATCATCGAAAAACTTCTCGTCCTCTTCCTGCCAGTCTTCCTGCTGTCGGTTGTCGCCGTTGTGCTGTTGAGTCGGCAGGCTGCGAAGGAAGAGCTCCTGTCAGGTGCTATACGTACAGGGACTGTCCTTGGTGCAGGTCTTGGTTAGACTCCGGAATTCATCCGCGCCTTTCGGAAGCAGGACCGGGAGCGTCTGCAACCTGTTATCGAGTTGATCGAGCAGGGCGTGAGTGCCGTGTAGGGTCCAGTCTCCCGTGGGCGTCGTGATCGCGCACACCGACACGGCCGTCGCTTTGGCTGCCGACAAGTCCATGCACCCTGAGGCTATGTGGCGAGGTCAGGTGGTGATGGATGTTGTTGTACCTGTCTGGGATGGGGCGGACCTTGCCGAAGTCGACTCGACTTCCCTTAGACATCGCGATACACACAACCGGCTGGCGACGTTGCGGATTGGACTGTCCCTCGATGTAGCCCAGGACACAGCACTTCGCATCTGCAAAGAAATTCTGTGGCTTGTGACCATCGTGAATCTGCTCGTGCTGGGAGCCAGTCTGTTCTACAGCACGCAACACGCTGCGTCTTGTAGAACAGATGGCGCACGCGACAGGAGCGCATTGCAAGTGGACAACTCGGCGAGTGGTCCCCGTGGTGAGCCGTGATGAGATGGGGAATCTGGCCCACAGCTTCAACCACACGAGTCGAGAATTGGCACGAACCACTGTGTCGGCTGACTTCCTTGGTCGTGTCGTCGATCGCATGCGCGACGTGCTCGTCGTCATGAATACGGATGGCTCGATACGGCGCCTCAGCCAGGCGACAGCCCAGTTGCTCGACTAGGAGGAAGGTGATCTGATTGGGCGTCCCGCTGCGCATCTGTTCGACGAAGTGGGTGGGTTGTTCACCAAAGAGGGGCTCTTCGACCTGGATCTTGATGAAGGAATCGTGGCGCGCGAGGGGCAAATCTGCCGACGCAATGGAACGACGATTCCAGTGCTGCTAAGTGTGGCCGCCTTCAGGATCGCGACGGTCGGTTGGCAGGCTTTATCGCCACCGCAGCGGAGATTACCGAACGAATTCGTGCGGAGCAGGAGACACGCCGTAGTCTGTACGAGAAGGAAGTTTTGCTGAAGGAGATCCACCACCGCGTAAAGAACAATCTACAGATCATCTCGAGTCTATTGAATCTTTCAGTCCGGCCACGTTGTTGATCGTGGGCATGAACTATTCAGCGACAGTCAGAGTCGCATCAAGGCGATGGCTCTGATTCATGAAACACTGCATCGTCGATAGCAGATTTGGAGCCGAAGAAGCCTCCACCTATCGGTTGGATGTCGCCGATGATGGTGTTGGATTGCCGGCCGGATTCGAGTGGGAAGGGGGGGAGATCACCGCCGCAGAGGCCACGACGGGTGCTCATTTCATCCTGCGTTTTACTGCCGATGACGATTCGGTCGCCTATTCCATGATTGAGCTTCATTGTACCCAGCAAACTCGCTGTCCGCCACCATGTTGCGTGCGTTTGAGAATGCCCTTGCGAAAACATTTCTCCCCGCCCCCAAGGCGAAATCATGACTGCTTGACGGGTTGGTCGATGACGGGCATACTGAGCCGACACTGAAGTGAATCTTTTAGCCACTGAGACGGGAGCGAGTATCGTGCAAGCTGTGGTAAAAGCGGCGCGTGGCCATGGCCACGTGGAGCTACGGGATATTGACCCCCAATCGCTGGGGCCTGGGCAAGTGCAGATCAAGGTTGAAGCCGCCGGCGTGTGTGGCTCGGATCTGCATATCTACCACGACACGATCAACTACAATATCCGCACACCCGTCGTCATGGGGCACGAGTTCGCCGGGACCGTTGTTGCGGTTGGAGAGGGGACGGATGGGACGGTGGCGATCGGGGATCGTGTGACGGGTGAACCCAGCATCTTCATCTGTAGGCAGTGCGATTATTGTCGCGCCGGACAGTATAACATGTGTCCTGAGCGACAGGTCATGGGCTACTATCACGATGGCTGTTTCGCCTCCACTGTGAACGCGACCTTTGTTCATCAATTGCCACCGAGCGTCAGTTTTGAAGCCGGGGCCCTCACTGAATTGCTCGCGTGCTGTGTCCACTCTGTTATCGAGCAAGCGGGGGTGACGGCAGGGGATACGGTCGTCGTCATCGGTCCAGGGCCCGTAGGTCTGTTTGCGTCAATGGTTGCCATGGCAGAGGGAGGAACGGTCGTTCTGCTGGGGACCTCCAGTGATGCAGAGAGACTCCGTTTCGCTCGCGACGAACTTGGCATCGCACACACAATCGATGTGCAATCGCAAGAGCCCCGCTCCGTCGTAGCAGATCTTACAAGAGGCTATGGGGCAGATGTGGTTGTGGAGTGTGCTGGAGTCGCTGCCGCGATTGACACCGCCTTTGACGTTGTCAGAAAGCGCGGTCGAGTGACGCTGATGGGATTGCCCGGTCGCAAGGTGGAAGTGGATATCGAAAAAATATCATACAAGGAGCTACAGGTGTCGGGCGGAATTGGTCAGCGCCGAAGCGCCTGGGAGCGTTCTCTGCGACTGATGGAGACAGGCGCCATCGATGGGGAGAAGCTGATCTCGCATGAACTCGGACTTGCCGAGTTTCAGCAAGGATTTGAAATGATGGAGCGTCAGGAAGGACTCAAGATTCTTCTGCGCCCTTGACGTTCAGCCCCTGATATCCAAAATGAAGCAAGGGATTCCGGATCACCGGAACCCCTTGCGTTTGCTGTCACATTCGCTGCGGTTCAGACGACTTCATAGTCTGCATCCACCGCATCATCGCGCGTCTGATCCTTCTTCTCTGCAGAGGAAGGGTCTTGTGAAGAAGAGTTAGCCGATGCCGCAGTCGGGTCTTGCTCGGCTGTGGCTTGCTGTGCTTGGGCATCGGCGTATAGAACCTCTGCTATTTTCTGCGATGTGGTCTGCAGATTCTCGACGGCGGCATCGATGGCAGGGGCCGTGCTGGTATCCTCGTCATCACCCTCAAGCGCCTTCTTCGTCGCTGCCAATGCCTGCTCTATCGGCTCACGAACCTCGGGTGATAGCTTGTCTCCATGCTCGTCCAGAGACTTTTGGGTGGCGTAGACCAACTGATCGGCGGCATTGCGCTTGTCTACCTGCTCGCGTTTCGCCTTGTCACCTTCGGCATTCGCCTCTGCGTCCTTCTGCATCTGCTCGACCTCGGCACTGGACAGGCCACTCGACGACTCGATCCGGACGCTCTGTTCTTTGTTCGTTCCCTTGTCCTTTGCGGAGACATTGAGAATGCCATTCGCATCGATGTCGAAAGAGACCTCGATCTGCGGCATCCCTCGGGGAGCTGATGGGATACCGTCAAGATGGAAGCGTCCGAGGCCGCGATTGTCCTTTGCAAACTCTCGATCGCCTTGCAATACGTGCACCTCGACACTGGGTTGACTGTCCGCAGCCGTGGAAAAGACCTGACTCTTCTTGGTCGGTATCGTCGTGTTGCGCTCGATGAGTTTCGTCAGCACGCCACCCATGGTCTCGATTCCCAGACTCAGCGGCGTGACATCCAGTAGCAATACATCATCTACTTCACCAGCCAGTACACCCGCCTGAATGGCGGCACCGAGCGCCACAACCTCATCTGGATTTACACCGCGATGGGGTTCCTTGCCGAACAATTCCTTTACCGCATCCTGCACCAATGGCATTCGTGTGGAGCCGCCGACAAGGATCACCTCGTCGATCTCAGAATTGCTTAGTCCGGCATCCTTCATGGCCTGAATACAAGGGCCTTTGCTGCGTTCGACGAGATCCTCGACCAACTGTTCGAATTTTGCCTTTGTCAGGGTCATCTGCACGTGCTTTGGGCCGGTCTGGTCTGCCGTGACGAATGGCAGATGAATCTCCGTCGTTCCAGACGAGGACAATTCACACTTTGCCTTTTCACCCGCTTCTTTCAATCGCTGCAGTGCCATCGGATCCTGGCGCAGGTCGATGCCTTCCGCATCCTGGAACTCATCGGCAATCCAATCGATGATCTTCTGGTCGAAGTCATCACCGCCGAGATGTGTGTCACCATTCGTGCTTTTTACTTCAAACACGCCATCACCCAATTCGAGGATCGAGATGTCGAAGGTGCCGCCGCCCAAGTCATAGACGGCGATCTTCTCGCTCGATGTCTCGCGATTGAGGCCGTAGGCTAAGGCCGCGGCTGTGGGCTCGTTGACAATCCGCAGCACCTCGAGGCCGGCAATCGCCGCCGCGTCCTTGGTGGCTTGTCGTTGAGCGTCATTGAAATAGGCGGGTACCGTGACGACGGCCTGCGTCACCGCTTCGCCGAGATAGTCTTCGGCAGTGGCCTTCATCTTCTGCAGCACGACGGCGGAAATCTCAGGCGGCGCAAAGCCTTCGCCGTCGATTTCGATGGCCGCAAGGTCGCGCGCACCTGATTTGACCGTAAAGGGGACCTCGCGGATCTCTTCGGCTACTTCATCAAAGCGGCGGCCCATGAAACGTTTGACGGAAAACACCGTCCGTGTCGGATTCGTAACAGCCTGACGCTTTGCCGTCTGGCCGACGAGGCGCTCACCGTCGTTGGCAAACCCGACCATGGAGGGTGTTGTGCGGCCCCCTTCGGAGTTGGCAATCACCTCGGGTTCCTTGCCTTCCATGACGGCCACGCATGAATTGGTCGTTCCAAGATCGATGCCGATTACCTTACCCATCTGTTGTCTTCTCTTTCATCTGACACGGGATCATTCAATTTCCTGCCCAAGGCAGGCTCATTCTCGTCGTCCACCATTGCAAGTCCTGTGCCACACTGTAGAGATGCGTCTTAAGTGTTGTAAAAACAATTAATAAGGAGACTTATTCTCTTTGTCCGTACTGTTAGGACGCCTGCCATAGTGGCATCGTTTGCTGCCATCTGCGAAGATGTCAGTGTCGCTGTCTGCCTCAGGCAGGACTTTGATTGACAGGGGTGCACGGCGCAAATAGATTCGCCCGCGTAGATCATCTGCATCTTACTGGCCCGCAAGCAGTTCGCATACCGCAGCAGTCTCGCGAACGATGTGATGTCGCCGCGCGATACGGGGCGTACTCCTTAGGCTGTTTGATCCTCTGTTTTCGCCCTTCTGGGAGTTGGCCCCACCGTGTCATTTAAGTTGCACTCCGAATACAAGCCTGCAGGGGACCAGCCCAAGGCGATTGACGAGCTCACTGAGGGGATCTTGCGCGGCGATCGGTGCCAGACGCTTCTCGGGGTGACCGGTAGTGGCAAGACGTTCACGATGGCTAACGTCATTGAGCGTCTTAATCGTCCAACTCTGGTGATCTCCCACAACAAAACATTGGCTGCCCAACTCTATGGCGAATTCCAGGGCTTCTTTCCTGAGAACGCGGTGGAATACTTCGTCTCCTACTACGACTACTATCAACCTGAGGCGTACAAAGCAGCGTCCGATACGTATATCGAAAAAGAGATCGACATTAATGAAGAGATCGATCGCCTGCGCCTGAAGGCCCTCACTTCGCTGATAGAGCGTAAAGACGTCATCATTGTCGCCACCGTATCCTGCATCTACGGAATTGGCTCGCCAAAGGAATTCGAAGCCAAGAAGCTGACCGTCAAGGTGGGGGATCACGTAGAGCGCGACGACGTCTTGCGTCAGTTGATCGACATCTTCTACACACGCAACGATCTTGAGCTAAAGCGCGGCTGTTTTCGCGTCGGGGGAGATGTGATCGAGGTTGTCCCAGCCGCTGAGGATCTGGCAATACGAATCGAGATGTTTGGCGACGAAGTGGAGCAGATTTCGATCCTTGAGTCTGTGTGAGGTAAGCTTGTTGAGACACGGGAGGGCGTGACGCTGTATCCGGCCAAGGCCTATATCACCGACGACGACAAGATCGAGCGTGCCTGCGAGGGAATCCTGATGGAACTCGAGGGGCGGCGCCTTGACTTGCAGGAAAACGACAAGCTCGTTGAGGCACACCGAATTGAGACACGGACGAAGTACGACGTCGAGATGATCAAGGAAGTCGGTTATTGCCCAGGTATCGAGAACTACTCTCGCTACATGGATCATCGCGAACCAGGAGCGCCGCCGTTCGTGTTGATGGATTATTTCGACGACGACCATCTGCTCATGGTGGATGAGTCTCACATGACCATCCCGCAGGTACGTGGCATGTGGCGTGGCGATCGCTCTCGCAAGGGCATGCTGGTTGAGCACGGATTCCGCTTGCCCTCAGCCTACGACAACCGTCCTCTCTATTTTGAAGAATTCGAGGAGCATATGGGGCAGACGGTCTTCGTCTCCGCGACACCTGCCGCCTATGAGTTAGAGCGGTCTGGTGGAGTTGTGGTTGAGCAGGTCATTCGACCGACGGGCCTAATCGATCCACAGATCGATGTCAGGCCACTGGGGAACCAGGTCGATGATCTGATGGGAGAGATTCGTCCCCGGGCCGAACGAGGTGAGCGTATTTTGGCCACGGTGCTTACCAAACGTATGGCAGAGAAGCTCACTGACTATCTGGGGCAGATGGGTTTTCGCGTCCGCTATCTACACTCAGAGATTGATACGCTGGACCGCGTCGCCATCCTGCGTGATCTGCGCCTGGGAGAATTCGATGTCCTCGTCGGAATCAACCTGCTGCGTGAGGGACTTGATCTGCCGGAGGTCTCGCTGGTAGCGATTCTCGATGCCGACAAGGAGGGGTTTCTCCGATCTGAGCAGGCGCTGACGCAGACGGTTGGGCGCGCTGCTCGCAACGCGGCGGGACTCGTCATTTTCTATGCGGACAAGATGACCAACTCCATGCGTCGCACCATCGACGAGACCAATCGCCGCCGAACTGTGCAGGAGCAGCACAACAAGGAGCATGGAATTACCCCACAGACGATTCTCAGGACACGCGAGGAGATCATTCAGCAAACCTCCGTGCTCGAGAGTGTGCGGCGTGTCGATCCTTACGCCGAAGCGCCGGCAATCGATGTGGACGCTGTGGTGGCCGAAGATGCTGTCGCGGATGTGCTGGCAGATCTCCAGGCGCAGATGAACGAAGCCGCAGGGGCCCTCGACTTTGAGCGTGCCGCTAAGCTGCGCGATGAGATCACACGGTTGCACGAGGCGGAAGGCAAGAAAAAAGCGGGGTAAACGCTCGCGCGCCACCCCGCCATTCTCAGATCCATTGTCATCCAGCTTCAAGCCATGCCTGGTCTTACCCGAGTAGCTGATCGGTAAAACTGGTGTTCAGGCGACTTGCAAGCGTCTCATGACCATCTTGATTCTTGCCAACAACTCTTCGAGGTCGAAGGGCTTCTCAATGTAGTCGTCCGCGCCGTATTCAATGCCCTTCACCTTCTGCAGAGTGGCATTGAGGGCGGTGACCATAATGATGGGAATCACGGATGTGATCGGATTCCCTTTGAGTGTCTGGCATACTTGGTATCCGTCGACCTTCGGCAAGCGGAGGTCGAGCAGGAGTAGATCAGGCTTCTCTGTAAAGGCCTTTGCCAAGGCTTCCTCACCGTCAGCTGCTTCGGTGATGGCAAATCCGTTGCTCTCCAGATACTCGCGCATGCTGGCGCGAACTTCTTCCTCATCGTCGACGATGAGGATCCGCATGGGCTGCTCGGGATCACGCTGCTGGGCAGATGCACCTGCCGTGACAACGCGACCTCCTATTGCCTCTTGCCGGGCAATCGCCAATTGATCGGCGATTTGTGACAAGGACAACCCTTTGAGTCTCAGTTCACGCAACCGTTCACGGATTTTCAAGACCTCGTCACGATCGAACAGGTCTTTATTTCCGTGTTTGTCGGTAACGCGTATGATCCCAAAATTCTTGTACTTGCGGATAGATTCAACGGACTTACCCAAAGTATCGGCGACTTCTTTGATATCGATCAATTGTTCTGGCATGTAAATGGCTCCTAAATGCGGATGTCAGCGTCAGGATCTTGGCACTTCATCCACAGTATCTTGCAGTATGCACGTTAGTAGAATACTAAATAGTAGCTTTTGACGTCAAGTCATTGCTTGTTGGTATTATCGGCAGTTCCGACGATCTGTTTAGTTTTCGTGCACATTTGATACTCGAGAGGATCCAGGCTACTGTGTCTGAAGACGCAAAACGCGTTTGACCGGTACACTTCGCCCTCATAGATTGGATCGACCACGCTCAAGTCTGGTCAAGATAACGCGCTGGAAAAAATGATCATAAAAGACTGTAGAGATTGAACTTATGACGCAGGCGAAAAGTAACGTCATCGTCGATGTTCGCGACGTGACGATGGTCTACAACGCGAAGAACCGGGACGAATCAACCCATGTCCACGCTTTGCGTGGTCTTTCCGTGCAGGTGTATGAGAACGAATTCTTTGCGATCATGGGCCCTTCAGGCTCCGGGAAGAGCACACTTTTCAACCAGATCGGTGCTCTGCAGACGCCAACCTCAGGAGATGTCCTGATTGAGGGCGTCAATCTTGAGACTCTTTCGCCGCAGAAATTGGCTGCTGTCCGGTGCTTTGAGTTAGGCTACATCTTCCAGACCTACAACCTGCTCCCCGTCATGAGTGCCCTGATGAATGTTGCGCTGCCAACGATTTTTGCTGGAATGACGACGGCGGAAGGGGAGAAGCGGGCGATGGAGTGTCTGGAAATCGTCGGCCTGGATGACAGAGCTCATCACCTTCCCTCTGAACTTTCAGGTGGCCAGCAGCAGCGTGTGGCCATTGCCCGGGCCTTCGTGAACAAGCCACGAATCATCCTGGCAGACGAGCCGACGGGAAATCTCGATAGCAAGACGGGGCAGACCATTATCGACCATATGAAGGGGCTGCAGAAGGAGATGGGGTCGACGATTATCACCGTCACTCATGATGACAAGATGCTGTCCGCAGCCGATCGTATGGCTTGGATTCGAGATGGCGCTCTGGAGCGTGTCGCGAATCGCGAGGATATCGACATTCGCATGGGAAGCATCAAAGAACACTGAGCGCTCAGACAACCCGGCACAAAAAAGAGGCGGCTCCCCTTCTAAGGGAGCCGCCTCTTTTTTGTGCTTGCTGTTGGTGCAGTCGTCAGCCCTGGCGGCGGCGAAGCCCCTCGTTGAGGAACAACTCGCGATTGGGGAAGCCACCTGCGAGTGTAAAGCCGCCGTCAACGGCAACAAGCTGACCCGTCATATACGGAATCTGTGTGAAGGCATACGCCGCCACGGCGATGTCTTCAGGGTTGGCTATCCAAGGTAGCGCCTGCGAGCCGCCTTCTGCCATCAATCCATAGGTCTGCGCCACGGTAAATTCCTCGCCTGTGGCAGGATCCGTGATGCCTGAAGGGCGCGCTGTCAGGGGCGTGTCTACGACCCCAGGTCGCAATGCGTTCGATGTGATGTTGTGAGGCCCCCCTTCAAAGGCTGCAGCTATGACGGCATGGTTGAGGCCGGCTTTGCTGACGCCATACGGAATGCGCGTGGTCTCTGGTGCAATATCTGACACGGACGTGATGAATAGCAGGCTGCGGTGGCGGGGGACTTCGCCCACTTTCTGTTGTGCCTGGGCGAAATCAATCATGTGCTTGAGAGCGCGCTGGCCGAAGCGATAGGCGCCCTTCAAATTGAGATCCAGCACACGCGCCATCTCCAAATCGAGATGTTCCGGTGGACATTCGTGAAAGCGATAGCGGATCAGCTCACCCGATGCCTCGTCCTTGATATAGTTCGCCACACCACTATTGCTGACGGCCACGTCGAGTCGACCGAAATGCTCGACTGCCTCATCGACCAGACGGAAGGGAGCGTCGCGGTCTGCGAGATTGGCGCCGATGCAGATCGCTTGAACACCGTGGTTCTGACGTAGAGCTTCGGCGATCGCCTCAGCGCGATCCTGGCCGGAATTGTAGTTGACGACGATATCGTAGCCGTGTCGGGCAAATTCATCAACGACGGCGGCACCGATACCACTACTTGATCCGGTGACCAGGCAAACTGGGGTCGACACGCTTTATAAGACCTTTGTTTGGTGTGAGAGCGAACTATCTGACGCGCAAGGATTGAACTGCTTCCACAACACGGGTCGCGTCAGGGATGGTTGGCAACTCCAGAGGCGGTGAGAATGGTACGGGTACGTCTGCTGCACCGATCCGAAGGACGGGACCGTCCAGATAATCGAAGGCGTGTTCCTGCAGGGTTGCGGCAATCTCTCCCGTTGCGCCGTAGCGCTGCACGCCTTCGTCGATGATGATCGCGTATCCGGTCTTTTTGACAGACGTGACAAGTGTCTCGGTGTCCAGAGGAAACAGCGTGCGCGGATCGACAACCTCGGCGTTGATGCCGAGGTCTGCCAGCTGTTGAGCCGCTTCAAGAGCGACGCCCACCATGCTCGACGTACCGACCAATGTGACATCCGTGCCTTGACGACGAACGACGGCCGTGCCCAGATCGACGACATAGTCGTCCTCAGGTACATCGCCGACATCGTTGTACATCATTTTGTCTTCGAAGAACAGAACCGGATTGTCATCTCTGATGGCCGCTTTCAAGAGTCCCTTCGCATCGTATGGACAGGAGGGGACGGCAACCTTGAGACCTGGAATGTGAGCGAACAGGGCGTGCAGGCTCTGCGAATGTTGCGCTGCAGAGGAGCGGCCAGCCCCCATTGTTAGCCGCACGGTCAGGGTCACCTTGCACTGGCCGCCTGTCATGTAGCGGATCTTGGCCGCCTGGTTGACGAGTTGATCCATCGTCAACAGGGAGAAATCGCCAAACATGAGTTCGGCAATGGGGCGTAGCCCTGTCATGGCGGCACCCACACTGACACCGATGTAGCCCGCTTCGGAGATCGGCGCATCGATCACGCGTTCGTGGCCAAATTCGTCGAAGAGACCTTCACTGCATTTAAAGATGCCTCCCGACGGCCCAACATCCTCACCGATGAGGATGATGGATTCGTCACGACGCATCTCCTGCGCCATGGCCTCGATGATGGCTTCACGGAAGCTGAGCTGGCGAGTGGTGGATTCTGTCTTCGTTGGCTGGGTCATTCTGCGTAAAGGTCCTCGAAGGCTTGCTCAGGAGCGGGGTAGGGAGCGTTGCGTGCGAACTCGACAGCGTCAACGACCGCAACCTCTGTCTGTTCCTGCACCTCATTCAACTCTGCATTGGTCGCTACTCGTTGCCGCCGCATTTCCCGTGCGAGTAGTTCGATTGGATCGCGGTTTGTCATCCACCATTCAAGCTCTTCCTTGGTGCGGTAGGGGGCTGCATCGCCCACGTGATGACCGCGAAATCGGTAGGTCAGCGCCTCGATGAAGGTCGGCCCACCCCCTTTGCGTGCCCGCTCGACAGCGCGTTTGACTGCCTCGTAGACGCCGAGCACATCCGAGCCGTCCACACGTACTCCTTCCATGCCAAACCCTTGAGCCCGATCGACGATCTTGTCAACTCCCGTCACGGCCTGATAGGGCGTATGCTCACCATACTGATTGTTCTCGCACAGATAGATCACAGGTAGATCCCAGATTGCTGCCATGTTGGCCGTCTCCATCAGTAGGCCTTGATTGGCCGCGCCGTCGCCAAAAAAGCATACGGCGACCTGATCGGTACCACGCGTCTTGGCAGACAAGGCAGCGCCTGTGGCGATACCAAAACTTCCTCCCACGATCCCATTGGCGCCGAGGTTACCGACAGACATGTCGGCTATGTGCATGGACCCGCCCTTGCCGCGACAGTAGCCGGCCTCCTTGCCCATGATTTCTGCCATCATCGGTTCCAGACGAGCCCCTTTGGCAAGGCAATGTCCGTGGCCACGATGAGTGGACGTGATATAGTCATCATCACGCAGCGCCGAGCATACGCCGACTGCCACCCCTTCCTCGCCGATATACAAGTGAGCAAGACCTGGCATCCAGCCACGTGTATAGACGTCCCACACGTGCTCTTCGAATTTGCGGATCTCTACCATCTTGCGATACATCTTCCAAAGCGTGTCGGGCTCGACATTCGCAGGAGATCCGGCGCGCCTGGGGGCGGCAGGCTTGCGAGCTGACGGTCCCGCCCCGCGGCTTGGGGCCTTCTTGCGCGGCACTGGTTTTCGCGGCATCGGTGTAGTCAATTCATGGTTTTGTGGAGATTCGGGGCGCCAACGCACTTAGCGCCACGGCGCGCTGAAGATAGCGGGGTGTCTGACTAGGTCAAGACGGATGACAATCACTAGTTGCTGTCGCACCACATTCTTTGAGGCAAATACCGCTTTGAGGAAATTACTGCTCTGAGCAAATTATTGCTCGGGATAGAAAAAAGCCGACGAGGACAGAACGTCCTCGTCGGCTGCAATAAATTGTCTGTCACCTTACGAACTATTGTTGGCGCCTCGGAAAGGAGTACCGAGATCCGTGAAGCTTGGTCGCGAAGCAGTTATGCCTTGTCGCGAAAATAGGCGGCGTTGATCTCGGTGTATTTGTTCCACTCCTCCGGCAGGTCCTCTTCTGCAAAGATGGCCTCTACCGGGCATTCTGGCTCGCAGGCACCGCAATCGATGCACTCATCTGGGTCGATGTAGAGCATATTCACGCCCTCACCGTCGACAGGATGGATGCAGTCGACGGGGCAGACTTCTACACAAGCCTTGTCCTTTACGTCGACGCAGGGCTCCGCGATGATGTACGTCATTCTCTCTTCCTCCCAAGCTGCTGAATAAGGTCTGTCTTGCTCGCTGAAGACCTATATAGACAGGCCCCTCGATAACTGTCAAGATAGGTGTTTGTTTCAGGCTGCCAGCGCCTGTTTCATGGAGGCCACTGCGAAGCTGCCATCGACCTGAATCTGTAAAGTCAGACACTGTCTCTCGTCCTCATTTCGACGCAGTTCGATCTTGGCGTCACCATAGACCTGCGATAGAACGGTCAATAAATCTTCCCGCAACGCCAGCAAAGACTGCTCGCTGTTGGGTGTCCCGAGTCTATCCTGAACAGAGAGTTGCAGCTCTGCGCCGCGAAAGCAGACTTGGCCGTTGGCTTCGGGCGCTCCTTCAAGCCGCTCGCATGCCGTCAGGGCAGCCGTGAGTGCCGCGCGAAGACGTTGTTTGGTATCGCCTTCAGATGGGCGCTTGCGACCATACTTGAAGCCCAATCGGCCGTCTGTGCTATCAAGCGAGTAATCCGACTCGTGCCCCACGAGCAATGTCTGGGGACCATTCGGGATATGCGAATAGTCCGCGACGTCGATGAGCACCTCGTCGTGGGTTTCAGCAATCCACCGATTGAAGATGCGGAATGCGATGTCGGCAGACAGACTCGCCTCATCTTCGAGGTAGAGTTTGACATTCACGCGTTGTAGATTTGTCGTCATTTAGATTGGTACCGGGTTTGTCGTGTTCGCCTATGCTTTGGGCTGATCGATGCCAACAAAGCGTTTATGCTGCTGGTGTACCCTCGGCATCGGAGATCCGATTGTAGCAACTGAAGGAGCCATCAATGAACAACTGCGCCTCTTCGATCGTTCGATGCACATCTTCGGCGCCTGGGTTGGCAAGGGGCTCCTCATGATTGCGGAACAGATAGCGGGCAAACTTGTCCTTTGCGAAGGGATCGAAAAACAGCTCCGTATCGAAAAAGCGAGTACGGAATTCACCGATGATTCGATCTGCGTCGTCACCCACATCTAGAAACTGTGTCCGCACAAGGGCACGTGCAGCCTGCACCATGGCACCACAAGCGATGCGATAGGCGGCGGCAGGGTCGCCCTCATCGAGCAGAACCTGTGCTTCGAATGCCTCACGTTCGGCGGCAGTCAACTCAAACTGAGCCAATGGAACCACCTCGCCTGCGCATTCTCCTTTGCCCATGTCGTCGATCGTAAACTCACGCACGTCGCCCCAATCACGATAGAAGGAGGGATCCTCTTCGTACGTGGGGACTTGGGCCAAATCGTCGAGGATCGCCTTTACCTCACGTTTGCCGATACGGCCAAAGTAATCCTGGAAGGACTCTGCCTGCTGGCGCTCAGTGATAAATCGTTCGGTCAAACGTTCAACGACGGCAGGGATATTCTTCGACGGGACTGCAGCCATGGGTAGGCCGAAGGAGCCCGCATTGTTCTTCCATTGACCGCCGAGGATCACTTGGAAATGTGGCACGGTGATCCCATTGATCTTGCGGGAGATTCCGTAGAAGCCGATATCTGCCGCATGGTGCTGGCCACAAGAGTTGAAGCAGCCGCTGATCTTGATCCGTAGATCCTGGACGGCGGCGTCCAGAGTGTGATAACGCTCAGCTAGGCGTCGACGCAGTTCACCTGCAAGACCGCGAGATGAGGAAATTCCCAGTTTGCAGGTGTCCGTGCCGGGGCAAGCTGTGATGTCGACGATCGTCCCGGCCGCGGCCCCGCCGAGACCGATGGCCTTCAGCTCGCCATAGAGGGCGGGAAGATCGCTTTCGCTGATCCAGCGCAGCACAATATTCTGTTCGACCGTGAGGCGCACCGTGTCCTTCACGTATCGTCTCGCAACGGCGGCCAGATTGCGCATCTGATCAGATGTCATGTCCCCCAGTGGGAGAGAAACGGTCACTACCACATGCCCACTCTGACGTTGCTGGTAGACATTGGTCTGGTGCCACTGTTCGAAACCTTCTGGCAGATCCGCCCCATTGAGCGCTTGACCTGGCTTCAACGGCTCTTCGTCCGTCTCGTCCAGGTGCTCGAGATACGATGTCCAGCGCTCATCATGCGGTAGTTGTTGGCGCTCTTCCAACACGAGGCGCTTGAACTCCTCGATGCCTAGCTTGGCGATGAGGAACTTCACCCGCGCTCTGGCACGATTGCGTTTCTCGCCAAGGCGAGCGAAGACTCGACCCATCGCTTGCGCGAGGGGAAGTAGCTCTTCTTCTGCTACAAATTCATCGAAGAGTTTGGCTTGGTGCGGTACTGCACCAAGGCCTCCGCCGACCCAGACCTCAAAGCCGCGCTCCCCGACCCCGTCGACGACACGTGTCACACCCAATGCACCCAGATCGTGCATGTTGGTCAGTCCGCACGCTTCGTGGCGGCACCCGGAGAAGGCAATCTTGAATTTTCGACCGAAGTCCTGCATGTCCTCGTGCCCGAGAAGGAATCTGGCAAGGGCGCGGGAATACGGTGTCACGTCGAAGGACTCAGTGGTGCATACGCCCGCCAGGGGGCAAGCGGTGACATTGCGGACGGAATTTCCACAAGCCTCACGCGTCGTGATGTCGACAGCGGCCAGGCGGCGCATCATGTCTGGCGTGTCTTCGATATGGACATAGTGAAGTTGGATATCCTGGCGGGTGGTGACGTGCAGGATGCTGTCAGAGACCTCCTCGCCAAGGTCGGCCAGCACGTCCATTTGTTCGGCCGTCAGACCACCAAAGGGAATCTTGATCCGCTGCATACCCGGAGCATGCCAAGCCGTGTTTGGCCCTTTTGTGAGGGCCTCAGGATAGGCGAGTTGCTGCGTCTGGCTGCCGTCAAAGCGCTGTCCATTGTCGTAGCGCTGGCCGTACACACCACGCCTCAGGCGGGTTTCGGCGAAGAGGACTTCGTCGAGTTTGTTCTGTGATCGCCACCCGAGCTCGGTCTCGAAAATGTCGATCTCGCGTCCCAGATCCTCCGGGATGCGAGCGCCAAGTTCTTCTTTCCAGGTCCGCCCGCTCATGTAGCGTCTTCCGTCGCAGTAGATGGGATTCATAAAATTCACGTGAACGTTACGTTTTTTGGGTCTGAACACGACCTAATTTTGGGTCTGAACACGACCTACAATAGTGACGTATTCCCTTGTAAAATAATCCTTTAAGATAGAGATGACCTAAGGACTGTCAAACATCGTCTCTTGCGAGTCGCTCACGCAGATATTCCTTGAGGTCATCCCCCCATTCAGGATCTTCGAGAGCGAAATCAACGAAGGTTCGAAAGTAGGCTCGATGGTTGCCGATATCATATCGTTGTTCACCCTCAGAGAGCCGCACGGCCCTCACTCCACGACCATTCTCGATGAGACGACGAATGGCGTCCGTCAGGTAGATTTCGCCGTTGGCTGCCGGGGCAACGGCACGGATCTGGGCGAAAACCTCGGCGCCAAAGACATAACGGGCGCTGACAGCCAGCCGACTTTGCGTTACACCAGGTGATGGTTTTTCGATCACGTCCTGCAGGCGGCAATCCTGCAAATCTGTCTCATCATCTCGGGGTACGAGGATGCCATAATTCGACACCTGATCGGCCTCCACATTCCAGGCACCAATCGTACACGCGGATTCGTGATCTGCGTGGGAGGAGATCATTCTCTGCAGCAGTGCAGGATCCCGCTCGCTACGGATGATGCTGTCACCAAAGGCGACAACGAAATCGCTGTCGCCGACAAAGCTCTCTGCCGCCGCAATGGCATCACCCGTGCCGAGGGGTTTGGTGCCACCTAAGGGAACCTGCTGCCGCGTGAAGAAGAATTCGATGCCCCGTTGTCGGTAGTCGAAACGACCCACTTCGCGCACGTCGCGGCCGTCGAGCTCCAAGGCCATCAGCAACTGCGAGTAATCGTCGAAATGGTTCTCGATCGCCACCTTGCTGCGGCTTGAGACGAACAGGATTCGTCGAATGCCGGCGGTGATCAATTCCTCTACTACATGATGAATGATGGGCAGTCGTCCCGCGGGTAGCATCTCCTTGGGCACTGCTTTGGTCGTCGGCAGTAGTCTGGTACCAAGACCAGCTACTGGAATCACGGCTTTGTCGATTGTCATATCGGTGAATATCGAAGTCCCCCGAAATGAGGTCAACGCTCTGGCTCTTGCCGACGCTCTGAGGCCCTCTGGTAGATTGACAACGCCTGTTCGCGGCGGCTACCGTTGTAACCCCCTGGGGAATTCAGCCGTGAGAGTCGCATGAATCACGAAAATGCAAAGTGCTACCCCGAACTGCCCGAATCACTGCGCGGCGGCAAACTGTTTCCACTGCTGCGCTTTTTTGGCCCTGGAGCGATCATCGCGTCCGTCACGATCGGCAGTGGTGAAACGGTCTTCGCGTCGCGGGGTGGCGCGATTTTCGGCA
>Ga0114999_10003055_pt1 | contig 21385 bp, 24 predicted proteins | sample ArcticOcean_MG_C_3_FD_89820 | JGI IMG/M metagenome (GOLD analysis project Ga0114999, IMG submission 89820) | Marine microbial communities from western Arctic Ocean - ArcticOcean_MG_CB8_126 | ecosystem: Environmental > Aquatic > Marine > Oceanic | place: Arctic Ocean: Canada Basin | collected...
CGTTCTGGTGGTTAGTCAACGGCATCACGCGACTGTGAAATATGGGTTTGTTTGTTTCGGTTCCTCCGATTGGGATCAACCCCTCACCCTGGCCCTCTCCCCCAGGGGGCGAGGGGAACAGCAACGGAGCGGATCAGTATTGGCTCGCACCGGTTATTGGCGCGTCTGCGTACTTCTTCGAGCCGAGGGCTTGTGCACGTGTCCTCTGACTGGAGTTTCTGAGAGAACGCGGGATCTGTCGAGGGGTGGATGGCAGGAAGCTGTCAACGGGCGTGGGCGGAAAACGAAGATCGAATTATTTTTCACTGTCAGCGTCATCGGTGGCATCCTAGGGTATCTGTTCAATGGTGATCGAATTCATATTGATGACGAGGATAGGAGCATCCCTTTTCAAAGTGTTATACGGGATTCCTTGTGCGATCACGGGTACTCCCTCGACCGTCGTGACGCCGATGTACAGCCAGGTCTCATCTTTGCCATCGAGCTCGAACCACGGTGCAAACGGCACGAATGTCTGCTCTCCAGGTAAAACCATTCGGTTGAACACGTCCGCGAATTCCTCTTCGGGGTAATACGTCCTATCGACAGGAACGGCAAGCACTCTCGAGGAAAGAAGAACCGGGATATCTAGATCATTACGTACGGGCAAATCACCCAAGTTTCCGCAGGTGATGAAGAGTGTCGCTAGCGTAGCGAGGGCAATCGCGCGCAACGAGGCGATTTTGCGTGTTCATATGTTCACAAGAGCGCCAGCCGGGAGTATTTCGGTATCAGAATTTGCATGAAGGTCATCCCTATATCAGGAACAAATACGGAAATGCAGCGGTTGCCAGAGCAAACATCCTGAAGCGGTGTCGCATCCCCGGAGTGATCGCTTCTGGATCAATGCGAAGAGACTCTAGTATCCGTTGCCAACCGAGGAATATTCGGAGCTTTCTTTTAGTCCAGAGACCAAAGATCATGCTGTCAAGATTGAGGATCGCCCATGTGCTCATGGTGTGAGTCCAAACAATCAGGAAAATTAACGATCCAGATTGGGCGTCCATTTCACCCTATTCCGTGAGGAGTAATGGGTAGAGCACAAAGCGAATTCAGTATGAACGCCCTCCACGCAACACGATTCAGGCCAAATTACGGTGAATGATGGCGAAGTGAATAGCTTGATGTCTAGAACGTGGTGTGACACCGGGCAGGTTTCAAACCTGCCGCTACCAGGTGTGGGCGGGTGACGCGGCCAATCGATAACCGTAGGGCGCACCCCTTGTAGCTGCCCTCTTTATGCGGCGTGATGCAGCAATGGTTGCCGTATCGACGCGAAATCCAGGCAACCACGAGGGGTTGCCCCTACGTCTAAAAGTAGCGATGACGTTGGATGCGCAATTTGGGTGAAACGAAGATCACCGGCGTCGACCCTGACCGCTAGTACAGGTTCTTCACCAGTGATTCTGCTAGCTCTTCTTCGAGTTGGGCGACGGGTGTGCTGGGGGTCGAGTGGGTGGTGAGGACCTGGGCCATGGTTGATAGGCCGAGGGTCTCTGCCCACTCGTCACTCTCCCAGAGGCCTGATCTGATTACGCACTTGGCGCAATGGAAGAAGGCATCGACCACATCGACGACGATTGCGAGATCGGGGGTGGTGCCTCGTTTGGCCATGCTCTCTCGGAGTTCGATGTCACGCACGATTCGGGCTGTTCCGGTGAGCCTGAGTGTTTCGCGGAAGCCGGGGACGAGGAAGTAGAGGGCTACTTTCGGGTTTGCCAGGATGTTGGTGAAGGTGTCGGCGCGGCGATTACCTTTGCGGTCCGGGATGGCGAGAGTTTTTTCGTCGAGGATTTGGACGAAGCCAGGTGGTCGCCTTTTGGTGAGATGTCCATGTTGCCGTCGGCGTCTGCGGAGCCGATGAGCATGAACGGGGAGCGCTCGATCACGGCGCTGCAGTGCTCGTCGATGGTGGTGACGGCTTTGTTGGCGGCGCGCTCAGCGGGATGGCCGAGGATTTCGCGTAGGTGGTCCTCAGTGGTGATTTCATCGGCGAATTGGATTGGCATGTTGGGCCTCTTGCGTGAGTGTGCGGGGGGTGCGCTGTGACGCAACGGTATCTGGAGTAGTGGTGTTGGGTGTCGGTTGGTTAGGCGGAGCGGACGGGTGTGAGGATGTGGGCGTGCATGGGTCCCGGACATCTTCGCGGGGCTTCGATTCCGGGATGACGATGTTAGTGATGAGTGCGACGTAGATTCAGGAGTTCGTTTCCTCGTGAAATATGACTTCAACCATTGGTCGGCCTTCGGTTGGTGGCTCGTCGCTGGTGTCTCGTCCGCGGAATCTGGCGGTTTGGATTGCGTTGCGTTCTTCCGAGTCGGTGATTATCCGGGCTGTCGCGGGTAGATCGGCCTTCACTTCGCCTTTCAGGTGGAGCGTGAACTCCGGATTGGCAGTGAGGTTGGCGAACCAGTCTCTTGGGCCTGGCTGGCCGGTGATGATGATCTTGCCATCGATGTTGTGGAACCAGATCTCTATGCGTCGAGGTTCGCCTGATCGTCGGCCGATCGTGGTGATGTCGATTACGACGTCTCGACCCTGAAGCGCGTTACGTATGCATTCGTTCATCGTGTGAGTGCCTTTGGTCTAGGGGGACGAGTGCGCCCACGATACCGTACATGCCGTACGGGCATTGAGCACGGGACGCTGAAGGCATCTGTCATGCAGGCATTGAGCGCGAGGCGCTGAAGAAGGGCGCATGTAAAGTGCCGCTACGAGATGCAGCGCGTGCGGCATCCAGGGCGCAGCTAACGCAGACGCCCCGACGCGGAATTATGCGGTGTGCGTCCCCCTTCAGTAGCCGAATGAATAGAGAAGAACCTATGACCAGATCAATCCAGGAACTCCTCGACCTGAACGGTCGCACGGCTATCGTGACCGGGGGAGGGACACATCTTGGAACGGCGTTTACCGAAGCGCTCAGTGACCTTGGGGCGAAAGTCTACATCGCATCACGTCGATCCGAGTTGTGCGAAGACGTGGCTCAGCGTCTGCGCGGCGAGTGCAGGGACGTTATCGCTATGGGGTGCGATGTCACGGAAGAGGCGCAGGTCGATGCTCTTGTCGATCGAGTTATGAACGAGAACGGCCGACTTGATGTTGCGATATGCAATGCAGGTGGTTCGTTCACCACTAGCTATCCGCCGGACGGAGATGTCGATGAGTTCAGGCGAACGATGGACATCAACGTGACAGGCACTTACATCACCGCACAGTCGGCAGGCCGGGCCATGATGGGTGCTAAAAGTGGGTCAATCATTACGCTGGGTTCCATTGGCTCCACGCTTGCGATGGACAAACGTTCGTACAACTCAGAGTTCAAGCGTTCCGGGCCGCCATATCTTGCTGCAAAGGGAGGGGTGCTGAATTTGACCCGCGCTATGGCTGCTGAGTTCGGGGAGTACGGCATCACGGTCAACTGCATCAGTCCCGGCCAGATCCCGCGAACCGACACGAACGCTGATCAGGTTGAGACATTCCGCAAGATGAACGCCCTACAACGCACCGGCCTTTCTCAGGACCTGAAAGGCATAGCAGCCGTGCTTTCATCCGACGCTGGCGCATGGATCACGGGGCAGGAGTTCCGCGTTGATGGCGGCTGGTCCATTTGGTAGGCGGTGACGGAGTGTTTGCGGCGTTCAGGGCGCAGCTATCGCAGATGCCCCAACGTGCCGGATTCTAGCGCGGTTGAACTACTTCTGAGGCTTGGTCCATGAGGGGCGTGATGATGCTGGCCATGGGCGGGGCATCCGTGTGAACGGGACTTCGATGAGGACCGGCTTATCGAGTTGTACTGCGTCGGCGACAGTGTTCTTGAGCTTGGAGTGGTCGTCCACCTTGATGCCTTCGACGCCGTACGCGGCTGCCAGTTCCATGTAGTCGGCGTTGTGGAGATCCATCTCGTAATGGCCACCGAAGTCCATATCCAGGTCGCGGGCAACGTTGCCGTATGCGTTGTCATTGAACAGGACCGTCACAACGTTGATGCCGTACTTCACGGCCGTGGACAGCTCAGGCGTGTGGTAGCCAAAGCCGCCGTCGCCGGTGACACACAGGACTGGCTTGTCTGGCTGCGCCACCTTTGCGCCAAGCGCAGTTGGAAATGCGTAGCCGAGGTTCTCTGAGTAGCCGGAGTCGATGAATGTGTACGGCTCGTAGACGGGCCAGTAGGTGCGGGAGACGTAGCCAAGCTGCGTCACGCCGTAGATGGCGATGCCGTCGTCCGGGAAGCCTTCACGGATATCGTCAAGCATAGTGTTCTGCGGCTCGACTCGGCCTTCAGGGCCAGCGAGCTCTTCTCGGATTGCTGCAACCTTGTCGACCGGAGATGACTGGCTGAAGCCTGCATCAGCAAGCGCGTCGCCAAGAGCCGGCATCGTCGACTTCACGTCGCCCACGAGTGCAAGCCTGTCATCGCCGCTGAGTCCGATCTCGTACGGGTCTGCGTCGATCTGGATGATCTTCACGTCAGGGTTTGGCTTGCCCATTGCGAGGCGTGAACCGATAACCAGCATCACGTCTGTTTCAGCTATCACCTCTGCAAGTCGGCCTCCAGCAACGCGCGAGATGCCGCCAAAGACGTGTGGATGCCGGTCGCTGATTGCACCCTTGGCGCCACGGGAAGTGAATACGGGAATATTGGTCTTGTCAGTGAGCGCTTCCAGTTCGTCCATGGCGCCGCCACGAAGAACGCCGCTACCGGCATAGATGACGGGGTTGCTGGCGCCAGCAAGTATCTTGGCGGCCGCTTCCAACTTGTCCTGCGACGGTGTCTGTCGCTCACGCGGGGCAGACTCCATAAGGTCGATCTCGTCGAAGTCGAGCATCGCCTCGGGTGGGATATCGATGTAGACCGGGCGTGGACGGCCGTTGTTGAGCTCTCGGAAGGCGTTGTGGACGGTCTGCGCAACATCGCTTGGCTGCAGCATGCGGCCCTGCCACTTGGTGACTGGTTTGATTGCGTCCATCTGATCGTTGACCTCGTGGAGCGCGCCGGTGTTGCTGCCAATCGTGTCGATCGGCGTCTGTCCGGCGATCAGGAGGACCGGTGATGAAACGGAGTATGCAGTCGATAGCCCACCAGCCGCGTTGTACACGCCGGGCCCAGGAACGACGAGTGATGCGCCAACTCGGCCACCGGCTCGAGCGTATCCATCCGCCATGTGCGTGGTGGACATCTCAGAGCGGGTGGTGATCATTCGGATGGCGGGCTCGTCTCGCAGTGCGGCCATGATGCCGTACATCTGCACGCCGGGTATGCCGAAGATCATTTCGACTCCTTCGCGCACTAGAGAGCGGACCAGAGCTTGGCCACCAGTCATCCTGGGCATCGATTTCTCCTTGGAGAATTAGGGGGAGAGTTAGGGGTGCAACTGCAAGTTTTCAGATGAGGCGCAATGATACGACGAATGGCGGTGTGGTGGCACGTGTTCCGATGAGTGTGACCTCAGCGACAATCCATGCATCATAGTTATGGCGCGGAGGCACACATTGCGAGCAGACATGATCCCCGGGGCAACGTTCCCGGACTTTGCACTTACTGACCACACACGAACCCGACAGAAGCTATCGGATGTTCAGGGCATCGATCCCATGATCGTTGTGCTGGCGCGCTGCATGTACTGCCCCAAAGATCAGTGGCAGCACAATCGGCTGGTGGATTTCTATCCGGAGCTCAAGGTTGGGTACGCCAAGATCGTGACCATCTCTACGATAATTTGCTGCAGACCAATGAGTTTCGTACCGGATTGAACGCTCAGTGGCCGTTCTTTTCTGACAATGACCGCAAAGTTCAGAAAGATCTGGATATCCAGGAGTACACAGACCCGCATCACAACCCCATGATCCCGTACACGGTCGTACTCAAGCCTGGTCTTGAGATATTCAAGATCTACAACGGTTACTGGTTCTTTGGTCGACCAACGATTGAGAACTTGCGTGAGGACCTTCGGGAAATCACGATGGACATCAGGCCAGATTGGGATCTCGCCACCCTGGGAATGCGTGAAGCGTGGGATGCCGACGAAAAGGCGAACTTCTATCCATATCCCACGAGCCAAAGATAAAGAGTAGCGAGCACAGTTGGGAATATTCGGAAAATTGTTGGGACGCGACGAGGGTGAATCAGGGCCGCCGCTGGAGTCGTTGCCGGACGACCGCATTATCCAGTTCTACGGGACGTGGTGCGGCTACTGTCGAGCCATTGAGTCGGATGTAGATCGGCTGGAGTCTGAGGGCGTGGATATGCTGCGTCTTGAGGTGTGGGGCAATCGAGACAACAAGCGCCTGATGGAAGGTCTGTCCGGCCTGATCGACGAGTTCAATCGCGGCAACTACACGGTGCCGATGTTCTACGACCCTCGAAAGCCGCGCGAACAGCAGCTACTCGTTAATCCCTTTGGCTACGACGAGATAGTCGAGTGGATGGGCGACCATAACGCGAAGGCTCCAGCCAACCGCGGCAAGGGTGGCGGCAAGCGTCGGAAGTCCGGTTCCTAGCAATAGGCACTGGTGCCCACTGCTATCATCCACCCATAACTAGCGCATGGAGTTGACGTGAACGGTATCCATGACATGGGTGGCATGCACGGGTTTGGCCGTGTGCCAATTGAAGTAAACGAGCCGGTATTCCACGAAGAGTGGGAAGGTCGCGTCTGGGCGATAAACCTCTGCACGCGGATGCCAGCGGGCCTGCGTCCAGAAATCGAAGTGATACCGCCAGCATCGTACTTGCGCTACAGCTACTACGAGAAGTGGCTGCACGCCAAAGTTGAAGGGCTCATCAAAGCTGGCCTGATCGATCGCGATGAGCTGGCGCAACGTGAAGTGGCAATTGCAGCGGATCCCGCTGCCGTTGCTAATCCAATAATCGAACCAGCACGAGTAACTGAGCGACTTGAGCGGCTTCACACCTTCAACAGCCCCGATACCGAACCAACCGGCGAGCCGCAATTTCGAGCTGGCAACGAAGTGAGGGTGCGGAATATCAATCCACCGGGTCACACCCGAATGCCGCGGTACACCCGAGGCCACATCGGCATCGTGCAGCAGCTATGGGGCTGGCACAGGATTGAGGACCAGGATCCACCCGGAGTGATGACGGAACGAGCGGAGCCCGTCTACAGCGTGCGCTTCGAAGGCGCAGAGCTGTGGGGCGACCAGGCCGAGCCGAATCAGGCCGTATATATCGATATGTGGGAGAGTTATCTGGAATCACCAGAGACCACAGGGCCCAATTCTGAGAGCAACGGGAGTAGCAAATCATGAGCGGACACCACGACGACGGACACACGCATGAGCAGTCGGAGCCTGAGATCCGTACCAAGGCGCTGGAGTCGCTGCTGGTCGAAAAGGGCCTTATCTCTACCGACGAGATCGATGAAGTAGCACGGCTCTACGAACAGGACATCGGCCCCATGAACGGCGCAAAAGTCGTTGCCAAGGCGTGGACTGACCCTGAGTACAAACGCCGATTGCTCGAAGAAGGCACATCAGCCATCGCTGAGCTGGGTTACGAAGGTGCTCAGGGCGCGAAAATCGCCGTATTTGAGAACACCTCAGACGTCCACAACATGGTCGTCTGCACGCTCTGCTCCTGCTACCCGTGGCCTGTGCTTGGTCTGCCGCCCACCTGGTACAAGTCAGAAGCGTATCGCTCTCGTGCCGTTATCGAGCCGCGATCCGTCCTTAAGGAGTTCGGTACCGAGCTTGAGGACGAGGTTGAAGTGCGCGTTTGGGACTCCAATTCAGAAGTTCGGTACATGGTCCTTCCGGAGCGCCCCGCAGGTACGGAAGGCATGTCTGAGGAACAGCTAATCGATATCGTCACCCGTGATGCCATGATCGGCGTTACCAGGGTGCCAGCACCGGCATCGGCGGTTTAGTGGCCATGACAGAAAAGGGTGCAGACCGCCAGATATCCAACATGCCGGAAGAGGTTGAACTGCCGCGCGACAACGGCGAACTCGTGTTCGACGCTCCGTGGGAGAGCCGCGCATTCGGCATGGCCGTAGCGCTAAACGAGAGCGGAAAGTACGAGTGGCCGGAGTTTGTCGACCAACTCGCTGGCGAGATCAAGGCCGATCCCGCCGAGGAGCACACGTACTACGAGAAGTGGCTCCACTCCCTGGCCGAGTTGGCGGTACAGCGAGGCCTGATCAGCGAATCGGAACTAGCCGAACGCACCAACGAGTACGCCACCGGCGCCCGAAACGACGACGACCACTAACCCCATCTGCCATGGAGGCACATTTAACAGCCGCAAGAGCGGGGTAGTGCCGTGTGATGTAGTACTGCGCGTTGATACCGCCACCCTTCGACCGGCCACGTGAGGAAAGGTTCCCTGAGGAAACTCGAAGGGCTCCTTTCCGGCATTCGCTCGCCACTCCGGCATCACCCTTCATACGCATCCGCATTACAATCGCACACCACCACCCTGACCAGCCTAATTCGCAACGGAGACACCACATGACGTACAAAGACGCAGTCCTCAATGGCCTAGACGAGTTTCTGCAGGACCTAAAAAAGGCCGTTGACGGCCTAACGGCGGAAGAGCTCCGATTCCAGGCCAGCCCAACATCCAATCACATCACGTGGCTCGTCTGGCACATGTCGAGAGTGGAAGACAACTGGCTAACCCGCGTTAGCGGCACAGACTCTGTCTGGGACACCGGTAGCTGGGCGGGTAAGACCGGGGTGACTGGAGATGAGTACACCCGTGGTAACAACGACACCATGGAAGAAGTTGTCGCATTGCCCGATGTTCCAATTCCAACGCTGCTCGAGTACTACGATGCGGTGCGCGTTCGGACACTCGGCGTGCTGGACGGGATGTCAGAAGATGACATGGCAATCACTCACGAGAATCCTCGCTACGGCGCGGTCACCAATGCCTGGATCTTCGGCCACATCATTGTGGAAGAGGCGCAACACCTCGGCCAGATAGCGTTCATCCGCGGGATGCAGCGGGGGCTGGGCGGCTAGGACGCGCTTTTAGGTACCCAGAGACCCGGCTCCTCGAAGCCAACCGTGATCGTCCAGCCACCTTCTATACGAATTGTTGGGAGCGATGCTGGCGTGGGCACGGCCATCATCTCGTGGCGGTGAGGCTCGCGTGCCCGTTCGGTTGGCGGCTGTTCGCGGTGTACGTTGCCTGCGACGGTACAAACGTCTTCGCCGAATACTCCGGCGATTCTGAGCAGTTCACGGGCAGTTAGCTCACGCTCATCGTTCTCGATTCGGCTCAAGGCAGTGCGATCAATACCGAGAGCACCAGCCAGCTGAGATTGAGTCACGCCGCGCGCTTGCCGCATTTCACGCACTACGGCACCAATGTCCAAGTATTGCTTAATCATGCACTGATGGTAGCCACACGTCATCAAGTTGATATCGCTATCTTTGAAGGCGTCCCCTTGAACGTGCGAGATGTGTGAAAACGGCACGTCATTGGGCCGCCAACGTGGTCGTACACGCCGTACAGTCAAAATCAGCGGCGATTCTGACTAGGTCGGGAGGGCATGTGCGACTGAGACTCACAGGACTGTGGCGAGACCCCGGATTCCAGAAGCTCTGGCTGGGCTACACCGTCTCGCTTGCCGGCTCATCGTTCGTGTTCCTGGCAATTCCTTTGACAGCCGTAGTCGCACTTGATGCTTCGCCACTTGAGATGGGAATCCTCTCCGGACTGACAGGCCTCCCGGCCCTCGTCGTGGGAGTCCCGTTTGGCGTTTGGGCAGATCGGCATCGAAAACGCCCGATTCTCATTGCTGCTGATTTCACACGGGCGGCACTATTGCTCACCATTCCAATCGCCTACATGTTCGACGCTCTCTCGCTCTGGGTTCTCTACATCGTTGCAATTGGGATCGGCACGATGAGCCTGTTCTTCGAGATCGGTCTCAGGTCGCTCGTACCGGCGGTGGTGGAGCGAGACCAGTTGGTTGACGCCAATAGCAATCTCGAACTCGCGAGGTCAGGGGCTGGCATCGGGGGGCAGGGTATTGGCGCCGCGTTGATACAGATAGCGGCCGCACCGATTGCTATCTTCTTCAGTGTTGGAGCCTACCTGCTGTCCGCCGCGCTGTTCAGCCGAATGCGCGTCGACGAATCATCAGTAGAACGCCAGGCTGAATCTGAACAGGAAGGTGGGTTCCGATGAGCCCTTGCTGGCATGAAATTCATTCGCGATAACCGGATACTTATGGGAGTCGCCGCTTCAAACGGAACTCTGAACCTCTTCAACGCCGCCATTGAAGCCGTGGCGATTCTTTATATCGTTCGAGAGCTGGAAGTTCCCCCCGCGATGCTTGGCGTCATATTCGCGATCGGCAGCTTGTCGCTGATCCCCGCCGCACTCGCCGCATCTCGCCTTCCGCGCAGATTCGGTGTGGGGCGCACATTACTCCTAACCGTTGGAGTCATCGTGCTGAGTGATCTCGTCGTGCCGATCCTGGCAGGCCCACTCTGGTTCATCTTGGTGGCATTGCTCGACCACGAAACTTTCCTCGCCACTGGGTTCATCTCATTCAGCGTGAGTCAGGTGAGTTTGCGACAATCCCTCACGCCCGATTCCATGCAGGGTCGCATGAACTCTTTGATGACGGTTTCAGCACGCAGCGCAGTTCCCATAGGAGCGCTCCTTGGAGGCGTCATGGGCGAATTCATTGGCTTGCGAGAGGCACTATTCATCGCGGTGGTCGGTGAGGCCGCCAGCGTGATCTGGCTGATCTACTTCGGTGTATGGCGGGTAAAGGAGATGCCGTCACTCGACGCAGCACACCAGAACTAGGCGACGCGAAGAGGCCGGGCATCATGCCCGGCCTCTCTCAGCGTAGGGGCACATGGCGTGTGCCCGATTTTGATTTGAGTTGTTAGTCAGCCAGAATCGTAACCGTGCCGAGCGCTCCGGCCTGTGCGACCAGGTCGTAAGTCTTGCCCCCTACGCCGGTTGCGATCATCTCGCGGTTGTACTCGCCGGCGCCGAGCCATGCTCGGGTTGCCATGGAGAACCAGTCGGCAGGCAACGGGAAGCTGACTGAGCTGCTCACTTCTGGCAGTCCCCAGGTCTCGACGTGGCCTGGGCCGCCGTCGACGCCCGTCAGGACAACCGTGATCTTCTCAATGTCTTCCTGGAACATGCAGGATGCGGAGTTGATGCCATCGAATCCGGTTGGCGTCGCGTCCTGGCCGAAGTGGAACTCGATCGGCATCTGTACCGCCTTGGTGCTCATGCAGAGCAGCGGCACGATTACCTCTTCAACTTCGATTACTGGCAGTTGGACTGCGATGAGTCCACCGTCGTCCTCAATCACTGGGAGCTGAACTGCGATGAGTCCATCGTCGCCCTCGATCACGGGCAGCTGTACGGGAGAAGTAGTTGCGATTTCCTTGAGCCACTCTTCATAGGTGGGGAGACCCTCACCAACTGGCAACTCGATCGGGTGGGCCGGGATTGGGCCAGCGCCGTCACCGATGCCGCCGTCGGCCTCGACTGGGATCATGATCTCACCGTTTCCGATGCCCGGGTCAAGAATGGGGTAGTCGATGGGCGTGGAGGTTGATGAGTCAGGGGTGCCAGGATTGATTTCGCCGACTGCGATGCCCTGGTTTCCTGATGGGTCTGCGGGTGCGCCGATTGCCGGTGCATCTTCATTATTTAGCTCGTCGCTGGCGTTGACTGCGTCGGATGCGCAACCCACGGCTGCTATGGCCATGATGCCGAGTCCTGCGAGGGTTATGGTGATCTGTTTGAGGTTCATTGTTTTTGTCTTTGTTGTGGGTCTGGAGTTTTTTAGTTCGTTGTTTTTGAAGGCTTCACAAACTAAGACGAAATTCGTCGCGGGAATGTTCCCGCCAGTTCAAATGGAGCGCCAAATGGAGTATCAGAACGGGCCGTATGGAGTTCTGGGCACTAAGCGCGATAGACTGTTTTGTATCGGCTGTGATGGAGACGAGTAGCCTCGTGACCTGCGCCAAGAGAGCCCTATTAGGTGTGAACGGGCGCGCAAGAGCAAGGTGAATATCACTCTGGAGCTGCTGCCGTGAAACGCGTTGAGCGGAGTAAGGGTAGTCGGAATTGCTGCACGTTAGAGCGGCTGCGGAGGAGACCCCTCACCCCCGCCCTCTCCCGCATGGGGCGAGGGTGCAGGCAAGGAACCTTCGCAAAAGCGTTTCCTGAGTGATCAGGAAGAACGCGGGTGGTACCGCGGATATTTGACTTTCAAATACCCGTCCCGTGATTGGGACGGGTTTTTTGTTGGAATTTTTAGGCGAGAACAAATGGCAACCGAAACAGCGAAAAAGCAGGGCGTTTTTGATCCGGTCGACGCAAAAGTCGACTTCGTGGCACTCGAGAAGGGCGTCATGGACTGGTGGATTGCCAACAAGATTCCAGACCGGTACTTGAAGCGGAACGACGATTCTGACAAGAAGTTCTCGTTCATCGATGGCCCAATCACGGCGAATAACCCGATGGGCGTTCATCACGCGTGGGGGCGTTCCTATAAGGACATGTTCCTTCGCTTCTACAACATGCGCGGCTTCAAGCAGCGTTTCCAGAACGGCTTCGACGGTCAGGGCCTCTGGGTCGAGGTAGAGGTCGAAAAAGAGCACGGATTCAACTCGAAGCACGATATTGAAGAGTACGGAATCGAGAAGTTCGTTCAGGACTGCAAGGATCGCGTTGAGCACTTCGCAAACGTGATTTCTGAGCAGTCAAAACTGCTTGGCCAGTGGATGGACTGGGACAACAGCTACTTCACCCTCTCAGATGAGAATAACTACGCAATCTGGCACTTCTTGAAGGTGTGCAACGAGCGCGGCTGGATCTACGAGGGCACTGACGTGATGCCGTGGTGCATCCGTTGCGGCACCGGCCTCTCGCAGCATGAGATCGCTACTGAGGGCTACAAGGACGTCGTCCACGATGGCGTGTTCGTGAAGTTCCCGCTGAACGGGCGTGAGAATGAGTCGCTTCTCGCGTGGACGACTACCCCGTGGACACTCACATCAAACGTCGCCGCCGCTGTGCATCCCGACTACACCTACGTCAAAGTGCGGCAGGGTGATGAGTACTTCTATCTAATCAAAGAGCGTTTGGGCATCCTCGAGGGCCCACACGAGGTAGTCGAGGAGCTACTCGGCTCCGCAATGCTCGGCTGGACGTATCAAGGCCCGTTTGACGAGTTACCGGCGCAAGAGGGCGTAGAGCATCCCATAATTTCGTGGGATGAAGTTGGCCAGGACGAAGGAACCGGAATCGTCCACAGCGCGCCGGGCGCCGGTCCTGATGACTTCAAGCTGGGCAAAGAGCTCGGCCTGCCGACGATTGCACCTCTTGATGAGTCTGGAAATTACGTGGATGGCTTTGGATTCCTCACCGGCACAAATGTGATGGACTCTCGTGAGCCAATCTACGCCAGCCTTAAAGAGAAGGGCGCCCTCTACAAAATCGAGGACTACGCTCACCGCTACCCGTACTGCTGGCGCTGTGGCACTGAACTCGTCTGGCGCCTGGTGGACGAATGGTTCATCTCCATGGACACGCTGCGCCACCAGATGATGGACATCACCCGCAAGATCAAGTGGGTACCGGAGTTTGGCCTGGAGCGTGAGATCGACTGGCTGCGCAACATGCAGGACTGGATGATCTCCAAGAAACGCTACTGGGGACTCGCTCTTCCCATCTACAAATGCCAGGACTGCGGCAATTTCGAAGTCATAGGCTCGAAAGATGAGTTGAAAGCGCGCGCGACTGAAGGCTGGGAGCAGTTCGAAGGCACAAGCCCGCACAAGCCAACTATCGATCACGTGAAGATCGCCTGTTCCAAGTGCGGAAGCACAGTTGAGCGCATCCCGGACGTAGGCAATGTATGGCTGGACGCAGGAATCGTGCCATTCGCCACACTTGGGTACAACGACAACAGGGATTACTGGAACGAATGGTTCCCGGCCGATTGGATCTCAGAAAGCTTCCCAGGCCAGTTCCGAAACTGGTTCTACTCGCTGCTCGCCATGAGCACCACTCTGGAAAACACGGAGCCGTTTCTGGCGTGCTTCTCATACGCGCTGATGCGGGACGAACACGGCGAGGAGATGCACAAGTCAAAAGGCAACTCCATCCCGTTCGAAGAAGCTGCGGCCAAGATTGGCGTCGACGTCATTCGATGGCAGTTCGCACGTCACAACCCCGCGTTGAACCTGAACTTCGGCTACGGCACCAGTGATGAAGTGCGACGACAGTTCTTCATCCCGCTGTGGAACGTCTACTCGTTCTTCGTAACGTACGCGAACCTCGATGGCTGGACGCCCGATGACGTTGACGACTCGCTTGAAGTGGCAGAACTAGACCGCTGGCTACTGTCTGAATTGAACGGCCTGGTCGTAACTGTGGAAGATCGGCTAGTGAACTGGCGACCGCAGGATGCAGCGCGCGAAATCGAAGAGTTCGTTGACGGGCTCTCCAACTGGTACGTGCGCCGCAGTCGCCGCCGCTTCTGGAAGAGCGAAGACGATGGCGACAAGCGCGCCGCCTACCAGACGCTCTACACGGCGCTCACCACTCTGACGCGCGTACTCACGCCGTTTGCACCGTTCCTCTCAGAAGAGATGTACCGCAACCTTGAGGGCATGCGTAACGCCGGTGCCAGCGAGAGTGTTCACCTCTCGGACTGGCCTGTGGTCGATGAATCGGTGATCGACGAAGATCTCTCGAAGGCCACAGCGCTGGTGAGAAGGCTCGCCAGTCTTGGCCGATCAGCCCGTGCGACATCGAAGCTCAAAGTGCGTCAGCCACTCGCTGAACTGGTGGTGGACGTACCCACCATCGAAGAGCGTGGCTACATTGAGTCGATCACGCCGCAGTTGCTGGATGAGTTGAACGTGAAAGCGGTTCGAGATGCCAGTGAAATTGGTGGACTAATCAAGCACGTCATCAAGCCGAACCTCCGGATCCTGGGACCCAAGTACGGCAAGGACCTCGGCAAGATCAGATCGGCGCTTGCCGAGATCGACGGATCTGCTGTTGCAGCAGCAGTTGCCGCCGAAGAGACTATCGAAGTGGCGGGTTTCACGCTCGGCCACGATGAGGTGCTGGTCGAGACAGCCGCACCAGATGCCTACACAGTGGCATCGGAAGGTGGCTACTCAGCCGGCGTCTCCATGGAGATCACTCCGGAGCTGCTGGCAGAAGGCACCGCACGTGAGGTGATCCGACTGATCCAGAACCTTCGCAAAGACTCGGGCCTTGAGATTTCAGACCGCATAGAGCTGTTCATCTCAGTGCCGGAAGAGGTGCAGGCCTCACTCAACGAGAACGTTGATTACGTGCGTGAGGAGACGCTGGCTGTCAGCGTCACATTCGGAGATTCACCAGCCGGAGCGCACGTTGTTTCGAATGAGATCAACGAGGCCGCAGTGACCATTGGGATTGTGAAGGCGGGGTAGAGGGCCAGAGAGATTTGGCCCCCAGGTGGGGGCCGCGTGGAATGTGCCACCAACGTTTCAGGTAAGCCGAATGAAGGAGGTTTGCAGTTGATACGTAGTGATTCACCCGGCCGTCTCAGTTGGGTTGGCGGGTATGACCCGCATTTCGATCACGTGCAGATCACGAAATGCGCCAACGCGGAGTTAGGTGTGTTCGGTGGTAGCACCGCATCGGGCGCGGTTCACAACGAAGACGGAGCGCTCATCTGGACCGACGTAGCTCAGGGTTGGACGTTCGCTGCGGTTCTCGATGGCCACGCAGGATTCGACAGCACCGAGGCAGTCATCAGACTGATCGAAAGCGCACGTCCCGCGATAGCGAAGCTTCTTGATGAACCGGTAAACGTTGCGTTCCCCTCAATCGAGAAATATCTAAACGACGCACTTCGCTCTGAGGAGTTCGTTGAGGAATGTCAGCAACTAACCGGAGAAACCGCCGTGCTGATCTGCGCGCAAAAAGGTGGATATCTCTGGTGGATGAGCATTGGTGACAATCTCCTGTACGTGCTACATCCCGAACTCGCTCGCCTCGGACAGTACACAGTGAACACCCGGCACTTTTTCCAGTGGGTTGGGCGAGTGAATTCACTGATGCTCGATGTACCTGCGTTTACGTCGGGAGTATTCGAACTTCGACAGGGATTGAACCGCATCTTGCTCGTGACCGATGGATTACTCGAATTTGGGTCAAGACCATTCGAGTCTGGGCCTCACCTGTTGGCGTCTCTGGGTGAGCGAGAAAGTGAAGAAGGAGCGGTGTTGCCGCCGTTGCGCGCGGTTCAGGACGGCGAGGGGAAGGATAGTGCGACTATCGTTTCCTGGGATGTCCACGTGGAGAGAGCTGCATCAATCCCAAGCGGGTGAGAATGACCGGATTCTGTCGTGGGAGAGTGATCACATCCCGAAATGGTTTCCGCTATATAGTTGCCCCGCCTTCGCCATCTAGTACAGAGAGATCAAATGCCAAACGCCCCTGCCCCTACACACCCCAACCTCGTATTCGTACTGCCAGACCGGCTGCGGCAGGACTCGATGGCCTGCTATGGCAACGATTGGATACAGTCGCCACACATGAACGCGCTGGCTGAGCGCAGTCTGGTGTTTGAGAACGCGTATGTGACGCAGCCCGTGTGTGCGCCTGCCAGGTCGTCGATCATGACCGGGTTGTACCCGCCGTCGGCCAGCATGCCCGTCAACCGACTGATCATGCCGCGCGAAGTGCAGGCGGCGGCTGAGATGGTCTCACCGGAGTACAAGACCGGCTACATAGGTAAGTGGCATCTGGGCGATGAGATCTTCGCTCAGCATCGTTTCGACCACTGGGTTGGTAGCAACGATAAGTGGTGGCCGGAGTACACGGATCACGACAGTCGAGTGGAGTTATCGCCGTATCACCACTTTTTGAAGGATCAGGGCATTGAGCCTGATGAGGTGCATCCCGGTGGCATGACCTACTCCGGCAAGCTGCGGTCTGAGTTGCCGGCAGAGCTACAGATGGCAACGTTCCTTGGCAATCAAGCAGCGGAGTTCATCGAAGACAACGCCGATAACCCGTTTGTGCTCTACGTAAGCTCGATCGAACCACATCCACCGTTCGCCGGGCCATATGACGGCCTGTACGACCCCGAAACGTTGCCTGTTGACGATACGTTCGTTGAGTTCCCCGAACAGAGCACGCTATTTAACCGGCTGCGCGCTGAACTCTTCTCCAATTGCATCCGCGATGGGATCGACCTGCGTGAGGGCGAACAGGCGTGGCGGCAATTGCGAGCCAACTACTGGGGCAACGTGAAGGTTGTCGATGACATGCTTGGCTCGATCATGGGCGGCATTGAACGCGCCGGTGTTGCCGACAACACGATCATCGTGTTCACCAGCGAGCATGGCGACATGGTTGGCACGCACTCAATGCTGGAGATGCGAACGCCGTACGAAGAGGCGGCACGCGTGCCGCTGCTGATGCACGTGCCGTGGCTGGAAGAGGGAGCACGTCGCGTACCCGGCAACTTCAGCCAGATCGATATCCTGCCAACGCTGCTGGACCTCATGGGTGAGTCGTTACCCGAACAACTGCAGGGCGTGAGCCGGAAGGCGGTTGTGGACGGCGAGGACACTCTGGGCAACAACGACATAGTGGTGCAACACAACGGAGTCGACGACCGTAATTTGGCAGACGAGTGTGACGAGTACTTCTTTCCGGAAGAGAAGCTCGCAGACCTCAACTTCATGAACTCCCAGCCCTGGCGCTCAATAATCACCGCCGACCGCTGGAAGCTGAACCTCTGCGCCTCAGATATGGGTGAACTTTACGATCTAAATTCAGACCCCAGCGAGCGCGAGAATCTGTTTGAGCTACCGGAGCATGCTGACCGGATTCGGTCCATGGCAGCACGACTGCGTCTCTGGCAAGTGAGGTCAGGGGATACGGCGCCGCTGCCGGGGGTTTAGGGGCTAGTCTTCACTGTTCTTGAAGCTTCACTAGCGACTTCTGTCTGCATCACTGCGGTTGTAGTCGCCAATTTCACGCGCGATCTGACTTCCCGGTATCTTCTCTGTGAACAAAATCACAAACCCCTCATATTCGAGGTTTGCCCACTCACTAGAGACTCACTACCCGCCAGTAAATATGTATCAGTACCAAATAAATTGTGTAACTAAAACATGAGAAGACGCCAAAATGCCGTTACTGCTGAAACGACCAACCTCCTTACTCGCTGGACTCAGCATTGTTTTGATGTTCACGCTTCTGATCGCCTGTGGCACTACAAGCGACGTAGAAGCCCGAGTGGCCGACCTTGAGGCGCAGATAAAAAGCCAGCCGACACCAACCCTGGCCGAGGTGCCGAAATCAGATTTGCCAGATAGCGGAACCACCGTCATCGCTGATCAGACTCATGAAGATGATCATGCGCATGAGGCCGACGATGTGGACTACATTCCAGATGTTTCGTTCACCTTGCAGACCATGATCGGCAACGGTGGCATGGCCTACATTGGGGTAGGAGGCGACATTGATGACATCATCAACCCAACTCTCAATGTTGCGGTGGGTGACACTGTCCAGATAACCGTGCAAAACGGTGATGGTGCAGAGCACAATATCGTCGTTCCTGATCTCGATGCTCACTCAGAACACATAGTTGGCGTAGGTGCCAGTGTGTCCATAACCTTTGGGCTGAAGTGGCAGGCGGTTACGCCTACTTCTGCTCAATACCCGGACACCGAGCGGCTGGTATGGAAGGTCTGATCCGAGTTGGAGAGGGTACCGAAGAGCAGGTTTCAACGGCCGTCGACATCACCAGAGATCCCACCGATCTTCCAGGCCCGATCGGCGATCGCGGACCTCAAGACATCACCCTCAATCTTGAGATGGTTGAACTTGATGGCAAGCTGGCCGATGGGACCACTTACCGATACATGACGTTCAACGGCCTGGTTCCCGGACCAATGCTCAGGGTGCGAGTTGACGATACGGTCACCGTCAACCTGAAGAACATGCCCGGAAACTTCCTGATTCACTCCGTGGATCTTCACGCCGTAACAGGCCCCGGTGGCGGTGCCCAGGTGATGCAGGTTCCGCCCGGACAAGACGCATGATTCACCTTCAAAGCTTTGAAGCCCGGCCTCTACGTGTACCACTGCGCGACACCGTCTGTGCCGCACCACATCTCCAGTGGCATGTACGGAATGATCCTGGTGGAGCCAGAAGGCGGACTGCCAGAAGTTGACCGAGAGTTCTACGTGATGCAGGGCGAAATCTACACAGCCCAGGCATTTGGAGAGCCCGGCGTAGCCGAGTTTGATCACGAGAAAATGATCTCAGAGGACCCAACTTACTTCGTCTTCAACGGCGCAGCAGGCGCACTGGCATCCGATGAGCACGCGCTTCGAGCCGAAGTTGGCGAGACAATCCGGATCTTCTTCGGAGTGGGCGGACCAAACTTCATCTCCTCGTTCCACGTGATTGGTGAGATATTCGACACGGTGTACGACGATGCGTCGGTCTCCAACACCCCCTCAAAGGACGTACAGACAACTCTTGTCCCACCCGGTGGAGCAACCATCGTGGAACTCAAGCTTGAGTATCCCGGTCGCTACATCCTGGTGGACCATGCACTGAGCCGACTTGAAAAAGGCCTAGCAGGATTCCTCTACGTGGAAGGAGAGGCGGACCCCGCCATCTTCAACGGAGGGTAACCCTCGTTTACTGAATACATAAGGCCCGCCGTGGAGACATGGCGGGCCTTTTTTGTTGGTGCTTCTTTGACCAGCCCGCACCACGTTTTGTGTTGGTGTAGCACGAGCATCTCTGCCCGTGCGATCGGCTGCTGGCGGTTTCAAGTGATCGGGCGGGAGAGTCGGGGTCCGATGTGACATGGTCGATTCACTCGCATGGGCAGAGATGACCACGCTACGCGGGAGGGCAATTCGTGAATTGCCCCTACGTCTAGAGCGAAACGCGCACGATTCCGCTTGGTTCGTCCGTAACGCTTCCGATGACCGCAGCCGCGGGCGTATCAGCGGCGTTTAGCGCGACGATCAAGTTATCGCACTTATCAGCGGCAACCGATATCAGCAGGCCGCCCGACGTCTGTGCGTCGCACATGAGGAGCTTCTGGTTGGCGGTGAGGGCGTCGTCCCAGTCCGCCGAGCCCAGGACACCTGCCAGGTTTCGGTGAGTGCCGCCGGGTACGATGCCGCGTTCGAGAAGTTCCAGCGTCCCCGGGATGAGCGGGACGGCGACGGGCGATAGCTGAATGCCGACGCCGCTGCCGCGTGCCATCTCTGCAGCGTGACCAACCAGGCCGTAGCCAGTGATATCCGTTGCGGAGTGGACGCCGACTTCGATCATGGCCTCAGATGCGCCTTTGTTGAGCACGCCCATGATCTTCGCTGCGTTGCTCAGTACTTCGGGGTCTGCTTCCTGTGCTTTTCCAGCAGTGGAAATGATTCCGGTGCCGATTGGCTTGGTGAGAACCAGCTTGTCGCCTGGTTGGGCGTTGGCGTTGGTGATGATCTTGTCGGGATGAATATAGCCGATGACTGACATGCCGTACTTCGGCTCATCGTCGGTCACAGTGTGCCCGCCAATTACGGACACGCCAGCCTCCGCGGCTTTTGCAGCGCCGCCACTCAGCATCTGGGCGAGGATCTCAGGTGGGAGATCAGCGGGAATGGCTGCAACGTTGAGCGCCGTAACTGGTCGGCCGCCCATCGCGTAGACGTCGCTGAGGGCGTTCGCAGCGGCGATTGCTCCGTATGTGAACGGGTCATCGACTATTGGGGGGAAGAAATCTACTGTCAGCACCAGCGCCAGATCGTCAGAGACGCGATAAACCCCCGCGTCGTCGGACGTGTTGAAGCCAACGATGACGTTTGGGTCATCAATTGACGGGGCGGGTAGCTGACGCAGAACCTGCGCCAGGTCGGCTTGACTGAGTTTTCCGGCTCAGCCGGCGCATTCTGCGAGTTCAGTCAGGCGAATTGGCCTGTCAGACAATGGTTCCTCCCCTCTAAAATTGATGCTGCGGCATACATACTAGTGGTGCACGACTAATAGAATATCTGTCCCCACGTACTATTAGCTATGCAGCCTGGCTTAGTGGTGGGTATGTATCTAGTGTCAGGCCGTGGGTCGTCGTTCTAGATATATTGATCCATGTTTTCAAATGGACTGGAGTAGGTTCCAAGTTATGTTTTCCGGTAGCGATACGTTCCCTCTTACGACTACGGTGACTGCAGATGGTCATCTGGCCATAGCTGGGTGCGATCTAAACGATCTTATCGCCGAATACGGCAGTCCCCTCTACGTCTACGATGAGGCTACGATTCGCCAAGTAGCGCGCGACTTCATGACGTCATTTCA
>Ga0114999_10003056_pt1 | contig 21381 bp, 19 predicted proteins | sample ArcticOcean_MG_C_3_FD_89820 | JGI IMG/M metagenome (GOLD analysis project Ga0114999, IMG submission 89820) | Marine microbial communities from western Arctic Ocean - ArcticOcean_MG_CB8_126 | ecosystem: Environmental > Aquatic > Marine > Oceanic | place: Arctic Ocean: Canada Basin | collected...
AAAATAGCGGGTCTGCTATTTCAGTGAATAATAATAGTTCAGTAAGAATTCTCAAAATCACTTTTACTATTCTGTCAACCGTAGTCTAAATTTTCACAGAGTATCCCGATATTGAATTCAACCGCATACCCTACTGGAACTTGACAGAGGGCTATCAGGTAAAGATTGATCAAGATGTAATTGCTACATGGACGGGCGATCAAATTGATGCTGATGCTGACATTCCAATGATAGAAGGCTGGAATATTGTCCCCTATTATCCGACTTACCAAATCAGTGCGGATTCACCCGATTTTTTACCACTTTCATCTATCATTGACCATGTTATCGTTGCCAAAGACAGCAGGGGTAATTTCTTGCTACCTGATCAAGTATTCTCAAATATGAAGGCATGGAAGCCTACCAAAGGCTATTTCGTCAAGGTTAATGATGATGTGACCTTGAACTATCCTGAAGAGCCTGAAGAACAGCAAGCATCACCGCTTGTTTGTGAGACCTGAGCCGGCTCATTTCCTTACAGCAACCCCTGCTACCGCGAATATGAGCGTTCTGCTGAAAGGCATACAGGTTGAAGGCAAAATATGCGCACTAACCAGCGATGGTCTGCGTGTAGGTGCCTCCGTAATCAACGGCAGCAACGTTGGAATAGCCCTCTGGGGCGATGATCCCTCGACTGATAAAATAGATGGTCTGCGAGATGGTGAAGCGTTTGAGCTTAGATTGTGGAATGCCAATACCGGACAAGAACAGGATTTATCACCGGCAGCGTTTCATCGGGGAAATGAATTAATCTATGAAGCTGATGGAGTATTAGTGCTCGAGGTTGAATCGATTATATCGATCCCGGTTGATTTCTATCTGTCAGATGCCTTCCCAAACCCCTTTAATTCTGTCACAAAGCTAATTTACGGACTGCCGGAGGCTGGATTTGTGAGCATCACCATCTACGACATTACAGGAAGAATAGTTCATAACTTAGTGAATACCAATCAGATCGCAGGTTATCATAATGTAATTTGGGATGCGGGTCTATCTTCGTCAGGTTTGTACATTGTCAGAATGAAAGCCGAGGGATTTAGTTCAACTCGGAAAGTGGTATTGACCAAATAATTGGATCAGACTAAACAATCAACCCTCGACATTGTGAGATGTTGAGGGTTGAAACTTTGTTTGGAAACTTGTATCTCGAGATCTATGTCACAGAAGTTCTGCTTATTTATTCTCCATTTCGTGTCCGAAATGATCATAATTCATTTTGATATATTTTTTCCATTTCACTGGAACATCTTCTTCTTCAAAAATTGCCTCAACCGGGCATTCCGGCTCGCACGCCCCACAATCAATGCATTCTACTGGGTCAATAAACAATTGTTTACCCTTTGGATCAAATCCATCTTCCCGTACGGTTTCGCCCATATCGGTTTTAGTAAAATGAATACAATCTACGGGACAACAATCAATACATGCGGCATCACAAAGGCCAACACATGGTTCTGTAATTATAAATGCCAATTTATTCCTTATTATTCGATTTTAAAGCTTTAGTCAGTTTCTGTTAATATATATTAGATGCTTCATTTAACTATACGAATTAATTTACTTGCATAATTGGATTATTCTTATAAACCACGTGCCAGCAATCAAAAAAATATCAATATCTTGCAAATAATAGTTTCTAAGACTATTTCACTCCTAAACAGGAAAGAATGTTTTAAACGGGTAGTTAAATTTTAGAATTGATATTTTACATGCTGATTTTATACAGGAGGATGCTTAATGTATCCTATGTATAAACAGTTCATCACACCATTGCGGAGAGGGTGGGATTCGAACCCACGGAAAGCTCGCGCCTTCAACGGTTTTCGAGACCGTCCCGTTCAACCGCTCCGGCACCTCTCCATAAGGAACATCAATATATCGGCATTTTCCTATGAAATCAAGCCAAAAACAAGGCTTCAAACTAATCATAAGGTAATCAGCTCAACCCGCCAGAAATGTACCAGGTCCAGATTTGTATATTCTACGAATAACCTCCCGTAATTCAGGGAATCCATCAAGTAAAGGATCAATATCTAACAACCACTCAGCAGCCATATGCGAACTTTTTAATATGTCCTTGTCCGCAGGTAGGTCTGCCAGACGAAGCCGCACTCCCCCACTCTGACGAGCCCCCAATGGATCACCCGATCCACGCAGATACATGTCAGCCTCTGCCAAAGTCGCTCCATCATCACACTCCTCAAGCTTTTGCAACCTGCTATAGGCTGGCGAACCAAGTAAGTCTGTTGTCATCAACACACAAACCGACTTCCGCCCATCCCTGCCGATCCTGCCGCGTAACTGATGAATCTGAGATAAACCAAATCGTTCGCTGTTTTCAATGACCATCAGGGTTGTATCGGGAATGTCAACCCCAACCTCGATGACCGCTGTTGCCAATAATAGTTTGATCTCGCCCTTCCGGAACTGCTCCATTGTTCGCATGCGCTCTTCAATTGTAAGCCTGCCATGCACCAGCCCAATGGGAATTCCTTTGAAGTCAATGTCTCGGTAAGGCACAAAACGATCCTGCGCAGCCTCAAGTCCCAATGCAGAGTCATCAATAACCGGAAACACGAAATAACCCCTCTCCCCTGCTCCAAGTCTCTCGCGTAGCCATCCGAACACGCGGTCACGAGCTTCTTCATTGACAACGCGCGTTCTGACCTGTCGCTTGGTGTCGCGCTGCGGAAGCTCAGAGAGATCAATATCACCATAATGAGCCAAGGCAAGCGTCCGCGGAATCGGCGTCGCAGTCATCAGCAACACATGCGGGTGACTACCCTTGCTGACCAGTCTCGATCTTTGATTCACACCGAAACGCTGTTGCTCGTCGATGATAACCATGCCGAGGTTGCCCATCTTTACCCGATCCTGAAACAGCGAATGAGTACCAATAATCAAGTCTGCTTCACCGGTTAAAGCTCCATGTAAAGCTTTGCGTGTCTCATCAGGATGCCTGCCTGAAACGAGCAGCACAGGGTTTACCCCAGCTGGCTTTAAGTATTTTATTGCATTGTCATAGTGCTGGCGAGCGAGGAATTCGGTCGGTGCCATAAGTGCAGTCTGCTTTCCACCATCCTTGGCAATTGCTGCTAAGGCAAAGGCAATCACAGTCTTCCCTGAGCCGACCTCGCCTTGAACCAATCTGTGCATTAATTGCCCTGAGGCAAGCTCAGTGGTTAACTCGGTGATCAACTTGTCTTGTCCAGCGGATAATAAGAAGGGAAGCTGCTCGATGTAATGAATATAATGATCACCTGAGATCATTGTTGTGCCAGGCTTCTGCCTGCGACGGCGTCGCAGGATTACCATAAGCAGTTGGTGGTGAAATAGCTCAGCAAACTTTAGGGACCGAACTCCGAGTTCAAAACTATCACCATCTGAAGGAATATGAATTGCCTGAATTGATTCTTCTATCGACATTAATTTGGCAAATTTCCTCACCTTCTCAGGCAAACTTGGACCATTTCCATCCCATGATTGTACGATGCGAACTATGAATATTTGCCACTGAAATCTTGAAAAACCTACTTTCTGCCACTCTTCGCTATGAGAATAAAGTGCCTCTGGATTACTCTGCAAGCTGTCTTCATCATCTTTCAGAAAAGTTATTTTCGGGTGAGAAATCTGAAATCCATCATAGAATCCAAGCTTACCAGTAAAAGCAACCCTTTCACTGGGGATAAATTTTGGTTTTATAAAGCGATATCCGGTAAACCACACACCACTCAGCACGCCTCCACTATCATCAGAAATGAATACTATCAGGCGTTTTTTTCTGGGACGACCCTTTTCACCGATGGATTCAATTGTCCCGACTGCAGTAACCTCAGCACCAACTGAAGTTTGTAAATCAGAAAATGGTGGCGATGGCTCTATCAAGCGTAAGGGGATTCGCAACAATAGATCCCCAACGGTAGTATAGCCCCTGGAAATCAAGAAATCTGCCCTGACCTCGCTGAGATCCGGAATTTCCTGAACCGGTGTTGTCCATGAAAGTTTGTCAGGTGAACTTTCCTGAAAATATTCAGTCAATTCTTAGGTTGCTATCTGTTTTTTCTGTGTTTACGAACAATTTGAACTGAATATGTTATTATTCTATCTTCGTCGGGTTTCACATTAACCGTCCACTCGACCAAGTTTGCACTTTTCTTTTTCCACCCTCTTGTTGCATCCAGCATTTCCCATTCACCATAAATCTGCTCACCCACTATCACTTCGATGTTCTCATCCTTTCGGTTACGAATGCGAATCTCATATTTTTCAATTGTTACTGATTTATTCTTCAGCTCCTCCCGGCGCGAGTCCAGCTTTTTCCGCTCACCAACAATATCAAACGCATTGCCTGTTGATACACGAATCTCTTCTTTTCGAGGAGTGTGATCTATCTTATCCTCACCAATAAATTCTGTAGAACCATCACTATCTGCTTTATAAACATGGATTAGACCCTTGGGGAGTGGTATTTCTAAATTGTTGCTTTTATCATTTTCAAAAACAAGTGTTACAAATACCTTGTTACCATTTCCACGCCTTTGGTTATACCACTCATATCTATATTCTTTATTCACATGAGTTACTTCTGCACTCGGAAACAATGAAATTTGCTTTACTTGATTTTCAGCTATTGTGGAATTCCTCTTTAGAGTATAGAGATGGTATTCATAAAATGACTTTTCTTCAAAATTAGGTGCTGACGCAACCAATGCCATATTTCCTGCACTTCTCAAAGGTCTATCTCGCCTATGCTTAGACTCAATATTCACGTCCCCCGCCATCAGTTTAATTTTAGCATCATTATAAGTCGCACCAGAATTATTAGTAATGTTCACCCACCCACTCATATCAAGCGACTTTTCGCCCTCCGCAAGCACAACGACATACTCTGTTTCCCAACTTATACCACGAGTTAAATAAGAAGCCTCACCAACTCCTTTACCACCATTTTGGGATTGGGTAACCCAAACGAGAGTCGGTTGTGTAATCAATCCGTCCGGTAAATTCGGAAAGTGAATATTGAATATTTTACTTTGTGATAGACTTCTTATCGATCCATCCTTCTCTTCTATAACTATCCCATTTGAAGCCGACAGTAATTTGCCGTAGAAGAGTTTATCATTATCTGTGAACAACTCTACTTGCTGGTCAACGTATTTTTCCAAAAGTTTTTGAGAACTTACCAGATCATATTCATAATTTTGTTCAAGTAAGACAGCATTTTGCGAACTGAAATGAACAGATGTTGGGATAATCCTCGCCGCTACATCAGTAAATCGTACCTCACCAATTCCCTTTGGAAAGTTGAACTCGCGTGACTCATGTACCAGCGCAAGGTCATTATTGTATATGGTTATTGATACCTCTGCCATACCTATCGTCGATCCTGTTACCAGAATGATTGTGAAAAAATTGATTATTTTCATGATAATTCCATCATATTTAAGAGTGTTTAATTGTGATTGCTTCACTTCGTTCTCAAATTCGTATTGTTCCATAATCAACGTGAAGCTTTATAGATGTCAATAATGTTAGTAGATTGCGTGTAAGCGAGTGTCTCATATTTTGTAACGGAAGATAACCGTTTGGTTATCTTAGTCATGCGATCTAAAGCTTTTTCCATTGCTTGAATCAAATCCTTAGTCTGTTGTTTCCTTGTATAAATATCTAATAATTCTAAATTTGTAGCCATCATTTGAAGTGGTTGGTTAATTTCATGACTTACAGCACCAGCCATTTCAAGCACGCCTTTTAATTTCTCTTTCTCTAACTTGTCGGACTTTGCAACGACCAAATCGCTTATATCACGGGCAACACAAACGGCTCCAACCACACTGTCTTCCAAATTTCTAATTGGCGAATACCTGATCTCAAGCCATATATTATCAATATCTAATATCGTGTCAAACGATTCGCCCAACAGCACTTTCGCCACATCACCTTTGATTTGCTCAATGCCGGGGAAAAAATTTACAAAGGATCGACCTTTCAACTGGTCTGCGTTCAATCCTGTTGACTCAAGCCCCTTGCCCTCAGCAAAAGTAATAATACCACTTTCATCTATCGCATATAACAAGATCGGAGCACTGGCAATTACCGTGCGTAAACGCTCCTCGCTGGCAAATAATATTTGCATCACTGAATCATGTTCTAACGCCTGTTTATTGACGTAATCTTGAACAGCATCGAGATCATCTTCAAGCTCTTTTACTTGATCCATAAGGCGTTGATTAATTTTCTGTAGGTTTTCGACAATGTCGATCTTTTTTTTATCTTCAGTAACCATCTTTCTTGCTAACTTTTATTTTCTTAATTTTCTTACACTCACTATATTGATATTGCTTTCAGATTATTTTGAAATATCAATAATTGTGATTTACAATCCTCGAGCTTTTGTCGCTCGTGCTCGATCACCTTTTCAGGTGCGTTCTGGACGAACTTTGAATTTGCAAGTTTGCTGCTTGAGCCCTTAATGAGTCCCATAAGCCTGCCTATTTCCTTTGAAAGTCGCTTCTCTTCTACTTCAAGGTCAATCAAGCCTCCAAGCGGTAAAAACACTTCCATTACCCCAACCACACTGGCAGCACTTTGAGCTGGTCGTTCGGCTGAAAATATTATTTCATTCAGCCCAGCAAGACGGTATATGTTCTGACTATTACTAAGAATAATGGATTCAAGCTCAGGTGTAACATGAGCTACTGTTAAGGCCGCTTTTTTGTTTGGTGGCACCTTCATTTCAGACCTTATATTTCTAACCACACCGATCAAGCTTTGGACAATGTCCATCTCTTTTTCAGCAACTATATCTTTAGAATAATCTTCAGATCGCGGATACGTCTGCTGAACGATTGTCGGAAAATTAATGCCCGAATCTTCGATATCATTCAAGTTATCTGCATTCGGGCTGTATATGGATGAATCATGCAGATAAGGCTTGATCCCCTGCCATATCTCTTCAGTAATAAATGGCATACTGGGATGAAGTAGCTTTATTACTGTTGAGTATATCTCCACTGCACGCGCGACAATATCTCGCTTTTCATCCTCTGATGAGGCATTGCTTGTCGCGGTTTTAGTAAATTCCAAATACCAATCACAATAGTCTTTCCAGAAAAATTCATATATGACATTAATCATCTCATTAACACGATAACGTGACATACTTGCATTAATAGTAGTGACTGCTGTTTCTAAGCGACTAACAATCCATCTATCCATCAAAGCGCTATCAACGTTGACCTCAAGTTTCTGCGTTGGTTTTGGTGGAACTGATAACTGATCTATTTGTGACATTAAAAAGCGATAGCTGTTCCAGAGCTTATTGGCAAAGTTTCTTCCATTTTCAAAGCGAGAAGTCGCGAGCTTTATGTCCTGACCCTCCGATGCCAGCGAAATCATAGTAAACCTCACAGCATCACTGCCGTACTTATTTATCATGTCCTCCGGATCAATACCATTGCCCAGCGATTTTGACATCCACCTGCCCTGATCGTCTTTAATCATACCAGTAATATACACATCGCGAAACGGTATTTTATCGGTAAACTCCAGTCCAGCCATAATCATCCGTGCAACCCAGAAGAAAATTATGTCATAACCAGTAACCAACACATCGGTTGGATACCAATACTTCAAGTCCTCTGCATCCTCGGGCCAACCGAGTGAGGTGAAGGGCCAAAGCCAGGAGCTGAACCAAGTGTCGAGCACATCTTCGTCTTGCCGTATGTTGCCACTGCCACAACCCTGACATTTATCTGGTTCATTAACCTCCACGGTCAATGCATCGCAATCATCACAGTACCACACCGGAATCCTATGTCCCCACCACAGTTGGCGTGAAATACACCAGTCACGGATGTTGTCAAGCCATGCAAAATAAGTTTTTTCCCAACGCTTGGGATAGAATTTTATGTCTCCATCAACTACAGCCTTCAGTGCGGGCTCTGCCAAGGGCTTCATTTTTACAAACCATTGCAACGACAGATACGGTTCAATCACTGTATTACAACGATAGCAGCTGCCGATGGATGTATTGTAATCTTCAATTTTATCAACTAACCCAAGTTCATCCAAGGCAGCAACAACAGCTTTGCGCGCCACATAACGATCCATACCACGAAAGGCTTCAGGAGCATTTTCGTTCATTTTCGCTTCTGTGTCCATTATGGTAATCTGCTCAAGCCCATGACGGCGACCCATCGCAAAGTCGTTTGGATCGTGTGACGGAGTAACCTTTACCTGACCGGTACCAAATTTTGGATCCACAAAATCATCGGCGATGATCTTAATTTCCCTATTTACGAGAGGTAGCATAACCGTCTCCCCCACCAAGTCCATAAACCTTTCATCCTTAGGGTTCACGGCTATTGCAGTATCACCGAGCATGGTTTCAGGTCTGGTTGTAGCTACTGTTACATACCCACTTCCGTTCTTCAGTGGATATTTGAAATGCCAGAGCTTATGCTCATGCTCTTTGTGATTTACCTCGTCATCAGAAATTGCGGTGTGGCAACGTGGACACCAGTTTACAATATAGTTTCCCCGATATACCAACCCCTTGTCATACAGGTGCTTAAACACTTTGGTAACGGCATCCGATAACCCTTTATTCAAAGTAAACCTCTCGCGATCCCAATCTGCTGAGTCACCAAGCAGACGTTTTTGCTCGAAAATTCGATTGCCGTATTTTTCCTTCCACGCCCAGGCTTTCTCCAAGAATTTTTCACGACCGAGTTCATGTCTGTTAGTACCATCCACAGCGAGTTGTTTTTCCACAGCATTCTGCGTAGCAATCCCAGCGTGGTCCATTCCGGGCTGCCAATGAGCCTCGAATCCTTGCATTCGTTTCATGCGGGTCAGCATATCCTGAATAGAGTCTTGTAAAGCATGACCCATGTGGAGTTGCCCGGTCACATTGGGTGGTGGCATTATAATACAGAACGGATCGCGCTCTGAGTTGGGATTGACTTTGAATAAGCCAGCAGATTCCCAGAAGCTATAGATTTTTTTTTCAGTAGCTTCTGGATTATATTGTTTCGGAATTTCAGACATATTATATTTGTTCTTTATTTAATTAACTCTATAAGATAAGTTAATAATAATAGAACATCAAGAGCGGTTTATTCGGAAATATCCAGTCCCCAGAAAATGGCAAAATCCCATCTCCTGCCTTTTACATCTTTGGCAAGATTTTCCTTGATGCCAATTATATGAAAACCGCAATGTTGATAAAACATACAAGCGGGCATATTGTTGTTTTCCGTTTTCAGCCAAACATTTCTAAGGTTGCGTTTTTTAGTTTCAGTGATGATAATATCTATCATCCTTTTTCCCAATCCCTGCCCACCAACTGACCGATCTACAAATAATCCTTCAATGTATAACGAATTCGTGACGGATTGTTCTTGACATAGGCAGAATGCCACTACAGAACTATTGTGACTAACTATCCACCCCCACCCAGAAGAATCGCTGGGCATTACGCGATATTGATTCTCATCCCCCTTCTTCGCATGAGTAATTAGCTGGAAAGTTAAATGGACCTACCCCCTGCTCGATTTTTAGTTGGTAGGAAATGGTTGAATCCTGTTCTGACCGAATAAGACTGTATTTTTAATTGGATGTAAGTGATCCATCAACCGTTTTTAGTGTTGGGATGTCGTCAATTGTTAGTTCTCTGTATTTCATGATTATAATGTACGAATATTTCAATTACAACTAAACACTCTTAACTATTATAAAGGCTGATATATAGAAATGGTCTGGGTTAAATAGATTTCCTTATTCCCAACTTGATTGGGAATCCAATAGTATTGCGAATAACGGATTTCCAATTTTCAGTGTGTCCAAAAACTCTGTCTTTGCGAGGATCGAAGTGACTAAGCAACCTCTGTTTTACATATTAACAATGAGATTGCTAAACTGTTTTCGCAATTTCGTAATGCCTTTTCAAATTATCTGATGGACTGATTGACGGAAATGGGGCGAGATGGTCTTTTAACACAGTATATTAGTTAGTTTATTTAAAGAACATCCGTCAATCATCAAGCCAATGCTAAGAAATACTACAATTCAGGGCATTTTTAGACATGGCTCAAACATTATACTGCGTATGCTAATCCTCTTTCCAAAAGCGTTCAAACTTGACCTTAAATCCCTTGGGGGCCATTCTGTCTTTTACATCCTCAATCATATCGGGATGTCCACATGCGTAAATTAACGTATTCTCAGGTTTAAAGCCGAGATTTTCCACATAGTCCTCAACAATCATGTTGACGCGTCCTGTTTTACCCTTCCATTCTCTATTGTGCTCTTCATCGGGTCGGCTTATCGTCGAAATAAACGAAAGTAAACTCGGATATTGTTTTGAAATTTCTTCTAATTCAGCGTCATAGACAAACTCATCAAAATAACTGGCACCCTCGAGAACGTGAAAGTTATTCCCCTCGTGACCATTATGCAGATAGTCACGAATATAACTAACAAAGGGAGCAACACCCGTAACAGTCGCTACCATAACATGATTTGTAAATGTTTCGTCCAGCGTAAACAGACCCTTGGCACGAGGTCGTATCGTAACGGTATCGCCTATGTCTAATTTGTAAAGCAATGGTGTCAATTTACCTTCGGGTTCAGGTATTCGCTCGATAAACAGCTCGAGATATTTTTCATGAGGAGCTGAAGCAATTGAGTAAGCTCTTTCAACACCTTCTACTCCGATTGTGCAATACTTGCCAGATTTATAATTAAACCCCTCCGGTCTCTCTAACCACATCAGAAAAAGGTCAGGTGTATATTCTTTTCTTTTTATTACCTTGATTTTTTCAAGTATAACAGGTTTTCTTAATTTAATAATTGCCAAACTGACAATCCTCCAAATATTTATTTGTAATAATTAATAATTATGTACAGGAAATTAATGATGTATGATTGAATTGCTAAACTCTATAGTACAGAATTTAAATCAAAAATTATACTGGCTATCCATCTGATTGTTTGCAAGCCATAACAATTTTAGAATAAATGTAGTCATTCTATAGTTCCCTGTCAATTCTAACATCAAAATAAGTGGCTATCTGGATTTAGCAATGGTTTTTTCCAGGATTAATTCCTGTAATTTCAAGATGCCATCAATCAATGCCTCATATCGTGGAGGACAACCAATATCCCTGCGAAGAAAAATATAAAGACTGGAAAAATTTGTATTCTAATTTCTCAGCTAAATTATGGAAACTTTTAGAATAATTATTAGTAAAACAATTAAAAATACACAAGTGATTCGATCTAACATTATATTCATGTGCTCGTATCCTTGTTTGAGAAAAATATCAAAGTTGACCATAATATGCAACTATTTTTTGGGAATATTATAAGTCTATATCTCTATAATTAAGTAGAAGAATACAAAACCAGGAATAAACATGTTAATTATCACTACACCCAACATCGAAGGGCATAAAATAACTAAATATCATGGCATGGTAAGCGGACAGGCGATATTGGGTGCGAATATTTTTAAAGATCTGTTCGCTGGAATTAGGGACATCGTGGGCGGAAGATCCGCAGCTTACGAGAAGGAGCTTATACGCGCAAAGGAAATTGCGATAAAGGAAATGGTAGCCACAGCCGAAACTTTTGGTGCCAATGCCATTATTGCAGTTGACTTAGATTTTGAAACAATATCTATAAGCGGTGGTGGCACAATGATGATGGTTAGTGCCGCAGGCACTGCTGTTAATTACAAATCTGACAAGTAATAATACTCACAACAGATTTCTCAGATTTCGCAGTTATGCTGCAATTTCTGATTCGTGTAATCTGGGCAATCTGCTGTGAATTAATTTTCGCCATACCTGCTGCTAATCAAATCATTCACTTCCTTAAACCTGAAACAGGTTTTCTCATGGTCGTTGACGATTCCCACACTCTGCATGTGGGCATAACCGCTGACAGGACCGATAAACTTGAATCCGCGTCGTTTCAATTCAGCCGAAAACGCCACTGACTCTGGTACTTTCACCGGGATTTCGCTCATTTTTGAAATTACCAATTTGTTTTTTGGTCGAAATTGAGGAATGAATTTTGTGAACGATCCAAACTCTGTCACTATTTCAAGAAAATGAATGGCGTTGTTGATGGATGCCACAATCTTTGGTCTACTTCGAATAATTCTGGCATCATCCATCAATCTTAATATGTCAGATTCATTCATTTTGGCGACCTTTATAGGGTCAAAATCGTAATAGAGTTCTCTAAAAGCTTCCCGTTTTTTGAGTACCGTCAGCCAACTGAGTCCTGCTTGGAAAGTTTCCAAGATTAAATGCTCAAACTGACCGTTATCTTGCTCAGGTGGAACACCCCACTCTTCATCATGGTATTTCTCCATTAAAGGATTAGACCTGCTCCATTCACATTTATTCAATTCCAAATTATTTTAACCTCCTCTCTAATCACTATTTGGTATATTAAAATACACAGAAAAATTGCTACAGCGACTTGTCATTTTCGCTTCTCCTTCAATATAATCAAAAGTGAAATTCAAATTTCCCGAAAATCGATCTTCAGTTAGCGCACCATTTATTGAGTAGAATATAAATTCCGCAAGTCCACCAAATTATCTGTTCTGCGATGATCTCGTTTAAATGCATACTTCATAGAAATCATTTTTTGCCATCATAACCCGCTGTCCGCCATAACTCGCTGATAGTTCGGGCAATTGCTGTAACAGACTGTACAATATTTTCCTCAGTATGATATTCTTTGAAAGATAGATGAATCGCCCCAGAAACATCTCGTTCAGAATATCCCATTTCAATTAATGTTTGAGAAGGCTTCCCAGCAGCCCGCGAGCAACTTGAACCGGTGGTGAGGTAAATATTTATTGTTTCTAACGCTAACACCAATGCTTCACCCTCAACCTCTGGCACAAAAAGTAGTAATCCCGTTCTCAGGTTGTGCTTAAGAGCAAGAATTTTTATGTCTGGTAGGTGGTGTCTAAATTCTCTTGTGGCAACTCCAAATAAACCATCAATAATATGTTTTCGGTGTGAGATTCGATTTTTTTGTTCATCCAATGATACAGACAGACCAGATAACAGAGAAAAACTAATACGTCCGCTTCGTAAACCATCTTGCAATATGTCCCCCGTAATCATTGGAGCATACCTTACTTGAGGGCTAACCATCGATACTGACACTCCGATTGGTGCTCCGAAGGATGCACAGTCCATACTGACCATATCGGGAGTCAGACCATCGAAATCAATCATCTCAGCTGAGCATTGTTCAGAATAATCAATAACCGAAATTGCACCATTCTCGCGACATACTGATACAATACCCGGAACATCCCTTTTAACATGTACTTCGGGAGTTATGCTGCTCAGTCCTACTAAAGCAGTTTTTTGGGAAATTAAATTTTTCCATTTATTTAATTCAGGCTCTCCATGAAAATTCAAAGTCAAATGAGTGGTTTTGAATCCAAGTCTATCGCACCAAGCAGCGGACTCAACAAACCCACCCTGGTCACCTCGAACAATTGCAATTTCATTTCTTTCACCCTCTATACCCCACGCTACTCCCTTTATCGCGGTATTAATGGATTCAAATTGAGATGATGTTATTATTAAGCGGTAATCCGGTGGGAGGTTAAGTAATTTTCTTAACTTTGCCTCAATTTTTTCTACTAACTCGGTGAATGGATCGACACCAATATCCCCTCTTAACCAAGCTAATTCAAGCTCCAATCCTGCCTGAATCGCTCGTATAACTCCCTGTGTCAATGGCTCCGGTCTATTGTCAAATTTCAGGTTTGTAGAATTGTCTTCCATAATTTATTAGGGATGTAGTGCCGTTTTTTAGGATTAGTCGGTAATAGCTACTAACACCTGTTGTGAAAGTAGCAAGCCCATGAAGGCAGTGCTCGCCGGATCTAAGTGCTTATCAATCTCTTCACAATTATTATCCACAAATGTATAAAGCTCACAGTAATCAGGATAAATATCCTTATCATGTGAGTATCCCTCATTGGCGACCAGTGAACCTAATATTTTGACTAAAACCGTGCAATTCTGCTTTTTGTCACTGTGTATGAGTACGATTAATGATTGATCTTGAGGCTTAGTTTCAATTAGTTTTCTGTCTTGGGCAATCCGATCTACGTTATTAACCAATTTCTCACCTTTTCTTCTGAGTAAGGAATGGCTTGAATAGTTCTATCGGTTTCGCTACCATTCTTTATTAGAATTGAGATCGAATCTCTATTGGAATTCTTGTCTGAATACCGCGCTACAATTGAAGCCGCAATCGATATCATTTCGTCATCCACTGCATTAGGGTCTCTATCAATCAGAGCGGTCGGTCCAGGGATTTCTAAGGGTTCTATGGATATTCGTTTCCCCTTAAATTGTCCTAAGAAATGGTTTTCACCCTCATCCCTTCCAACAATTATTTTCAGGTCTTCATTCACCCTGAGATGCCGCCCTGTTTTCATCAACAGGTAATCATTCCATTGGAGCTTGTGCTTGTCGGTATGGTTCCACATATCCTTCACTTTTTTACCATAAGATGGATCTGTAAGAGTGCAGCATCCTCCTGCAGGTGTAGGATATTCGTAGATACCATATTTTTCTGCCAGTGCCATTTGATCTTTACGACTACGTCCGTGAAATCCAAACAATTTTTCACGATCTACCCATCCTTCTCGCTCGGGCAAAGTAGGCGGTAATAGCTTAGCAGATAGGGGGCGAAGCAATATGTCTTCAAGACCACTTTGTTTGGCAATTATACCCAATTGGTCAAAATGCTGTGACATTGGACGCTGGGCTAACACTTCTCCCGTAAACACGAATTGCGCATCATACTCTTTCATCTTATTTGCAGCTATCTTAAACATGTTGATTCTACAATCAATACATGGATTTACATTTTTACCATAGCCATATTTCGGATTGTGAACAATATCGAGGTATCCATCAGAAATATCCGTAATATCTATTTTTATTCCAAGATTTGCTGCCGATGACAGCGCATCCGATGGTCCACCTGTAGGATTTGCAGTCTTACCCCTTTTGGTCTCACGACGAGTGTCTGTGAAACAGAAACCCGTGTGAAAATTTACTGCCTGCACATCAATACCAAGATCGTGCATCAACCTGACTGCAAGCGTGCTATCAAGTCCCCCTGATAGTAAACCAATTGCTTTAATTTTCATTTTTCTCTATATATCCTTAACACAGAACGCCGGAATAATATCCGGCGTATTGCTTGTTATAATCTAATATCCCAATCACATATGGGATGCTACTAACTAATTTTACTAACAGCCTCACTAAAAGCGTCATGGGTGCGCGAATCTAAGAGAATAAATTTTACACTCTCGATGTTATCGGATTTGTTTAAGAACCCAGATACCTCACCAACCATCACTTCAGCAACTTCATTCGCCGGTAAAACACCAATTTCAGATCCAATTGAGGGAATCGAAATTGATTTAATATTGTTATCCTCAGCAACTTGCATTGCGTTCCCAATGGCTGATCGAATAGATTCAGGCGTAGGACTCTCGCCAATATAATTGGCTACAGCGTGAATAACATGCTTAGCAGGAAGATTCCCTGCACCGGTCAATACAGCCTGACCAAGCTCCGCGGAACCATGATTATCACACTCTTCTTGAATGGTTGCCCCGCCCTTTAAATGAATAGCTCCTGCAATAGCGTTTGTTAAAAACAAATTTGTGTTTGCTGCATTGACAATTGCATCAACTTTTTCAGCGGTTAAATCACCCTGTTCGACGCGAATTTTGTCACTTGGACTCAATTGAATCCTCCCATAATTTTACAGACTCTTTTAACTTTGAGTATGTAACGTTTAAACTTTCCGAAATCACTTTCACTCCAGCCAAAACCGGCATACTATTTGTGTCGCCTTCCCAGCGAGGAACTACATGAACATGAAGGTGACCCGGCAATCCGGCACCTGCAGCTTTACCCAAATTTAATCCAATATTATAACCCTGTGGGAGGTACGACTGATCTAACCACAGAGTTGTAGTTCTGACAAGGTCAAACAATGTATTGTGCTCAATATTATCCAATTCATTCAAAGTATTGACATGCCGATTAGGCACAATTAAAAGATGCCCGTTAGAATAGGGGTATTTGTTCAGTATCACAAAGGTATGCGACCCACGAAAAATTATAAGCCTGTCATCATCATCATTAGCTGAGATGGCTTCGCACAAAAAACACCCAATGTCTGTACCAACTGTTGACTTTATGTACTCATACCGCCAAGGTGCCCATAACCGCTCAGGCTTTGGTGTCAATTTAAGCCTTCTGCTCTGCGAGCTTCATAATCTACTGTCAATTCAGTCTTTATTTCAATTGGAACTTCGTCATAGTGCGAAAAGCTGGATTTATGCAATCCTCTTCCTCCCGTGATTGACCGCAGTGTACTGGAGTATAAATATAATTCCGCCAGTGGTAATTTAGCTCTTATCAACTGAAATGTACCCTGATTCTCCATACCCATTATCTTGCCGCGCTTTGAGGAAATATCGCCCATTACATCGCCCATGAACTCCTCAGGAACTCTAACCTCCAGATCCTCAATTGGCTCAAGAATTGCAGGCTTACACTCCTTAAAAATTTTCTTAAATGCCATTGATCCAGCCATCTTAAAAGCGTTTTCTGACGAGTCAACTGTGTGATAGCTTCCATCATAACATGTAACTCTTATATCAACCACTGGAAAACCAGCAATTACACCTGTTTCAATTGCACTTATAACACCCTTTTCAACTGCTGGAACAAATTTTCCCGGAATCACCCCACCAACTATTGCATCAACAAATTCAAAATTTTCACCACGCTTCATCTTTTCAAGCTTTAGCCAACAATCTCCATATTGCCCTCTTCCACCAGATTGTTTTTTATATTTCCCTTGACCTTCAGCCGAGCCTTTTATGGTCTCTCTATACGGTATTTTAGGTGTAATTTGATTCACTTCTACGCCGAATCTATTTTTCAATCGATCTATCAAAATGTTAAGATGAAGCTCACCCTGCCCAGAAATAATAAGCTGAGATAACTCGGCCTCATAATTAAATTTGAATGAAGGGTCCTCTTCTGCCAGAACGTGTAAACCATTAGAAATCTTTTCTTCGTCACCTTGTTGTTTAGCCTCAATAGCGATACGCGTAACCGGATTTGGAAAATCTATTCCAGTTAATATCCAACTATCTTTTGAATCTGACAGTGAATTGCTGGTATGAGTATCCTTAAGTTTTACCAAAGCACCCATATCGCCGCTGGGAACTGCGTCAACCGCTGATCTGTTTTTACCAGTGACTGTATATATTTGACCTATTTTTTCGTTGCTGCCCTGTGATACATTTTGCAAATCTTCCCCACTATTCATCAACCCTGAAAACACACGAAAATAGGATAAATCCCCCACATTTTTGTCGGATACAGTTTTAAAAACTAAGGCTGCGGTGGAAGCTTCTACAGATGAGTCCAAGCTCTCAGCCTCTGTACCACCATCTTTAGTTGCCATTTGATTTGGTCTGTCAAGAGGTGATGGGGCTATGTCATGTAAAAATTCAAGTAAGCCAATAGTACCGACTTGACTTTTCGCTGCACCACATAATAATGGATATAGACTACCGTTGTTGAATCCCTTACGTAACCCTAATTTTACTTCATCCTTGGTTAAGCCATCATTATCAAAGAATTTTCCCATTAAATCGTCATCAGTTTCTGCAACTGTATCAACCAATTTTTGGCGTAACTCCTTTGCTTTTTCGGAAAGATCATCAGGAATATCAGAGCGCTTATTTTCGGATTCCTCGGAATCAAATGTAATCAATTTCATGTCAACAAGATCAACTATTTGATTAAAATTATCACTCCCAGGATTAACCGGAAATTGGATTATTGCGACACTCTCAAATCTGTTTTCTAAGTCTGATACGACTTGATCAAAATTTACGTTTTCCTTATCGAGGTGGTTTACGTAAAAAAAGGCAGGAGTTTTCTGGTCGCTGATGAAGCTCCACACAAGCTCTGTTCCAACTTCAATACCAGCGGAGGCGTGAATCAAGACACATGCACAATCGACAACACGTACCGCGGTGATTACCTCACCGCTAAAATCCGTAAAACCTGGAGTATCGAGAAGATTCAGCTTAGTATCTTTATGATTTGCAACTAAAAGTGTGGTTGTAATTGACATTTGCCGGCTGATCTCATCGTCTTGAAAATCACTGACAGTATTTCCATCTTCGATTGATCCCATACGCGTAATTGATTTGGTACGATGCAAAATGGATTCGCATAGTGTTGTCTTGCCTGCGCTTTGATGTGCGATAAAGGCTACATTTCTAATATTCTCAGGATGAACGTCTTTCAATTGTTAACCTCCAAATTCCGTTTGATAAATATTACTTAGCAATGTAAGCAATAACAAAAATTGATAGTATTTTTTCCATTGGTATTATATCAAACTTATCGATCTATGTCAATAATGGTAGCATTATTCGAGCTTAAAAGCCGTATTAAGTTTAATTCTTAATCACAATAATATTTCTAAATGACATTATTTCGATTGTAATTCGGGTTGTCTTGCGTCAATACAGTGATTAACTTATTGCAACTTAATATGATATTAACACGTTCCCTGAATTTGTAGTAATCAATTCATACTCACCATATCACCATCATACATAAATCGCTTTATCTTCCTTGTAGAAGTTTTTTTAAATTCGTTTTCCATAACTCGGAATTGACGAATATGCTTATATTCTGCTAAGTCCTGCTGACACTCCTTTATTTCAGTTTTAATCAGATTGAATACATCCTGTGTTGTAGCCTTTTTCCCCAATTCCTCAAAGTGTGAGTCAACCTGTTCATAATCTGGGAAAATTAAGGCAGCGACATCTTCACCGAACCCTGAATCGCGTTTAATCCCTACTACCAGCGGTTCTAAGATGAACTTACTTTGATTCAAGAAATGCTCAATTTCCTCTGGATACACATTTTTACCCCCACCAGTCACGAGCATATTCTTAAGTCTTCCTTTTATCTCGAGATAACCATCCGAATGAACCATACCTAAATCACCAGACCTGAACCAGCCATCTTCTGTCATCACATCACGAGTTGCTTCCTCATTTTTATAGTATCCAATGAAAATATTCGGACCCTTCAGCAATATCTCACCCACACCCTTCTCGTTAGGCTCATCTATCTTGCAATCAACACCCGGAATTGTCGGTCCAACCGTGGCATGTTTTAGCCTCCACGGTGGATTAGCATGTGTAATAGGGCTGGTCTCTGTCAATCCGAATCCCTGTAATAATTTAATTCCCAATCGATTAAAAAATAATGCCGTATTAGGGTCAAGCGGACCACCACCGCTCACAAAGAATCTGATTGTGCCAAAGCCCGCCTTTGCTCTGACAGACTTAAATAGCTTGAAGCCTAAATTCTTTCCCAATTTCTCGCCAACTTTCACCACATTCATCAATCCACCAAATAGAACTTTTGCTTTTGTGCCCTTTTTCTTAATTCCACGCTCTATTCCAGCGTGCATTTTTTCAAATAGCAATGGCACGCCTACCATAACAGTAACATTTGAGCCACGCATATCTGCAATTAAATCCGTGCTTTTAATGCTACGCGCGTATGTTATACTGCAACCACAATAAATTGGTGTTAAAAATCCGCAAGTTGCTTCTAATACATGATGAACCGGTAGAACGGATAAAAACGTGTCGCTCGTTCCCAGCGCAAACAGACGAGCACCAGATGAAATGTTTGCCATAATATTCTTGTGCGAGAGCATGACCCCCTTGCTAAATCCCGTCGTTCCAGATGTATATAAAATTGCGGCAAGCTCCTCAATATTACGGGTGCGAAATTCAACAGAATTACCCATTTCCAGATTCAATATATCAGGCAATGCAAAATCATCAACACCAGCCTTATCTGGATCATTATTCAAACATACCACCTTCTTGAGATTCTTGATCGACTTCACGTCAGAAACGGAACTTAAATATTTGAGAGACACAAAAAGCATCTCGGCACCTGAATCAGTTAAAATATGTTTGATGCCAGCTTCCGGCATCAATCTATCTACAGGAACAACAATTCCACCAGCCATTTGCACCGCAAGATAGACCATAGACCAATGAGGTGAGTTTTCACCAAGTATAGCGACTTTACTATTCTCTGCTATGCCCGACTTTACCATCCAAACTGCAACTTTTTTGACGTTATGTAATAGTTCACTGTAAGTAATCTCATCATAGCAACCGTCTTGCCATGTACGCATAACCACTGCATCGCCATTTTCGCGCGCACTTCGCTCAATTAATTCGCTAAGCGGAAACATTCCCTTATCGGGTCGAAGGTGGGATTCATAACTATCCATTTACATTCCTTTATAGATATAACATTTCATATTTGTTTAATCTAATGCTTCTTAATATTCATAGATTAAAGGCTATCTTTGGTAAAGTTGCTTGAATATTTGACACCGGGTGCATAGACCAATAGTCGAATATACATTATTTACATGCAGTAAACAAGCTAAAAATTTGATACATAACTATTTGAATACATCGTTAAATCCCTGTCTCTCGCGCCAGACTTCATCCTGATGTTGCCCATCTACAGCAACTTTAGCGGGCAGAGAATATCCGCAGCTATTTGAAGAAAAGTGGTCGGCGCAGTATGCACCGGTGTGATATATCGCGAGCAATTCTCCACGATGCGGTAGCCTGTTAAACTTTATTTTCGCTTTACTTATCATATCCCCTGTAAAGCAAAGCCTTCCACCTATAAATGCTTCAATTTGCTTATCTGAATCTAACTCAGGGAGCACTTTTACTGGGTAAATATCAGATGTGATCAAATTCGTCCCATGATTTACTATCCCAATATCCAGCATGATTACCCAATTGCCCATCACTTTTTTTACCAACATCACCTCAGCAAGCGTAACCCCAGCAGCACCTATTAAAGATCTGCCAGGCTCAATAATAAGTGTTGGTGTCCCCAATTCTTTCAGTCGATTGCCAATCGATATACCGTTATCCGACTCCGCAAGCAGGAGACTTTCCAACATATGCGAGCCGGGGTGGGGACTCCAATACGCCTTCCCTTTCCAGTCATTGATACTTACAATTTCACTGTGCTTAAAGTGACTAAACCCCATCGGATCATTATCCCAACTTACGTGATCCTCTTCTGATGCTATACCGTTAAGCTGATCCATAAGTCTTTGTTGAAAATTTTCCCAATCAGCTTTGGGAAGGTAAGAAATAGGAAAGCC
>Ga0114999_10003057_pt1 | contig 21378 bp, 22 predicted proteins | sample ArcticOcean_MG_C_3_FD_89820 | JGI IMG/M metagenome (GOLD analysis project Ga0114999, IMG submission 89820) | Marine microbial communities from western Arctic Ocean - ArcticOcean_MG_CB8_126 | ecosystem: Environmental > Aquatic > Marine > Oceanic | place: Arctic Ocean: Canada Basin | collected...
CTCCGTCAACATACTCTACCGGCAACGTCCGAAGATGCAAGCCGTCAAGCCCGCAAGCCTCAAAGAATCGCGTCCTGTCGAATCGCGGATTGTCATTCGCAAAGTAGTTTGCGATGTCTGTGGCGATCTCGTAGCAGGCATCTCGCCCAGCCTTGGGAACGTGCTTTTTGATAATGGCCGCTTGTACTTCGTAAACTTTTCGTGATAGCATTGTGTGTTCTCTTTTCGTTTCGTTCTGTATATGTGTATTATAACAAGTTCGACTCAGCCTGTCAAGCCATCCTTTTCACTTCGCTTGGCTTGTAATGCCCCCACGTGTGGCTATTTTTCGGGATGTCCAACAGCAACGTCCCGGCATGGTAGCCTTGAATCACGGCCAGTACCTTACCCACACGGTAACCTACTCGAACCTTGTCGCCTCTTTTGAATTCGATCATCGTTTCTCTTTTCTTGTTTCTCATGCCCCCATTATATCAAGCACGCCCCCGGCTGTACACCCCAATCGGCACGCTAAATTTTATTTTGTTAAAGTAGTCGTAACCTATTGTCACGTAAGGACTTACGTCGACGGGGGCAGCCCGGACCCGGCAGAGGGTGCCCCCAGCAGCCTGTACTGGGGATTCTCGCGAGCTCGCGTGCTTCAGAGGGTGGGGTTTTTCAATCTCACGTGCTATCCGTCGCCGGGGGGACTATATCGCAGGGTGGTTCAAACGAAATAAACCCCCACCGCCTGAAATGTCCACTTTTATTTAGACCAGCCTTCTTGAGGTTGTTCCAAATCAGTGTCCAGTGTGAAGTCTACAAGCAATTCTTCACCCTTTTCAATCTCTCGAATAGTTACTAAAAATTTAAATCCGTCCCTTGTCTCAGACCGGCAGTTTGTATTTTTCTTCGAGTGATTATATTGACAGTTCGGGCTTATATTAACCCATAAGTCTGATCCCTTCAGGTGCCCAGAGACAATTACCCGCTCGCCCAAAACGTGAGTTTCAAACAGCGTCACTTCCGCCTCAATATTTTCCGCAGCGAAAACTCCGCTTCCATGTATGGGACTCTTTTGTACTTCACATTTAGCCATGTTTACCTCAACTTACAGATTCCGCGACCGCTTTTCTTTTCAATTCCCAATCTTTGTCTCATTTTGCGTACAGCACCCAATGTAACAGGACGTCCGCTACGCTGGGTCAATTCTGCTGCCAACTCCCTATCTTTCAGGACGCCAGCGTGTTCCCGAATGTACTGGAGGTCTTTTTCCGCCCATTTTCTATTCATAACACCTTGTTCCGTGTATAATAAAGTGGCCATTTACGCTATTATATTATAGCCGCCGAGAATAATTTTTGGAGAGCAACATGAAGAAATTTGTTCAATCTGCTGATCCTGTAATAACGTCCGCAATGGACGAGGAAGAAGCCGTAGCCAAGGCGAGTCTTTGTGAGGAACAGGACATCTCTAATCTAATAGCGAAGGGAGAAGAGGACGATGAAGCTGAAGATAAAGTGCGACGGGAACCCCCAGAGTGCTGTGGTGGTGGACGCTGCGACGGGTGAGGTTGTCGAGAATATTATGGGCGTAGAGATCAGTCTCAGCCCCTTTGAAGTCGTGGCCGCCATTGTCGTGAAGAACGTTGAGATTGACTTGGATAATATTGAAGTAAGGGAGGCAGGCGAAAGTGATACCTCACGGGATGACGGAGGAAGAGGTACTCCAGACGATCAACCTTATAGCCATTAGGCTTGCCGGTAAATTCAAGTTTGGATACCACGAATTGGAGGACATGAAGCAGCAGGCACGCCTGTTTGCATGGGAGGGTCTAGAGAATTACGACGGCGTAAGACCGCTGGAGAACTTTCTTTGGACTCACGTTCGAAACCGACTCTACAACTTCAAGCGTAACAATTTCGGACGACCTGATAAGCCGTGTGACACATGTCCCTTCTTTGACATGTCATTTAGCAATAGTAATAACTATCCATGCAAAGCTTTTGATAATGAGCAAGAATGTGACCTCTATGCGGGTTGGCTAAAACGCAACACCGCAAAACGCAACATCATGAATACTGCCAATCTGGACATTGATGTTAAGGAGGGAAACCGCCTAGATGAATTTTTGGACCAGAAACACATCTTCCATATAGTGGATCAGGGAATACCCGTGTATTATCGGGAAGACTGGATAAGATTTATCAATAGTCTAAGGCTCCCAAAGGCCAGACGCGAAAACATCATTGACCTCATCCATCAGATCCTAGAGGAGAATAACATTGTCACGTAAACGCGGCAAGCTGTCAAACAAGGAGATGGACTTCATTCGCCAGAACTGCTTTAGTCTTCCTCTTGAAGAGATTGCAGAGACCCTGAATAGGACCGTAAAGCCCGTCAAAAAATTCGTAGACAAAGAAAACCTCAAAATGCGTAACATGACAGATGACGAACATCTGTTGGTGCAACTACGGGACCGCTACTATTACAAGGAACTCCAAAAACAGTTCACAGACGCCGAGTTAATTTTCTTCGAACACCAAAACATAGACTACTTCAGGCAGTTTTCTGAGGACGTTACTCATACCGAGGAAATGGAGATCCTTGAGGTTATCAGGACAGAGGTGCTCATCAATAGAGGCATGGAAGACCGTCAGGAAGTTATTCAAAATATTAACCGTCTAAATAATCTGATTGATACGGAAATGGAAAAACCCATGGCCATGCAGGATACTGTGGCTATTGCTTCTTTTCAAACTCAACTAGGCGCGGCGATCTCGTCAAAGTCGGCCTATATTAATGAGCACGAAAAGTTGCTGACAAAAAAAGAGCGGCTGCTCAAAGACCTTAAAGGTACTAGGGAACAGAGGAAGCGAAATGCGGATGATGCGAAAACTAACTTCTCGGCGTGGCTGCGTCAACTTGACGATGACAAGATGAAGAAGAATGAGAGCTTTGACATGGAGGTGCATAGGGTTGCCGCTGACAAGGCGACTGAGCGTCTCTCAGAACTTCACCAGTACGAGGACGGGTTGGTGGATCAGCCTATTTTAAATTCGGACACTTTGCTTGAGGAGGAGGAAATATGAAAAGGGCCCTAGTAACCGGCATTACAGGACAGGATGGCTCTTATCTTGCAGAACTCTTGCTTGACAAGGGTTATCACGTATATGGTATGCGGCGTAGATCTAGCACTTCAAATTTAGGAAGGCTTGACAATGTTATTGACCATTCTAATTTTGAGATTGTGGAGGGCGAAGTAGCGGATTCTGGATGTGTCTATTCCTTGGTGGACAGCATACGTCCAGATGAAATTTATAACCTTGCCGCACAGTCGCATGTTGGCACTTCATTTGAGCAGCCCGACTATACCTTTCAAGTTAACGCTCTGGGACCGCTTTATTTTTTGGAGGCAATTAAACATTTCTCATTGGATTCAAGGTTTTATCAGGCATCCACGAGTGAGATGTTTGGTAAGAACTACACTCTATGCAAGGGCGTGAAACATCAGTGCGAAGAAACCCCGTTTATGCCACAAAGCCCGTATGCCGTTGCAAAAACAAATGCACATCATCTTGTACGTATCTATAGAGAAGCTTATGGAGTTTTTGGATGTTGCGGCATTCTTTTCAATCATGAGAGCGAGCGGAGGGGTGAGAACTTTGTCACCCGTAAGATTACCAAGTGGATTGGAGAATTTGTAAATTGGATCGAAAGGTGTGATCGAACGGTGTGTGATCTACGCCCCGAAGGCGATGAGATATTTTTTGCTAATCAATTTTTAGATGAAGTGGCCATTCCTCGTTTTCCAAAACTTAGACTAGGAAATCTAGATGCCTACCGGGACTGGGGCCATGCAGCAGATTATGTTAAAGCTATGTGGCTCATGCTTCAGCAGGACAAGGCTGACGATCTGGTTATTGCTACCGGGAAGACCCATTCCATCAGAGAATTCCTTGATGAGGCGTTTTCCCATGTGGGCGGCATAAGGGACTGGGAAGACCTCGTGGTCATTGACCCTAAGTTCTATCGCCCTTCTGAGGTGGAGTACCTTAGAGGCTCTCCTGCTAGGGCTAGGGAGGTTCTGGGGTGGGAGCCCGAGGTAGATTTCAAGACTCTGGTAGCGGAGATGATCCGCAACGATCTCCATGTATCGTAGGAATTGGAACGAGCCAGCTTATGCCAAGTGGCGTAAAGACATCCGGAAGAGAGACCATCAAAAGTGTCAATGGCCCGGATGCGGGTCCAAGAGACGCCTTGAGGTTCATCACATAAAGAAGTGGTCAGACAACCCGGCTTTAAGATATTCGATTAATAACGGAATAACTCTTTGTAAGAATTGTCACCAAAGGATTAAAGGTAGCGAAGAAAACTATGAGCTTTTTCTTTTAAAGATACTAGAATGGAATGCGAGAAAATGACAAGAGATACGATGGCTGAAGAACATGGTGAAGAGCTTCTGTTTCTTTCAGAAGATTATTTTGACGAGGCCATCATAGGCATTACCTATAATAGTCAAGTTGTTTACGATATGGATCGCATGGTAGAGCTACATTCCGAGAACAACGATTGCGATAACGAAGAAGCGGTAGAGTATTTAAGCTTTAATACTTGGACTGCTTATGTTGGAGACCTAACGCCTGTCTTCGTAAGAGGCAAGCTGGCATGATATTAGTATTAACAATGGCAGGAACCTATAGCCGCTTTAGAAAATTCAGCTATGAAATTCCTAAATATTTACTACCTTTATCTAATAGAACAATTCTGCATTACATTATAAGAAACCTTGCGGACTCGCACGCTGTTACTAAGCTTATTTTGGTAGCAAACCATAGAGATAAACGATTCCACCTCCAGATAAAAGACACCGCTGAAGAACTATTTGATTCAACGAATATAGAAATTCAATATATCAATGATACTGACGGACAAGCAATTAGCTGTTTGCGCGGAATACAAAACAGCAAAATCATTGATGACGAAACGCCAGTGATGATCCATAATGTAGACACTATTCTACTGAACAGGAATTTACAGTTATACTCTAAAATGATCGAGGGTTGTGATTGCTTAGTAGATATCTTTGAATCGTCAAATAAAGAGTATAGCTATATTATTCATGACAACTCTATTGTGCGTGAAATCAAAGAGAAAATGGTTATCTCTGATACAGCCTCATCCGGCTGTTATCTGTTTAGGAACAAAAACAAGATATTGCAATATTTTGATGACGAAAGATGTTATATTAGTGAATGCATCCTTACAATGATTCAAAACGGAGAGCGAGTAGTAGCATCTCCTTGCTGGAAAGAATCTGAGACTCTAGTCCTAGGCACGCCAGAAGAATATATCAACTCTATGAATTCCCCTTGCCTAGGGAACGGTTAATGCAAAAAACACTTTTAAAGGGAGGGTCGTTAGCTGGAACATATCTAATAAAAGATGATGGTCGCGATTTTGTTAGGAAAGAAATATCTTTAGATGAAGAGCGTGAGTATGGATACTATCGATGGTATTCGCAATTAAAAAGATTGCAGAGGTATGAGGTGTTATTCCCCGGAACTTTCTCTAGGGTCATCAACTATGGCGTTGATTGTAGAACTGCTTATTTTGATTTAGAATATTATCCAGACGCCATCAACTGCCACACCTATATTTGCTCGTTAAAAGACGACCGACAAATCAAACATGTATTTCATTGCATCATGGACAAAGCCAACGCCATGTATGACATCGAAATTAATTCATTCAGGGATTCAATACTCTTATATTTTGAAGAAGAAATTAACAGTAAAATTAATGAGTGTATGAAAAATGCCAATTTCCGCAACATGCACTCCGAATCGGATATTTGCGTTAAACTATCTAAGTTGAAAGGGATGGTGCATCACCTCTATAATGTTCCGATTGAATCATATACCCATGGGAATATCACTCTCGAAAATATTCTTTACTTGTCAGATAGTAATGACGTTATTTTTATAGACCCATACGAAGAAAATATCATAGACAACAAATACAACGAATACTCTCAGCTATTGCAATCCTGCAATTCTCATTATGAACTTCTCTGTGAGAACGATTCTGACCGATTTATTATTCCTTATGGTCTTCAAAAGTTTAACGAATTAATGACCAGTTTTTTGAACGCCAACCTTACATATGATGAAAGAAAACTGGTTAAATTTTTTGAATGCTCACAGTATTTTAGAATGTTGCCCTTTAAGCTGAAGGCCGGTGGTAATGTGCAATTGTTTTATAATGTGGCTTGCCGGTTAATGGAAGAGGTGCTCTCTGATGTATAGGGAAACACATAGCATCCAAACAGTTAAAACCGTTGTCAAAACGATAAAGAACATTTTTTCTCATGAGGATGACTCCCTCCTATTTGGGGGAGATTCTAAGAGAAGATTAGTTTTTGTAGATTCTGAAGTTTTTATTCATTTTATTCACGACATTAATAGCTACTTCAAGAACAAGAATATAGAAGCGAAAATTATTTCTGTCGAATGCGGAGAGGCGGCCAAAGATCTAGAGACTCTAATGTTTATATTGCAGAACACGGAAAGGTTTAATCTCTTAAGAAGAAACGAGCCTATCATCGCAATAGGCGGAGGCGTGTTGCTAGATATAATTGGATTTGCTGCTAGCATTTTTCGTCGTGGAGTTCCATACATAAAAGTGCCAACAACTCTTCTGGGAATGGTAGATGCTAGTATTGGTGCAAAAACCTCAATCAATCACTTTGGTAGGAGAAATAGGCTAGGTTCCTATTATCCAGCGATTCAAACAATAATCGATAAACGATTTCTACAAACCCTAAAGATAAATGAAATGTGCTTTGCTTTAGGGGAAATAATAAAGATAGCGGTTATTAAAGATGTAGAGTTATTTTCTCTATTAGAAGATAATATTGATGTATGCATTAGGGATAAATTTCTCAATAATAAATCAGACATCATTATAGAAACATCAATTAATGATATGCTAGATGAACTAGAACCCAACTTATGGGAAAAAGACTTAAAAAGATGTGTTGATTTTGGTCACTCATTTAGCCCCTTGCTAGAAATGAACTCTCTAGAAGATAGTAACGTTTATGACCTATCTCATGGTGAGGCAGTAGCTCTGGATGTCCTATTTTCTTGCGCTATAGCTAGACATAGGAATTTAATGAGCGACGAGGACGTTGACAGAGTAGTCGCGATGTGTACTAAATGCCATTTGAAAACACACCATCCCTATTTTTATGATAGCCTTATGCTATGGGATTCTTTGCTAGATACCATGAGGCACAGAGACGGACATCAAAATTTACCTATCCCGGTTGGGATGGGGAGGCATACATTTATAAACGATCTTACTCTAGGCGAAATAAAAAGTGTGATAGAAGGAATGAAGAAATGAAAAATATAATTATTACTGGCGCTAGTAGCGGAGTTGGATTAAATTTATGTAGGCGATTATGTGGTGAAAATAATGTGTTTGGGATATCCAGATCGCCCGAGCCCTTCCAGCATAAACATTATACGCATTGGGAGATAGACTTATCTAAATTGGATTCAATTAATATCCCAGAAGATTTAGAATTTGATGCACTCATTAATGCGGCAGCAATTTTTCATACTGGACCATTATACGAACAAGACGAGCAGAATATCATTGATATGATTAATACCAATTTAACAGGCTTAATATTATTGACAAGAGTTGTTTTGCCCAAGATGAACCCTGATGGAAATATAATCAATATTTCATCCGTTTCTGGCACCTATGGTATAAAACATCAAGCAGTTTATTCCGCTACCAAACATGCGCTTAACGGCTTTTCAGACGCCTTAAACAAAGAGACATCTGTAAAAGTTACTACCATATGTCCCGGAGGTATCAATACGCCACTTTGGAATGATCAGAATCCTTATTCTGGTGATGTGAATAAACTGATCGACACTCGGGAGTTATCAGACTTGGTGGAGTTCATCTTAATAAACAACCATACTACTTATAAACACATAACTTTGTTTCCAAATACAGAGATCCACTAAGGCGAATTAAATGGACAGGTTTACAGTTATCCGAGACACAAGGGAAAAAAAGGATCACGGGTGGTGGTTTGAGGAAGATGCCTACTGTGCAGGAACAGAGGTAACGAAGGTCGATATTGGCGACTATACCATTAAAGACAAAGAGCACGTGCTGTGTATAGAAAGAAAAGAGTCAGCTGCGGAGCTCGCAGGAAATTGTGGGGAAAAGAGATTTTTACGAGAACTAAAGGCAATGGCCTCTTTTCCACACGCTTTTCTGCTTCTTGAGTTTAACTGGCATGACATTGACCAGTATCCCATAGGATCAAAGGTCCCTAAAAGTAAATGGTCCAAAATAAGAATAAAGGGTAAATACATTATGAGAGTTTTAACTTCGGCTATGGTGGAACACAATATCAAAGTTATAGCCTGCGGCGATAAGAAGAGGGCCGAGGAGATGGCTCTTCGTATCATGAGGCATATTAATGAGCTATGATAAATCCGCAAGACTAGTTCTATGGTTTAGTGTTTTTGTTAGAGGGGGAGAGGATAGGCTCGCCATAATGTTGAGCTCGTTAAAATCGTATTCCAGAATACCTTTTGATAGGGTGTATTTAAATATTTTGTTGGAGGAACCCCTTTCGCATCTGCACGGAGAGATCCGACTCCTTACACAGTCTTATTTTGGCGATTGCCCTATAGACTATGAAGAAGACAGATACACATTACAAGTAGATCTGGTCAATAGGTTTAATACCATAAAACAAGAACTAGATGATGACGATGTAGTATTTTTTACACAAAATGATGACCATCCCTTTATTGATTTCAATAATGATATTCTGATGGAAGGGGTAAATCATATGGCCAACGATCCCCATCCCTATAAGTCATTAGGCCTTTCCCATTGGCCAGAATGGGTTATGCTATCTATACGCAAAAGGGAAGATGTTCAAGTTGGCAATTTCATTAAGTTTAATGCCATATTTGGTGAGGCGATGCAGCTTTTTAATGTTGGATATCTAAACAAGATGCTATGCGATCTTATTCCGCAGGATCTCTCAGCTCCCCCTTTCTGTATGCATCGGACAGATGTAATAACCGCAGAGAATATTCCACGTCTGTTTGAGGGGGTGCAAGGAGTCTTGGCTCATATCTATATCCCGTTGCGCGAATTATGTATTCATGTTGACGGCTACGAGCAAAATGCGGGGATACCTCCGGCTATTTACCCGGTCCTTAAGATGCCCCTTGAAGAGAATGATTTTGATTTCTCTAGGGAAGAGTTAATCTCTAGAATGACCCAGAAGGGAGATCGAAGAGGTGGAGACCGAGACTGGGCTTATTCTGACGATGAGATCCCTCAAACATATATAGACACTATGTTAAAGTGCTACGGAAAATAAAATGACATACAATGTTGACTTGCCCGAACATGCTTGGCTTAATATAACAAAGGAAGACCTTAAGGATATATCCTCTCCGCTTAGTGGTCTTTCCCAAAAGGAAAAGGACAACCTCCACCTCCATATTCTGCGTATAATGCGTAACCCTCAGTATTTTCAGTGGACCGCCAAGAAGCTTCTAAACGTAGAGCTTCTTCCAGAACAGGTTGTTATACTTCGAGAGTTGTGGACTAAGGCGTTTCCCATGTATATCGCCAGTCGTGGTTTCGGAAAGTCTTTCCTTCTTTCCGTTTTTAGCATTTTGCGATGCCTTCTCATTCCCTCTACTAAGATCGTGGTCGTAGGCGCTGCTTTTAGACAGAGCAAGGTTATCTTCGAATACATGGATACAATTTGGAAAAATGCCCCAATATTACGCAGCGTTTGTTCCGATAACAGTGGGCCACGAAGAGACGTTGATAGATGCACCATGAAGATTAATGATAGCTGGGCTATGGCAGTTCCTTTGGGGGACGGCAGCAAGATCAGAGGCTTGCGTGCCCATACGATTATTGCTGACGAATTCAACAGTATCCCTGTCGATATCTACGAGACTGTAGTTGCTGGCTTTGCCGCAGTATCTGCCGACCCGGCCTATAATGTCAAAGAGGCCGCCAAAAGGAAGAAACTCCAAGAGTCTGGCGATTGGAACGAAAACATGGAGGGTAACTATCAGGATCGCCAATCTAACCAATCTATAATCTCAGGAACCTGTGGGTATGGTTTTGAGCACTTTGCGTCTTATTGGAAGAAGTATAAATCTACGATACACAGTCACGGGGATTTTAAAAAGGCCGCTGAAGATGCGGGCGATGAAGTTGATGAAGTCCCTGAGTATATGAAAAGACTCGACTGGAAGGCATTCTCCGTTATTAGAATTCCCTACGAGCTTATTCCAGAAGGATTTATGGATGACCAGCAGGTTGCGCGATCTAGGGCTACTATGCATAACGGTATTTATCAGATGGAGTACGGGGCGTGCTTTACATCTGACAGTCAGGGATTTTTCAAACGAAGCCTTATTGAAGCCTGTGTGGCACATGACCGTAATTGCCAATTGTCAGGATGGCCCGGCTGGTGCCCAGAGCCCTTCGATCCCATGACACGGGGAGACCTTAACGGTAGATATGTGTTTGGAATTGACCCAGCTTCAGAACAAGACAACTTCGCCCTTATCATAATAGAAATTCACCCGGAGCATCAAAGAGTTGTTTATTCGTGGACAACCAATAAAAAAGACTTCCAGAGTCGCAGGCGTATCGGGCTGACGGACGCTAACGACTACTACGGCTTTTGTTGTAGAAAAATTAGGGAGCTTTATAAAACCTTTCCCTGCGTGCGTATAGGTATAGACTCCCAAGGAGGAGGCTATGCTCTTGCGGAAGCCCTTGGAGATACCGATAAGATGCTACCGGGAGAAAGGCCTATTCTTCCTATTATTGAAGACAAGAAGGAGAAGGATACGGATACTATCGCGGGAGATCATATAATAGAGCTCATCAACTTTGCTAAAGCGGAATGGACTTCTCAGGCAAACCACGGGCTTCGCAAAGATATGGAAGACAAGATTCTTCTCTTTCCTCGATTCGATACCCTGAGCCTTAGCATTATGAGCGAAAAGGATAAAATTTCTTTCAGCCAACTGCGAGATAAGCTAGGCGAGTCAAACGCTCTCAGGCTATACGACACCCTTGAAGATTCGGTCATGGAGATAGAGGAGCTAAAAAATGAGCTAGTGACAGTCGTTATGTCTGCGACCGTCACGGGAAGAGAGAGGTTCGATACTCCTGAAATTAAACTGGAAACAGGAAGGAAGGGGCGTATGAGAAAAGATAGATATAGCGCCCTAATAATCGCCAATATGATAGCCCGACTGATTCATCGAGAAATCCCGCCTCCCATGTATAACAATATCGGCACAGTTATCAAGCCGGGGGTGTTTGAAGTCAACCCCTCTAACCAGATGTACGTAGGGCAAGAATGGCTGTCGAGCGTAAACTCCAATGTGTGCTTCGGAATTAACAGGAACCCCCAATAGTTGGTGTAAATATCAATAGCTATTGTTTTGCATCGCAATAAGTATTAAAAAGGTAATAGGATAAATGGCATCAAAAAAATACCCCAAGAGTGAGTCGGACGCCCAAGAAAGCAGGAGGAGCGAGCCAGCCTATATAAGCTGGGAGGGTAGCAAGAAAGACCGTGAGAATGGTCTTAAGATGTATGCGGATGCGGTTCAGGAATTCTCAGCCGCCAGTTATTCTTCTAGAACGCGAGACTTCTCCGATCTAACTACCTATCTTAGCTCACGTCCCGGCCTAAGAAGCTCAGACTATGATTTCTTTAGGCCCGATCAAGCGGTTCCCGAGAAGCCCAAAGACATTATCGCCTTTGCCAGAGCTGCCTACAGGCGAATTGGCCTTATAAGAAACGCCATAGATCTCATGGGGGACTTCGCATGTCAAGGGGTCAGGCTTGTCCACAAGAACAAGAGAATTGAAAACTTCTATAACAATTGGTTCGACAAGATCAATGGTAGAGAGGTGTCCGAAAGACTGTGCAATCTTCTTTTTCGAGAAGCCAATGTTCCAATAAGTATGAAGACTGCTAAAATTAACCGGAAGAAGCGGGAGGAAATGCAAAAGTCCATTGCCTCTCCCGACCTTGTTATGAACCTAAATGACAACAACTTCATGAAGAATGAGATTCCTTGGGAATACACCTTCGTTGACCCCCTTACCGTTGAGGTTGTGGGTGGCCCCGTAGCCGGAATGATAGGTGAGCGTCAATATATTATCAGGCTTCCGAAGAAAATTGTCAACATGATTCGCAAGCTTAGGAATAGCGTAGACCCTCTAGAATCAGCCCTCGCAAGTCGTATCCCAGCAGAGATTATAGCTGCTGCTGAATCCAATCGTGGCATTCGAATGGACCCCGACAAAACGTTTGTTTATTTCTACAAAAAGGATGACTGGCAAGAATGGGCTGATCCCATGACGTATGCTTGCTTTAACGACCTAATTCTTTATGAAAGACTTAAGCTTGCCGACAAGACAGCTTTAGACGGAGCCATTTCTAAGATCCGTATTTTCAAGCTTGGTAGCTTAGATCACAAGATCGCCCCTACCCCTACGGCAGCTTCTACCCTACAGCATATTTTAGGAGCTAACGTTGGAGGTGGCACCACAGATATCATTTGGGGCCCAGATATAGAGCTCTTGGAAACCAACACGGATGTTCAGAGATTTCTGGGCGAAGAGAAGTATCGTCCTACCCTCATGGCTATTTATGCTACCTTGGGAATCCCTCCGACTCTTACCGGAACGTTCGGCGCGTCGGGCACGACTAACAACTTTATATCTCTAAAGACTCTAACGGAGAGGCTCAATTATGTGAGAAATATTCTGTTAGATTTCTGGAATGTCCAGATAAAAACAGTTCAGTCTGCTATGGGGTTTCGCTTCCCCGCACAGGTTGAGTTTGACTACATGTATCTTGATGACCCAGCCTCTGTAGCAAACCTCCTTCTAGCCATGGCCGATAGAAATATTGTGAGTGATGAGTTCGTTCAGCGACATATTAAGGCTCGACCCGAAGTTGAAAATCGACGGGTGGCTGACGAAGAGAAGAGAAGAGTTAGCAGAGACCTTGAAAAGGTTAGCCCCTACCATGCTGTTGATAAGCAATACGGTCTACAGAAGATTTCATTGCAAACCGGAGTGGTGTCTCCCACTCAGGTTGGTGTTAAGTTGCAAAAGAAGAAGGGGGACCGGGCTGCTCTTGATATGAGAAAGCCTAGTAGCCCCGGCGGCGGAAAGACCCCAGATGAAAATGGTCAGTCAGAAACGCCCGGAAGACCTAAGAACGTGCGTGATAGTGAGCCTCGCAAGAAAAAGGAATTTAAGCCGAAGACTAAGGCATCTATAGAGCTTTGGGCTAAAGGAGCTCAGGCAAAAATATCAGAAGTAATAAACCCCGGAATACTACAACAGTTCAATAAAAAGAACATGCGTAGCCTGACGTCAGAGGAGCTTGTCCATTCAGAGACAATTAAGTTTGGGGTGCTGTTCAACTTGGGTGCCTTTGAGCCCATTAATGAAAAGTCTATAGCGACAGCGTTGAAGAAAAAGTTGTCCAATGGTGTAATAACAAAATGTGACGAATGGATATCTAACGCTACTAATGATATCAATAGAAGACTCAGTATTGAAGAAATTAGAAACATACGGGTTTCTTTCTATATTGAAAACTCAGTGCAAACATAGGGAAGATCTATGAACAATAAAATGCAGGTCTTTAAGGCCGAAAAAGAAGCTGGTCTCGAACACCTAATAAGAAGTACGGCAGCGATAGCCTATCATAGCCCGGTCTTATTGGAGCAAGAGGCAGACCCGGTTACTTTTTCTAAGGACATCACTTCTTTAAAAAGCATTCCCGCTTCCACCAAGGGGGCTCAGGGTGATAAGGATGTCTATAGTGTATACTCAGTTCTCGTTACCACTTCTTGGAACAAGAACGATGATGTTTTCGACAAGGATGAGGTTTGGCTTGCTAGAGAGACGCCTAAGTACAAGCCCACCAATATAGAACATGATGAAAGACAGATTGTCGGAGGAATTATCGATAGCTGGGCTGTTGATGATCGTTTTTCTTTAATATCAGAAAAAGAAGACAACTCCGACCTTCCTGACCACTACCATATAATAGTTGCTTCGGTTATATATAGGCAATGGCAAGATCCTGCCTATCAAAAGAGGGCTCAAGATTTAATAGCAGAAATAGAGGCTGGTGAAAAATATGTTTCTATGGAATGTATTTTCCACGGCTTTGACTATGCCGTAGTAGACCCCGATGGTAAGCATCACGTCATACCTAGGAGTGATGAAAGCGCCTTTCTCACATCTCACCTAAGATCTTACGGAGGCACTGGCTCTTATCAAGAGCACCAAGTCGGAAGACTTCTTCGCAATATAACTTTCAGCGGAAAGGGATTTGTTAAAAAGCCCGCCAACCCAGAAAGCGTTATCTTCGAGAAAAGCAGGACTTTTGATTTTCACGACGCGGCAGTGTCCTCTAAAAATATGTTTTCTGATAACAATGGTGTAAGAATAGAGATAGAAACCAACGCTAATACTTTTTGTGACAAAGAGGAGAGCTGCGATATGTCAAATGAAACTGCTAACGTGCAACTGACAGAGCTTAGGGATGCTCTCGCGGCCCTTAAGGCCGACAACAAAGAGTTATCCGAAAAGCTTGCTACTGCAAATGTAGAAAAATATGAGGCTACGATTGAAGAGCTCACTGAGATCCAAGCTAGCACTGTAAAAGAGTTAGAGCAGGCTCAGTCAGACTTAAGCGAAGTGGCTGGGCATCTAGACGCCGCGACTTCTGAGATTAAGTCCAAGCAGGAAGCTCTAGAAGAAATTCAGGCAAAGCTTTCCACAATTGAAGAGGCCGAGAAGCAACGCGCTCGTTGTGGGTCTCTAATGACTGCTGGTCTGTCCGAAGAAGACGCCTTGGCAAAGATGGAGCTGTTTGGCGACCTAACAGACGATCAGTTTGAAGCTCTTGCAAAAACCCTTGGAGAATATGCGTCAGTAGAGGAGGAAGTTGTGGAAGAGACCGAAGCTTCCGACGCTGGCGAAGCCGACGACAATGAAGCAGAGGCTACTGCCGCTGAAGAAGCGTCTGAGACGGAGGAGGCTATTGCTTCGCAGGTGGACGAGGAAGTCCTCGAAACCGCCGAAGCGGATGAGATTGTAGATATTTCTGTTGAGGCCGACGAGTTCGCTAGCGAAGAGGTTATTGATACCGTTAGAGCTGGCTTACACGACTGGGTTAACAAAGTAATTCTTAAGAATGAATCGGGAGACAAATAATGGCGCTAAGACCAGATAGAAATGAACTCCAGACCGACCTTAGCTTCTTCATGAATGAAGTAGCTGAGAGAGGCATCGTAGTTGTGCATAGCACACAAGGTTCCGGAGCGGCGATGGATGACTCGGCCGCTGTCGTAGCGATCCCCGGAGCGGGTGATCTAGCAAAGCACCCTGCTGGGCTGCTACTTAACGATGTTGTAGACTTGGACCTCACCCGCCAGCACATCAACTTTGCGAAAGATGAGATGCAAAAGGGTGGAAAGTGTTTGCTACTACGGCGTGGTTTTGTTGTGACAAACATGATCACCGGAGCCATCACTCTTGGTGAACAAGCTTACTTCAGCACAGACGGTAAGCTCACTTCGTCTAGTGCCTACAGTGGTAGCACGGTCGTGGGTCGCTGGCTTTCCAAGAAGGATGCTGACGGATACGCCAAAATTGATATTAACATCGTTTAAATAAAAAAGAATTTGGAGAGATATAATGGCTAGAAAATACTTTGAACCAACTCCTGAGATGGATCAACTGCTCACCAGAGCAGGCTCCATGAACAAGGAGGAATCCCTTGCCGCCACGGCAGAGCTCGCTAAGGCTCTAGAAATTCCCTTGCGTAAGGGTGTGATGAGCGGCGACATTCTTGACGGGATTTTTGAGGCAGTCAGACTGGCTCCCGGCGCGACCGCCGAGTTCCCCCTTGACTTCCTTTCACCCGGCACCGCTAAGGAATTCGTTGCTTACACGATTCCTAATCACGGCCTGATTCCCCAGCGTCACGTTGAAGGTGACTATGTCATGGTTCCGACCTATGATGTAGGCGCTTCGATTGACTGGCTACTTAAGTATGCCAGAGACGCTCGATGGGACGTTGTGGGACGCGCTATGGACGTCATGCAGGGTCAGTTTGTCAAAAAGATGAATGATGATGGTTGGCACACGCTCATTTCGGCTGGTGCTGATCGTAACGTCATGATCTATGATGGTGATGCGACAGCTGGCGTCTTCAGCAAGAGACTAGTTTCTCTAATGAAGGTTATCATGCGTCGTAACGGTGGTGGTAACTCCACATCCATCAACTTTGGTGATCTTACAGACCTCTACCTGAGTCCCGAAGGTCTTGAAGACATTCGCAACTGGGGCGTGGACGAGGTCGATCCGGTTACCCGTCGTGAACTTATCGTTGCCGATGGTGGTCTCTTGACGCGAATCTTCAGTGTGAACCTTCACATTCTAGACGAGCTAGGTGAATCTCAAGAGTACGAGCTATACTACCAGAATGACCTTTCGGGTAGTCTTCCGAGCACGAAGCTTGAGATCGTTGTGGGCCTCGACCTTCGAAACCTCGACAGCTTTGTTATGCCTGTTCGCGCTCCGGTGGAGATCTGGGAAGATGACACTCTTCACAGACAGCGGCGTGCTGGTCTCTACGGCTGGGCAGAGCATGGCTTTGCGGCTCTTGACACCAGACGAGTTCTACTGGGGGCCTTCTAGACACCTTCTAGAACTGCAACTGTTTAAATCCGGTGGTGGCACCAAAGCTGCCACCGGATTTTTTAATACAAATTAGGAGTCTGCGACCATGGCCTTTTTCTCTGTGGAAATTCCTGATCAAGATACCGACCGAGTTGTTGACGCGATATGCTACAATTATAGCTACGCTGCTCAGATACAGAACCCCGATTTCGATGGCGACTTGGAAGTTGGCCCTGATAACGTAGAGATGACAGGCAACCCTGAAGGTCGGGATCAATTTGCCAATCGGATGACAAGGGAGTTTCTGATGAATCACACGTATTCGTATGAATTGAAAATGGCAAGGGAGAACGCGGAGTCTAATGTGCAAGATCCACCTGCTATAACCGATCCGGCCGTATAAGTAGCACTCAAAAACGGAAGAGGGAGCAATGCCGAATCCCATCATCAGATTTTTAGATCGCGCTAAGGAAACGACAACCACAACCGGCTCGGGCACTATTAGCCTAGGGGGGGCCGTTGCGGGCTTTGTCGGTGTTTCGGGAATAGGTAATGGTAACTCTACCTACTACACCCTACAGGAAGGAAATAATTTTGAGATAGGGATTGGCACTTATGCAATTGCGGGCAACACGTTGTCTAGAGATGAAGTTTTTTCAAGCTCTAATTCGGACGATAGTAAAATAGTACTAGCGGGCAGTACTACGGTCTTCATTACCTATCCGGCAGACAAAGCGGTTGTTAAGACCTCTGGCAACTATGTAGGAATAGGCATAGATCCAGAATACCAGCTACAGGTAAGTGGAACCGGCTCTTTTAACACAGTACGGTGGGCGGATGGTACAACCCAGACCACTGCCGATACGGACACAACGTATACCGGTGGGACTGGCCTCTCTCTAGTCGGCACCGAATTTAATGTCAGCGGTATCGACAGCACCATGATCGTAGATGGCACCGTTGCCAATATAGACTTGGCCAACTCCTCTCTTACGATAACTGCTGGAACGGGCCTCTCTAATGGAGGGCTTGTTTCCCTAGGGAGCTCTGTCACTGTTGACGCTGACACCGCAAGCACGTCGGCGGTAGGGGTTGTTCAACTTCAGGATTCTGCAACAGACGGAACTACGGACAAAGCAATAACGCCCAACGCAGTCTATGATGTATCGGGTATTTTATCTTCAGACACTGCTGCTACTGGCGCCTCAAATCGCAGTCTTATTAGAAGCTATATAGATACGTCCGACAATGCTACTTTTAATAACTTAATAGCACAGGGCAATTTAACCGTTAGCGGCACTTTAACCTATCTAGACAGCACTACGGTAACTATTGCTGACAAACAGTTAGAACTGGCTTCAAATAGCGGAACCCCTATTGGAAATGATTCCACCGTAAATGATGGTGGCATTGTCGTTAAGTCCACAGATAGCGACAAAAAATGGACGTGGTTAGATGCTACAGACGCGTGGACCTCTACCGAAAACATAAGCCTTAATTCTAGCAAAAAGATTATTTTCGGAGATAGCACAGAACAAACTACTTCACCCACCGGGGACATAGCAACTGTTTCTGGCTTAACCGCTACAAACGCAACCAACATTGCGTCCACTGGTGCAACGAACTGGGCCTTAATTGCCACGAACACTACTAATATTTCAACCAATACAACAAACATTGCAAGCACCGGGGCCACGAACGCTGCCGATATTAATACTGTCTCCGGACTTCTCTACGGTCACTGGAAGTTACAGGGCGATAGCGCCACCACTACAAATATAGATAAAACCGAAACAGTTCAGTTTACTGGTGCCGGTACTACCACAGTTACCCTTGGAGGAACAGATAGTCGAACTGTTACGATAAGCGGTAGTGATTCCGACACCACCTATACTGCTGGAACCGGCCTATCCTTGGTGGGAACCGAATTTAATGTAAGCGGCATCGACAGCACCATGATTGTAGATGGCACTGTCGCCAATGCAGACTTAGCAAACTCCTCTCTTACGATAACCGCTGGAACTGGCCTTGCAGGGGGAGGGAGTGTCTCACTTGGGGGAACAGTTACCCTTGACACCGCCGAGACAGGATATTTTGACAAGCTGGGCTTGAACGACACAAGTCCAGACGCGATGCTGGACATAGTATGCGCAAGCGCTGCTGACATTGGCCTAAAAATAGAAATGATGGCAACTCAGTTAGTGAACCCCCTTGAGATTGTACATTCGGATGGAACCCCCCGCTTTAGCATTGACACGGCGGCAGATATTAGCTGTGGCGCCATCAGTGGCTCCGGGTCTAACTTTATATTCGGTAGGGAGAATGTTAGCCCAACTCTACGTGTAGCAAATCTTGGTAACAATTTCAATATCAGAAATACAAATGCCGATAAAAATATAAACATAGACGTGGCAGGTGGTCACCTTGTACCGGGAGGGATGGGCCCCGGACATTCAGGAGGATGTATTCGCTTCAGAGAGTATCCTCAAGGCAACGCCCCTAGAGGCGGAGTTCACGAGGGGACATTCCTAGAGTTTTCCTTCACAAGTGGTATCGGAACAGGAATGTATATCAGGAGTCGTGACGATGGAGCCATTCTAACCCAATGGCTTAATTATACCGGACTCCCCGTCGCAATGGTGAACGCAACCGGAGCCATTAGCGGTCAGCACTTCATTTTCGGAGACGGAACCACACAATCGACCGCCTCTGCTGGGGGCAGCAGCTATACTGCTGGGACGGGACTGTCTTTAGCAGGCACTGTGTTTAATGTCAGCGGCATTGACAGCACCATGATTGTAGACGGCACAGTTTCCAATACAGACTTGGCCAACTCCAGCGTCAGTTACGGCGGAATCTCCGTGTCTCTTGGCGGCTCAGACGCCACCCCCGCCTTAAACCTGATACACGCTACTGGATATTTGACTAGCTCTTTGGTCGGAACAGTTACTAATAGTCAGCTTGCAGGCTCTATAGCTAATGACAAGCTTACAAATAGCAGTATTACTATCACTGCGAGAACGGGCCTTGCGGGAGGAGGAAGTGTTTCATTAGGAGGCACTGTTACCCTTGACACTGCCGAAACAGGATATTTCGAGAAGCTTGGCATAAATGATACGAGCCCCGGCGCAATGGTTGACGTGGTCTCTGACAACGTCAATACTGTTGGCCTCATAGTTGAGGGACACGCAAGCCAAGCATCCGACTTACTCAATCTTAACAGTAGTAGTGCTAATTTACTTGCAGTAGACAAAGACGGCTTCCTTGGTATCGGCGTGGATCCTTCCTATGTTTTACATATTGATAAAAATCCCGATGCCAGCGCGTCTAACCATACCCTTATATATGCAAGGGGCGGAGACAGTACAAGGAATAGCAGCTTTGAGTTTGCGGCTGGAACTGGCGATACAAATAATAGCGTAATATTTAAACTTGTAGCGGGCACTGCTGGAAGCTCTTATATTTATTTTGGAGACACAGACCTTGCGTCTATCGGACAGTTTCGATACCAACACAGTAGCAACACCCTGTCTGTGAAGACAAGCTCCTCAAACGCTGTTGCTTGGGACGGCAACCAAAAGCGGCACGACTATGCCGGAAGCTACATGGACATCAAGTCCAATTCACACGCTGATCCTGTCACCTTCGACTTGGATGAATCTAATATTCACACCCTTACAATTACAGCCGATACAACTTTTGCAGTAAGCAACACGGACATTGGTCAGCGGTTCATGATCAGGGTGCTTCAAGACGGTACGGGTGGCCATTCGGGGACGTGGTGGAGCACGATTAAGTGGGCAGGGGGCACCGAGCCAGTGCAGCCTACCGCAACCAACAACGCAAACGAGGCGGCCCTGTATGGCTTCCTATGCACGTCTGCTGCTAACTATGATGGATTTGTAATAGGAACAGGAATAGCATAATGACACAATACGCAAGACCTGACAGCGACGTATCCGATGGTTCTTGGATAAATTCGGCTGGCGACAATGTCGATCTTTATAGCTGTATAAATGAAGCAAGCACTCCGGATGGCGCATATGTTGAAGTAGCAGACGACATGTTTGGAACCCCCGAATCCGTCACAGTAGGCTTAGGTGGCGTGACTGATCCAGAATCTGACGCAGGTCATAATGTGGTGGTTAGAGCCAAGGAAGGGGGGGGGATGGGAATGGTAACCCTCGACGTGACGCTTAAAGACACCAGCATCACACCTCCGGGAACTATAAAAACCCAAGCCTTTACCCCCGGCGGTTCATTTGGGGATCACACCATGAGCCTAAGCACTGATCAAGCAGGCGATATCGGTGACTACAGTGCGTTGCAGCTCATAATAACCGCAACTGACAATATGGCGGGAATGACCACGACAACAGTATCTCAAGCATATTTTGAATGTCCAGATGCTCCTGCTCCAGCACCTACGGTGGTAGCTAAAAATGAACCAGAAGCATTTGCAATGTTTATCGATTAAGGGTTAATTTATGTTTGGCTTTCATTCCATATCTGAAGCTCCCTTCTCTTCTTTAGCAGAAGAAGCTGGCGTAGTCAAAAGCCTAAAGATGCCTGTAGAGCTTA
>Ga0114999_10003058_pt1 | contig 21370 bp, 21 predicted proteins | sample ArcticOcean_MG_C_3_FD_89820 | JGI IMG/M metagenome (GOLD analysis project Ga0114999, IMG submission 89820) | Marine microbial communities from western Arctic Ocean - ArcticOcean_MG_CB8_126 | ecosystem: Environmental > Aquatic > Marine > Oceanic | place: Arctic Ocean: Canada Basin | collected...
ATTGGTCTACTAAATGAAAATAGCCCTGTCCGCTCAGAGAGTTTGAGCGAACAGGGCTATTTTTGTGTTCTTGGTGGAGACGGGGGAGGGGGCGGTGTTCACTATTTGCAACAGACGCTGACCGTGAGAATCCCTGGTCTTTATGGGCAGAGCACAATCACGGGTGAGAGTCGAATTTCCAATTGAACGGTGGGCGGCAAGGATTGGGCGTAATTATCTGTTGCATAGTGATGTGACAATGAAGGTTCGAATCCCCTTAGGTGGAGCTGGAGAAACCGTAGGTGGTACCGAGTTGGATCGATTCGAACTGAACAGCTGAGCGGGAGCTTAGCACTTTGGTGACGATAGTTAATAAAACGCCACGGATCCATCCTCTCTCAATGCAGTCTCGCCCAGCTCAGTTATTGCAGGTGTATTTGCGATCCCTTCCTCGTCCAACTCGATTCCGAGACCGGGTGTTTCGGGAATCAGCAAGAATCCATCTTTTAGGACCGAAACGTGATTTACAACGCTGCTCCAAGGAGCTGTTTCCTGGGGGCGATGTTCCTGAACAAGCCAATTGGGCACCGCTGCTCCAAGTTGCACATGCGCCGCTGTCGCCACCGGCCCAGACGGTAGAGCGTGTGGGATGATTCCCTGGTGGTGAGCTTCGGCAAGTGCACAGATCTTTTTCATATGAGTGATTCCGCCAGCAACGCCGACATCGGGACGAATATGGTGAACTCCTGCCTGCTCAACGTATTCCCTGAATTCCCAGATGTTGAGGTTGCGCTCGCCCGCAGTCATAGGAATATCCGATTTTTGAGCGACTTCTCCGAATGAGAGAACGCTATCGGGGGGGACGGGATCCTCGAAAAAAAGCGGGCGTAATGGCTCAAGCTCTTGTGCCAAAACTATCGAGTCACCGACGTTCATGTTTCGGTGAATTTCGATCCCCATATCCACGTCCCATCCGATTGACTCACGGACGGCTGCAGCGCGCTCAACCAAATCTTTGATCCTTCGACCGTGCCGCATCGAAACATGATCGTGCTGGAACAGGGCTACTTTCACTGCGGTATAACCATCGGCGGCAGCCTGACGAGCCTCGTTCGCTACCTCATCCGACGTGCCAGAGCCAAGCATTAACATGGCTCGCACACGATCTCGGACTTTCCCGCCCAAAAGCGACCAAACAGGAGCCTGGAAATGTTTGCCCCTAATGTCCCAGAGCGCCTGATCTATGGCACTTATAGCGCCGCCAATCGCACCGCCGCGCATGTTTTTATTGCGAAACATCCAGAGCCAGTGATGTTCTACCGGTAGCGGATCATTTCCGATCAGGTAATCGCGGAACGAATGCACGACTTCACGCGCTGCGGTCGGCCAGCCAAAAAATGTCGACTCTCCGATTCCGGTGATTCCATTATCAGTGGTCACTTTTACGAATAACCAATTGTGAGCAATGAACGTGTCCACACTCTCGATTTTCAATTTCGCCATTTCTCTAAGTCTTTCTGCAGGAACTTCCGTGGTCGCTCTTATATGGTCATAAAGCTCCGGCGGCTTAGTTAGAGTTGATTATCTTGCGTGCTTCGACCACAGTCTTAGATTCAAACTCTCCCTTTATTGCGTATATCCGCCCGTTTGTGAGCCGCACTCCAATTCGCACTATTTGACCTGCCAGTGCAGCCATTGTTTTACCATTCGTCCATAGCGCGCTGGACGAAGTCGAATCATCGGTAATCGGAACGGCATCACTATATGAGTAACCGTCGAGCGGTTCTCCGAACGCATCCATGACCTGCACAAGCGCCTCCCCGTGAGGCACTGAGACGTTCAGTCGGATTTCTCCCGATTCCCATAGCAGCCATCTCGTCGTAAGTTCGCCAGTACCACCTGTTGGCTCAAGGTAAACAAACCCATCATTCCGTAGTTTGTGCATGGTGATGGCTGCCTGCTGGCTATCAGGATCGAACCGGAATTGGGCATGTTCCCCTCTCGAGGTGCTCGAATAAATTCGTAGCTCGTCGTTTTCGGAAACCATTGATGAGGGATAGATACAGCCGGAACCAAACTGACCTGGAGGGAGATTCGGAATAAACGGATCGCGCATCGTTCTCTGAAAGTGCGTGCCATTCATGCTGTAACTCAGCTGACAATCTATCTTCCCAAGTATCCGGCTGGTGTCGTCACCTTTTTGCATTTCCAGAGTTCCGCTCAGAAATTTTTCTTCCTGATACACAACGGGGTCCGTGTGATACACCCATAAAAAACCGATATACATGCCTTCATATGGAAACACTGGCATTCCATAAAGTAGCGCGCTCGGAGTATCGAGAGAATCGGCCTGCATAAGCAGTTCTGGTTCAGTAAAGCTCTCCCAATCGGCGGTTTCGGAAAGCGCTATACGTCGATCGGCGAGAGAAGGCCGTAATGTGACCGAATACGCTTGTCGATCAGTATTCCAATAGGCGAATTGACCCGGATCGACACCTGTCGGATGCCAGTACGCATTTTCTACGTAAGACCATTCGATGCCGTCGCGTGATTCAACGACATATGACTTTCTTTCACCGGATTGATCGGCAGGAGAAAGAACCATTCCCACATACCGATTACCGCTCCCCGATTTATCGGGGATCACTCTGACTCCGCACCACTCGTGGAATCGCTCGTTGCTCAGTAATTGATGAGGAGCATGTCTATCTTTGATGTCTAATCGATCGGAAAGATCTGGGAACTCCCATTGAATCCCGTCCTCGCTTTCAGCGATGAGCGGAATTACGGTTCGCGATTTCCCGGGTACTTCGCCCTGGTAGTAGCACCGCCATTTTCCTGATTCCTCATCGCGTATTACGCTTGGGTACCCCCACGCGATGTCCGCATGCGGGTCCAAAAGCGTCGCTTCGGGCACGTATTCAGGTTGACCCACATGCCTGGACAAATTGGTTCGGCTATGTAGGAAGTGGTCGTCAAAAAATAGAATTGCGCTCAATCTCTTACCCCTGCGAGTAAATCGCCTCTGGTTTCAAATCTCAAAGTAAGGCTCCGCCGTCGACCGGTAATGAAACTCCGGTAATCATTCGCGACTCGTCTGATGCGAGAAAAAGGTAAGCATTTGCTATGTCTTCAGGAGCCATCAGCTGACCCAGTGGAGTTCCGTCGAGCCGTCGTTTATAGTTTTCTTCGTTCTCAATCGTTGTTGACTGATCGTTAGGGCTATACGAACGATTCTCACGGAGAAACGGTGTGTCGACGTGGCCCGGACACACGACATTGGCTCGAATATGGTCCTTGGCAAAAGACGCGGCGGCGCTCCTCGCCAGGCCTACTATCCCCATCTTGCTTGCACCATATGCAGGGCTACCCGCCCCAGGACGGATAGAACCGATAGATCCCACATAAATCAGGGAACCTCCTCCTCGCTTCCGCATGGATGGCACAACTGCCTTTGTGCCGATGAACGCACCCGTAAGATTGGATCCGATGACTGTGTGCCACATTTCCTCAGTCTGATCTTCAAAGTCGACCCTGAAATTGGCTCCAGCACTGTAGCCGAGGATATCTAACCCTCCAAACTCTGACTCTGCAGTGTTTACGGCTGCGTCCCAATCAGACGAATCACTGACGTTCAATTCGACCGCCAGAGCTGCACCACCGAATCCGTTTATTTCATCGGCCACATCCTGTGCTGCCTCAATGCGCATATCTGCGACGATTACATTTGCACCTTCGCTGGCAAACAATCTGGCCTGAGCTGATCCCATGGCGCCAGCTCCGCCTACGATTAGTGCCACCTTGCCTTCAAGTCGTTCTCCCGTCATTCGAACCCTTCCTCAGGTCGTTTGCTGTTCAGGTTGAGCTGGAAAATCCAGCCACGACGATTATTTACGCATTTTCGTGGCAGCCACTAATCGATCCTGAAGGAGCCGAACGGAGCCGTGCCGCCGAAATTCGGAATCCCAACGGATACGACAAGCTGCGAATCGCATCTTAAGACATGAATTGCGATATGGTTGCATAAATTTATACGATTTACCATATAAATATATTTCGAAATCGGGATGTATATTCGCTTTTACAGGCGAGAAACCTCCAACGGAGAGACCAAGTGAACTTCGATCAAAGCCGAAAGCGATTTATCCTCTGTAATGACGGAGGTACCCTGCTAGGTCCAAATTCGGAAGCACCTATGGGTATTGACGAGTTCGCAAAAATCACGATTGGTGCTCTCGAAAATACACATATAAATACCTTCTACTGGCAACTCGGCACCGATCCTTATATGAGTACGCCTACCCACCGATACTCAGATATTTACTCGCATGCTACGGACGTTGCTCCTCAGTGGGGTGAGGGAATCGAAAGCTTCGAAACAGCGGGCGCGTGGCGAATCTACGAAAACACACGGCACATGCGCGAACTTGGGACCGATCCCGCAGAGGTCGTCGTCGAAAAAGGGCACGAAGCTGGAATACAGGTACTCCTGTCGATGCGTGTCAACGACATACATGACGGCTTCTCAACCAGTGAAGACCCGGAAATTCTGTCGTCGACCAAGAAATCCCACCCGGAGTGGTTACTTGGGCCAGTTAAAAATGCGGCAAGTTCAGGGCGTCTTCGAAAATTTTCCCGCTTCGCGTACGATTTTGGGATCGATGATGTCCGCGCCTATAAGCTGTCGATCGCCACTGAAGCGATTGAAAAATACGATCTCGACGGGCTTGATTGGGACTTCTGTCGTTTCCCGAGATTCTTCCAGGAGGGGAGGGCGCGTCAGAACGCTGATCTGATCACCGATATGCTGCGGGTTCTGCGGGCTAAACTCGATGAGAAAAGCGCGGCGACCGGTGAAAAAAAACTATTATCTGTCCGCGTACCTCCAACATTTGAACTCGCGTTGGGATTCGGTCTGGACGTTCAAACTTGGATTGATGAAGGTCTGATCGACATTTTGATTGCTGGAGTAGTTCACGGCAGCCTTCATCGGGTTCCGGTCGAGGAGTACGTCGAGGCGACACGGGGACGGGATATCGAGGTGATCGCCCAGAATCTTGGGCTTTTCTGGTGGAACCGACCGTTTTCGGCTCGGGTTCTCTGGAATGAGCCTGATGTCTTTTCTCCAGAAATGTGCCGGGCTTCCGCTGCGACGTACTGGCGTGCCGGCGTCGATGGGTTGTATCTATGGAACAACCACTTAATCGAATTTAACAGGTACGCGCCCAGCCACCGTCAACCGTGGCGAGAAATCGGCGACCCGGACGTAATCGATAAGCTAGATAAACACTATGTGATCGATACACCGCCCAATTGGGAGGATGTCGCAGCCGAACTGGGAGGACCGCCCGTTCCGCCTGGTCAGTTACCGGTTTCAATCTCGGAAGCAGGGCAAACAGTTTCAGCTATCATCGACATTGCGGACGACATTGCGGGCGAACGAAGACCGAGTGAGATTGTCGTAAAGTTGCTCATCACGAACCTGACGTCACAGGACTCGGTCACATACATGTTGAATGACGTGCCGATCGAACCGGCTCAGATTGAGACTCGGCTTTTGTACAACGAATGTTGGGTAATAATCCAACCGAGCGAGGGGCAATTGAAACGTGGCTGGAATCAAATTTCGGTTTCAGTCTCAGCCAGGAATCTGCGAGTCGCGGCACCACTCAGTTGGGACAGTGCCGAGGTGATAGTCAAGTACTGATATCCCTCAGGGTATTCCGAGATTAGCAGTGCGGGCCTGCGCGATCACACTGGCATTATGCCTGCCCGCACCGCTAATTAACGCCTGTTCAAATTTTCCGAATTGTTAATCCCACTCGAAAACCACTTTGCCGGTTCGCCCCTTGCTAAATAGTTCAAACGCCTCCTCAGCAGCTGAAAGCGGGAACCTGTGGGTAATAATTTCGCTTAACGGAATTTTACGGTCTACAACCCACTGAGCGAGTTCGGAGAGCACGCCGGTGCTGAATGTCCATGAACCCATCAAGTTCATATGCTTGTGGATGATTTCAGGTGACGGTGCGAACGTCACTTCGCCGCCTTCGCCCACAAGACAGGCTCTCCCCCAAATCCGAACTGATTGCACCATTTGCCGGCGCACGGGGCCAATGCCTGTCGCATCGAGAGCTGCGTGAGCGCCTTCACCGTGTGTTAGATCCTTGACGGTTTCGACCGGGTCGTCTTTCTCTGGATTGATTGCGACTTCTGCGCCATTCTGAAGTGCCAGTTTTAGTCGATCCTCATCAGGATCGATGGCAATTACTCGCGCCCCCATAGCTGCACCTAACAAGGTTGCGCTCAAACCAACAGGACCCTGACCATACACCGCAAGTGTGTCCACACCGTTTACGTCGAGGCGCTTCAGTGCTTGATAGGCGGTACCAGTTCCGCAAGAAATTGCCGCACCCTCAGCGAAGGATAGTTCGTCGGGCATTGGGACACACATGGAAGCGAGTGCCAACATGTAGTCGGAATTACCGCCGTCGTTATTGAAGCCGTACACCTTGTGGCCGCCGAGGAGACACAACTGCGGCCACCCTGTCAGGCAATGTTTGCAATTTCCACAACCACTATAGTGATGGACGATCACACGATCGCCGACGTGTACATTCGTAACTCCCTCTCCAATTTCGGCAACCATTCCGCACGGCTCATGCCCACTAATATTCAAATTGCCGCCACGGGCTTGTTCTATTCGGCTTGCTGCAGAAGCTCGGTAGGGCTTCAGGTCACTCCCACAGAGCCCTGAAGCTTTCATAGCAATAATCACCTGTCCAAGGCCAGCTATTGGTGTGGGGTCTTCAGTTGATTGGATTTTTTGTTCGCCGGGTAGTCTTACTGCAAGCATCTTTAATTCTCCGATCAGATCTCGCCAGACGATGACGAGACTTTGGTAAATAAATATGTCCGCCCGTACTCAAGGCGAATCGCCAACCCACACAAGTCACCTAATTAACTCGAGGCAGCCAATCTGTCCAGTACCTCCTCTCATTAAGGCTAATTTCACTCGCTGTCGGTGCCCCAAAGGGGTAGTAGTCGCGCAGCTCCACCGGAGGCAATTCTTGTTGCTGAAAATCAAATCGCCAGATTTCTCTTTCCGGTAGGTCGACATGAACTACACTGCATTCGCCTTTCGTAAAAGGCCCAAACGAAAGCGCTGGCAACTGCCCACTACGCAATTCGCCTTTCATCCACGAATAATCCGAACCGCGATCCGTTTTAAATGAAACGTTGAAGCGTCGGCTTTTTCCGGCTTCGACAGTCGGAATCCTCATTGATTCGTTTCGACACAATCCCGCACCGGTCGTATTTACACTAGAGACGAATTCGTCTCCATTGAGTCGTGAGACCACAAGACCAGTCAAATCTGAAGGCGTCGCGAAAAATGCGACGATCGGTTCAGTCCCATTGTTCGAAATAGTGCCGTCTACAATTACTATCGGTTCCGAGCTCCTGCGTAAAAAACTGCTCAAGCGGACGTCAATTCCGGGCTGGAACGTCACACGATCCAGCGACATCGATGTGTCGCCAACATTTCGTTCAATATTCACGTCGTAATATTCGACCACAACGTGCTTCTTGGGCCCGACATAGTCCCGCGCTATCAACACCGTCACGACCAGTATTCCGACAACGAGGGCAATCGCTCCAACAGCAAATATCGGATTCTCGGTCGCCCAACTCAACATGTGGCGTTCTCGGACATGTCGGCCCGGATCTAGACTTCCATTCATTCAGCGTAATCTTACACGATCATCAGTGATCACCTTGTAGGAACAGGATGGCTCCACTGGCTCGAGTTAAGCTCGATTCAACTTCAATAGGGCTCATAAATCGACGTCGATCAATGCATCAGTTGTCGTAGTCGAGGATCGAAGTAATCCCTCAACCAGTCGCCCAGAAAATTGAACGCCAGTACGGTCAGAAAAATCGCAACCCCTGGGAAGAACGTAACCCACCAAGCGGTTGAAATGTAATCTCTCCCTTCCGAAACCATTGCACCCCAGGCTGGTGTGGGAGGAGGGACGCCGACGCCGAGGTAACTTAGGATGGCTTCGGCGAGAATCAGATTCCCAACCCGGAGGCTCCCGATCACAAGGACCGTATTAGTTACTCCGGGAAAAATGTGTTTGTAAATGATGTATGGAGATGACCCGCCCATAATTTTGGCCATTTGCACGTAGTCGCGCGTACGTAACGCCAACGCTTCGCCTCTGACCTGCCGCGCGAATGCACCCCAACTAAATGCAATTAGAAGGATAATTATCACGGTCATACTTTGACCCATAACGATGACCACAACAAGCGCGACGAGAATAAACGGGATTGCGAAGGTCAGATCGACAAAGCGCATCAATATTTCGTCAACGTTGCCTCCAACATAGCCGGCAATTAACCCGATAATCACACCACCTGTGGCGCCGAATGCAAGCACGATGCCCGCGACGATAATTGAGATGCGCGCGCCGAAGACGATTCGACTCCAGATATCCCGTCCAAGCGGGTCGGTTCCGAGTAGAAAGTCTGTGGACCCTTCAGCAAGCCAGGAGGGTGGGACATTTCGAAAAAATAGATCGCCTCGCTCGGGGTCATGATTCGCGATCAATGGTGCAAATATAGCAAATATAAGCAGAATCGAAATGATGGCGACCGGAATCACGGGCCATGTTCTAAAGAACTGCCACCCTTTCCCAAGCTTTCCTTGCTGCTCAAGTTGAGGCACAGCTACAAGACGCTCGGAACTCTCTCCTATTGGACTGTCCATTCGAGCTCCTAACTAAGTCGAATTCTTGGATCAATAACCGCGTAAAGAATATCGACCGCAAAATTGGCCAGTACAAAGAATGCCGCGAAAATCATCACCACACCGGTCATGACAGGGAAGTCATTGTTGAAGACAGCGGTGACAGCGAGCCGTCCTAAGCCTGGCCATGCAAATACAGTCTCCGTTACCACTGCGCCTGTCATGAACGCTGCAAGCAAAACCCCAGCGTAGGTTAGTGGTGCAATTAGCGCGTTCCTCAGTGCGTGTTTCCAAATGACCTTTTTAGCCCCTACTCCTTTTGCTCTGGCCAGCAACACGTACTCTGAATCCAGAACTTCGAGCATTGCAGACCGCGTTAGCCTGACAAAGCCAGCTGACGCACCCCAGCCAAGAGTGATTGAAGGAAGAACGTAGTGGGTCCAGTCTCCACGTTTAGATGTTGGAAGCCATTCCAATGCAACGGAGAAAATAAGAATCAGCATCACACCGAGCCAGAACGCGGGTAGCGCCTGACCGTAAAGTGCGAATGTTCTTCCAATGTAGTCCCAGATACTACCCCGCTTGACAGCGCTTAGTACCCCGAGTGGAATTCCCGTCAGCAAAGCAAATAAAAACGCAGCGCCGGTCAGCTGCAAGGTTGCCGGGATGCGCTCAAATATCACCTTACGCGCTGAAGTGCGATTGAATAGGGATCGACCGAAATCGCCTTTTAGGGCATTACCGAACCAGATCGCGTATTGGATTGGTACCGGTTTATCGAGACCCATGAGCCTGCCCATAGCCTCGTACGATTCGGCCGTTGTGTACTCATCGACATACAGATCACGCGGATCCCCCGCCATTCGTGACAGCGTGAACACAATAAAGCTGACAAGGAATATTACGGCTAAGCCGTATAGGAGACGTCTTACTACAAATGTTCTCATTAGTTGTCGCTACGTACTTGAACTCCGTGTATCCGGTAACCTTTAGTCGAAGGCGCCTCTCGGCTCATATTGCAGATGCGCTGATTCAAACAGGGGCCAGAAAGTGAAACCTCCTGACCCCTGTTCTCAATTTCCTCAGACTATTTCATTTTGATCGTCTGCGGATTGCCGAAGTACGGCAAGTTTCCTGCATAGGGTTCCCATATTTCAACTTCGGATCTAACTGCCCAGAATGGGGTTGTTTCCACAAAGTTGATGAAGGTTCGCCAGTGGTTTATGAATTCCGAGACTTCAACGTTAAGTTTCCGCTTTTCGGCGGGTTCACGTTGGTCCTCAATCTTCTGCCACAATCCACCAATCTCATCCGGGAGCTCGGTACCAGAGTTCCAGCTACCGGCTCTCGGTACGTGTGGACCGACCGCATTTGTGTCCTTTGGCGATGAAGCACCGCTAGTGTTCCATGCCCAAGGCATGTCGATCGATCGTGAGACGAGAGTTGGCCTGCGTGCCGAGTACGCAGTCTTTTCGATCTTCGGGCTCAGCCCACCGTCAACCCACATCTGGGCCAACGATTCAGCGAACTCAGGATCGATTACGACTGCAACGTCGGGCGGAATCCAGTAACCGAATTCGAAACCATCGGCGTAACCTGCCTCAGCCAGAAGCGCCTGGGCGCCCTCGGGATCGTAGTCTAATTGCCATTCCGGATTCCATTCGTCATGGTCTGGAGTCCAACCGTAGTAAGACCAACCTCGGTCGCCGAGGCCACCGAAAATCTTTTCGTTGATCTGTTCCCAGTTGATCATCATGCCCATGGCAGTTCGGACTTTAAGTGCCCGTTCCATCGATTCGTCATTGCCCCATTCGCCAATCCAAGGATGGCTCTCATCTGGGGTGTATCCGGGTCGGGATTTCGGGTCATTACCTTCACCAGCGGCACCAAGGTAATCGGAGGTGGCCCAGTAGTTACCTGCGAACCACATTCCCTGTCCACTTCCTCCACCGATTTGTTGTGCCCGGCCACCTGTACCGGCGACCGCTTGTGCTACAAACCTAGGCGGAAGATCAGCCAATTGAATCTCGCCGTTGATGATTGCCGCGAGACGTACAGAGATTTCTGGAATCTCAACAAACGTCATCATGTCCAAGAACGGCGTATGGCGCCAATGTGGCTTTACAGCTCTGGATTCAATCGTCTCATTTGCAACCCATTTGGTTGCCTCGAACGGACCTGTCATGTTGCCGAGTGACGAGAGAGAATCTTCTTCACCGAGAGTTTCAAAAGCCAACTTGCTCGTAATCGATGCAGTCTGGCCGTTGTAGTTCGACTGTTGCCTAATAAAGTCTTTCTGGCATCCAGCGTCAGTGCAATTGATCAAAACTGTCCGGTCGTCAGTCGCTTCAATCGATGAAATCCACTGACGTAACTGACCTGCGCGGTTGAACGTAGAGCCCTCCGCCATGGCCTCGTTGAACGAGAATGCGACATCGTGAGCATTCACATCGCCCCATCTTTCATCATGGAACGGAATACCGGTTTTGATTACCCAGGTCATTGTGTTCGCAGCGTCGTCGACCGACCAAGATTCCAACATGCTCTTAGAGCGATCTTCCTCGTCCACCTGAACCGGTACCGGGGCATGCTTCATGAAAGTGATGCCCTCAGTGAAGCCCCACATCTGAACCCGTTCAAAACAGGAACCAGTTAGGAACCGGTTATTGAAAATGGGTGGGCAAACAGCGCCGACCCCGATCTTAAGGTGTCCACCACCGGCTGCGGGCGGCTTCTCTTTAGCCTTCACTGCTGTAGCCTTCGCCGCCGCAGTCGGCTTGGGCTTCTCTTTAGCCTTCGCCGCCGCAGTCGGCTGCGAGGCCGCCTGCGATGTTGCTGTCGGAGGTGCCGAGGTAGAAGGTGCCGCTTCGTCATCGCTACTACAAGCAATGATGAATATCGACACAACTATCGAAATTATTAGGACCGCTCTATGCCAGCCCAGCTTATGGAATGTCATGTTCATCCAAACTCCTTGGTGACACCGTGGAGATTCACCAACAAAATTATTCCGTATAGGGTTTTGATATTCCGTTTTTGAAATGTTTTTTTCCTGTACGTACCCTTTTTCATTTTTGGGTGGTCGATTTATATCACAATTTCAACACTGCCACAAGATTATTACATCGGTTATAGTCGGAAAATATCCCGAATCTGGTGTAAATAATACGGCGCTGATTCCGTCGACAGAAAGTGATCACGCCCTAATCTCCGACGGAGGTGGTGCGGGCGGCTTATGCAAGGGGCAATATGTCGACGATCGCGTCGAAACGCCTTACATGTACGTTACTGAGCGCGTAGCGCCCTACAAATCGGGAAGAATCTAACTAATCCAGCCCCGCCAATATCAGGGAAATCCGTCGAAGTTCGACGTCTTTCGGCCAAAGAAATTGGCCGAGCGGGATCTCTTCCCGGGCATCCAGGCCATCAGTGGCACAACTGACCAACGGACTGTTATTTGCTGGGAACTGCAGTTTGAGCTCGAGCCGGTGCCCCTGAATCGCCGAGACTAGAATTGTCGCAGGTGATTGCAGATATCTTCGCATCTGTCACGCCCGCTCCTATGAAGCGGGTTTTGACCGATTGCTCTGCCCCTGCAGCGAGTGGGGAGCCGATTGCGCCGATCTGACCAACCAGTGTTCCGTTCTCAGTCAAGAGATCAAAATTGATCGCTAATCCAGCGCAGGCGATCGCGGAAATATTGGAAACCTCGACGAGTACGTTTCCTCCGAACTGGCCGCCATCAACCGTTACTTCGCCAACTTCCAATCCGCTACCGATTATCGGGTCCTGCGTTGGAGGCACAGTCGTTGCTGTTACGGCATCAACATCGTTAGCCGGCGCACTAGATTCATCGTTGGACCCGCAGGAAATTCCAAATATCGTCAGACTTATGATCATTAAAACCACTACGGTGTCGCGCTTGATTATCGTGATTTTCAATTCGTTCTGTCCTTCGTGTACTGACCTCTGACGACCGTTAAAGAGTCCGGCCGATCTATTTTGTTGGACTCTGTGGTGCACCGTGTGATGCACTTGAATTGTCACAACTGACGGCAGACATTCGGGTCCCGGATACTCCGATTCCGATGTACTTATCCTTGTACGTGGCCTCAACGCCATCAAGCAGTTCGCCATTAGCGACGATTCCAACATTACTAATGACCGCGCCATTTTCTGAGAGCAGGTCGTAGATAACGGAAAAGCCTGAACACAATTCGCCCGAACTATTGACGACATTAACACTGACGGTTCCGCCGTATTGTCCGGCCTCGATAATCGGCTCGCCAATCGAAAGTCCGGTCAAATTTTCGACAGCCGGTGCCACGGTCGCAGGTGGTTGTGCTGCAGCTTCACTTCCCGTACTGCCATCGTCGGAGCCACCACATGCAGCGACCAAAAACACTAATAGAAAGGACAACGGAATTACAAAGATCCGGATTCTTGAACTCATTCTCACCATCGAACACCTCATGAATGAAATGACCAGCAGAAATTTTTTGATTGTCTCAACGATCTTTACCGGCCACTCAATTATTGAATCAGCGTTGTGCAGTTACCTTGGGAATATCCATTGGGTTGGAAAACTGCTCAACACCGCGCTGATTCGGATTGATAGAAATTCTTCATTTGTCGACGGGCATAACCGAAGCATGATCGTACACGGCTATCTCACCAAACGTCACGAGTGTTATACCACGACTTAGCTAATATGCGAACAGTTCGGAAGATCTATTCCGAAAACGTTGTAATGTGGTTATATTACATATAATCTGCCGCCGCACACAGATATTCCATCTAGCTTGCAGAGGGCAAACTCTCCTCGAGCGAGTCGCACTAATGAACTCTTTCCCAAAACGTATCTCCGCCCAAAAGATTTAAAAAATCGAGGTTCTAGAATGCCGAAACGCTTAGCTCTAATCGGATGTGGAGGTATGGGACTGCGCCACGCTCTGGGTTACATCGAATTGCGGGCGCAGTACAAATCTTTCGATCTAGTGGCGATTTGCGACCGGCACGAAGAGGCGGCCAACCACGTTGCGGATGTCGTTGAGCGAGCGACTGGAGACCGTCCTAAAATCTACCTTGATTACAACGAGATGTTCGAATCAGAGTCGCTGGACGCTATTGACATCACCACCGACACTCGCATGCATCACACTCTTGCGATTGCTGCGTTTGAACGTGGAGTTCATGTCTTAACCGAGAAGCCCATGGGAATTACCCTGGCCGCCTGCCGGGCTATGGAGGTCGCAGCTGTAAAAGCGGGTTGTATTCTTTCGATTGGCGAGCAGTACCGGCGCGATCCTATGAACCGTCTGACGCGTGCTTTGATTACTGCCGGATCGATCGGAACTCCCACTTTCGCCGTGAAATTCTCGGTCGGTGGAGGATCTGACCTCATGCACGGAACTGGCTGGCGAGCGCTGAAAAATCGAGCAGGAAGCGTGATTTTGGAACAGGGCGTTCACGAATCAGATCTTCTGCAATATTTCATGGGTGATGTCGATACCGTCTTTGCAAGAACAGGCATATTAACAAAAATTCGAACGATGGCTGGAATAAATCCTAACTTGGCACAGTTTTACGATCACCGTGTGGAGGATCAATTCGCTCACGGGGATCAGGTTGAAATAGATCAGGAAGACTCTGCGTTTGGCGTGATCGGTTTCACCTCGGGTGCCACCGGGCAGTTTACGATCACTAATGCATCACACGGATACTCTGCCGGAATGAACACAGTGCACGGAACCTCAGGAACGATCATTCTCCCGCCAAGTCGAAGCGGCAAGCCGCCAAATGTCTTGCTGGAAGGACGAGACGATCACTTATCTGGCGACGAAATGCTGGAAATCGTGCCTGATTGGCAGCTGGATGATGCCACCGCCGCTTTCTGGAACGGAGAGACTCGGATTGCTTCTTACGACATGCCGTTCGAAAGTTCAGATCGCAAACTGGTCGCGGTCGAATTGAAGGAACTAGCCGACAGCATTGACGGCAAAATTACACCAGAGGTCGGGCCAGAAGTAGGGATGAAGGGGTTGGCGCTGCCCTATGCAATGCTGGAGTCAGGGCTATCGGGCGAAGTGGTGAGTATGGCAGACGTATTAAATGGCAAGACCGACGCGTATCAATCTGAAATCGACGACGACATCTCCGTCTAATATGCTATCGACCGCCATAGCTTGTCGCCGCTACGGCTGAGTTAATTGGGTGTGAAGAACTGGTGATACGGTTCGTATTGATTCACGGCCCGCGGCTGAGTTCGTGAACAACACAATCGGCTGGCCAACTTTACTCAGTGAACCGGCGATCGATGAGCCTCTCATCTTTGATTATCCCGTGTTTACGCTGAATCCAGGTTCTGATTATGGATGCCCTGTATAGCGTTCTTCGCACGGCGATAACGCCAAGGATTTTGTAATCGTCACCTTTAAACACAGCTTTCTCGCTATGAGAAAGTGTGATTTCGACTTCGCCAGGTTTCTTGCTGAGACCAGGATGAACAACCAGGCCGTCGAGAGGTTCCTCAAGTTGAACGATTATTCGCTCTGCGATTCGGTCATCTGGATCGGGCACTGGGAGCACAGCGCTAGTGAAAGTTAGCAGATCTGTGGGGTCCATTTTAGGACTCGTGTAGTGCTGTTCCACAACCATTACTTTTAAGGAGCCACTGTGAGTCAACGGGTGATTATCTGCGAATATGGTCCGACCGGGAACAGCAGATGAGTACTGAAAATCAATCGGTTTTGGATCGGGATCGCCTAAATCACTTTGCAGATACACCGGCATCTCGATTGGTAGCCGCGCCTCAAGTTCGCTCAGCATTTCACTAAACGATTTCGGTGCCGATACTGTCGCTGGGGAGAGGTAGCTGTAGAACCCACTGAGAGTTGTTTCAAGTATCGAAGCAATCTCAAACAGATCGCCGTGGCCAACTTGACGTCGACCAGATTCCACATTCGATACCCACGCTTGTGTCCTGCGATGCGATAAGCGTGATGCCAGTTCGGACTGTGATAGCCCTTTCTTCTTTCTTAATTCAGAAATGCGTTGTCCGACGCTCAAGTTAAGGGATTCGTTCTGTGTCAGCATTGTTTTCGTCAGTGTAAGTTTGAGTTATTCGGGCAAGTATCGAGTGTGCTGCGAGCCGAACTGGCACACAGGCCTCACAAGCAATCTCTAAAGGCAATTTTCACTAACTTAGAGTGTATATATTTTCATCAAAAGTGTACATTCAGGTTCTTTTTGATGTTGAATCCATTCGTTGCGAACTTATTAACATCCTCCGAGCCACGATCGAGAATTTGGTCTATCACTCAAAGGGCATATGAAGGGCTCCGCAACAGCTCATTACGCGTTGAGCTGAATGGCTCTGAACAAATTGCGTTTCCTGCAGGGTTCAGATGTCGTACGCAAATCGCAGACATATTTAGTGGGAATTCTGCAAATGCGTAAATCCTTACCAGAAGTGTTGAGCGACGAAGTTTGTTTGCACAAAGCAGAACTTTGATTGAGTTTCAGCCTGAGTCGCAGATCAGTAACCCCATACATTGGCAGAAATACCGAATCCTGACGCCTATGATCGAGCTCGCGTCATGTTTGTACATCGCCTGGAATCTTATCGGTGGGTCCACGGTTGTTGAGTCCCTAGTCCAAATCTAGTTGGACGTATGCAGAAGAGTGGCGGCTAGGTGCTACAGGGGGGCATCACTGACGCTGCTTCACCCTGTAGCACCTGTACACCTGAGGAGGAAATCCACGAAATAGCCTCAATCACACCGACTGTTGACGAGCGGCGGACGTCATGTGGAGGAATCAACCGATTAACATTACGGATTGATGATATTTATGCGATTAAAATGATTATATCTGCAACAAGATGCTATATCATCCGTCGAACAGTATCCAGTCGCTGTTCTGATTCCAGCGCAGCAAAGAAGGTCCCCCCGCTAGGAAATAGGTGAGCGATGAAAGTAACTAAAGTCACACCGTTGATGGTAGATCGATATCTACTGGTAACAGTCGAAACCGACGCCGGTATTACCGGAATTGGCGAGTCAGGGGCTTGGGGATACCTCGAAGCGTCGTATTCGGCAATCGAAAAATTTGGACGATACCTGGTTGGAGAAGATCCGCTTCGAATCGAACATCACTGGCAGTATATGTATCGATTTTCGCATTTTAGGGGCGCCGCCATCATGGGCGCGCTGAGTGCAATCGACATAGCGTTGTGGGATATCATGGGCAAGCATTTCGACACACCCGTGCACCAGTTGCTCGGTGGCAAGGTACGAGACAAAGCCAGAGTTTACTACCACGTTTTCGGCGACACAACAGATATTTTAACCACAGGAATTGTTGACGCGAAAGAACGTGGATTCACAGCGGTTGGCCATCTGACACCATTTCTAGACGAAGCGCGAGATGTTCCTTACTTCAAGACACACGCCGACAAAATCGGTGACGCAATCGAAACGGTCCGGGGCTACCGAGAGGCCGTAGGGACAAGCGTCGATCTGTGCATCGAAATTCACCGCCGAATGACTCCCACGGAAGCAGTGCAGCTGGGTCTTGGAATAGAAGAATTTCACCCATTCTTCTTTGAAGACCCCATCACTCCCGATAATTTTGATGAAATGGCCTATGTTGCAGACAAGATAAATATCCCGATTGCTACAGGCGAACGATATTCATCGATATGGGAATTCCAAATGGCCCTGTCACGAAATTCTGTCCAGTACATCAGACCTGATGTATGTCTCGTGGGAGGGATTTCCGGTGCTCGGAAAATCGCTGCACTCGCTGAAGCTCACCATGTTGGCGTCGTCCCCCACAATCCGTTGTCGCCCGTCTCGACGGCAGCATGCCTACAGATAGCAGCGACTGCACCAAACTTCGCACTCCAGGAATATCCGATTGGTGAAGACTCAGCGCCCAAAACGGACATGGTGACTGGTATGGCGCAACACGATGGCAATGGTTACCTGATAATTTCTGATGCTCCGGGAATCGGGTTGGAGCTGAAACCCGACGTTCTCCAGAACTGCCCGCCCGTCCCACGCGAGGTGACAACTCGACTTCACGCCGATGGATCGGTGATCGATCAATAGGTAGGACTGGTGTCACTCCAGAGACCCTTTCTTGAGAACGCACCGGTTAGTAGCGGAAAAATAAACTAAGCATTGACGATGGAGAGTAATCGATTTGACCTTCAAACTTGGATATTCAACATATCCACTAAAAAAGCTCGAGCCCTTTGAAGCGCTGCGGCTCATCGGCGATGTCGGGTATGGGGCAGTTGAAGTCTGCTTGAGTGAAGGATGGCCAACTTCTCCGCTGTCGTATACCGCAAACCAGCAAAGTGATTTAGGCAAGTTAGCGCAAGACTTGGGATTTGAGTCACCGATCTTGTTTGGAAATATCGACGTTTGTGCTGCTCCCGCCGACCGCTCTGAGATGCTCGACCTAACTCGACAAAAGATTGAAATGGCGCATCGATTGCACTACGACGACACCCAAATCATGATCACTACTACGCCAGGGCATTCGGCACCGAACTGGGATTCAGGTAAAGATCAAATTGTGGATGCTTTCTTGAGTCTCGCCGATATTGCGGCCGAAGATGACGTTGTGATCGCCATCGAAGCGCATGCAGGAACCGATTTCGAGACTCCGGAAAAAGCAGTTTGGATAATGGAACAAGCCCATCACCCGAATTTAAAGCTTGACTTGGATATTTCACATTTTGTGGTTGAAGGAAATGAAATGGTGCACAGCGTCGATATCTGTGCACCTCATGCCTCGATGATTCACATAAAAGATGGTGAAAAAGTGGACGGTAAAGTTCAATACAGCTTGCCCGGAGCAGGCGAAATCGACATCACGAAGTTCTACGAGTCACTAAGTGCAAACGGCCTGAACGAGATGCCAGTTTTCGCCGAGGTAAGTGTTCATCAGTGGAACGAGCCCGACTACGATGCACGTTGGACGGCTGAGTACTGTTTCAATGCTTTGGATAGTGCCCGCAGATGAAATCAATTCTAGTAACGGGTGCTAGTGGTCTCATCGGCACAGATTTGATTAATGCAATCAAGACGACCCACGATGTACACACTTACAGTAGGCGATTCATTCCGGATTTCAGTGGGGTTCAGGCTGATATCAACGATCGAGTCGCTCTCGACACGGCGATGAAAGGGATTCACACGGTCGTGCATTTGGCAGCGGTTCTGCCCGGCACCGACGATGATGACTTGCTAATTACAGTCAATGCAACAGGCACTTACAACCTTCTAGATATGGCGCAAAAGAACGGCGTAAAACGGGTGATTCTCGCAAGCTCCGGAGCTATCTCTGGGGGTTACATGCAGGATTCAGCGATCAGGAAAATTGTTGAAGGCAATCGAAGTGAACTTGAAAACAATTCGTTGATGATCTCAGAAACCGATCCACCTCGGCCCACCGGAATGTACGCGGTCACCAAACTATGGGGTGAAGCACTGGGTCGTTATCACTCTGAAGCTCACGGGACTTCGGTCATTTGCATTCGACTGGGAAGGGTTATCGCAAGCGACGAACCCGAAGATGATCTGCGGCGGTCGATTCATCTCAGTCGACGAGATGCAGTACAAGCGGTCGTCAAATCGATTGAAGCTCCGCTGACCTTGAGATACGCGTGTTTTTACGTTTCATCAAACAATCCAAATCGCTGGCGAGACAACGAAAGTGCAAAGGCAAGCATCGGATACGAACCGCAAGATTGAATGCCGGGAGATCGAGCGTGCTAGGAGTCCGGTCAGTCTGAAGATTCACGAAAATCGAGGATTGCGCGTTTCCGATATCAAAAGTATGAAGTTTCAGTGGTGATCATTTGAATACTCCAATACAGAACGTTTGGATGCCAGCCTACTCAAAGAGAACAAAACACAATGTATATCGGAACACAAACACAACCCCGAGATGACTCCGACTACGAGGTCTGGGCTCAACTAGGTGTCAAACATATAACCGGAAACCCACCAGGACCTTGGAGCAAGTGGACAGTAGAGGGTCTGGAAGCCTATCGAGAAAAGGTCGAATCGTACGGCATCAAGTTAGATATGATCTCGCTGCCTCTTACCCCACAAGCCATTGACTCGCCCGAGGCGCAGGCCGGGACTCCGAACATCATGACTGGAAAAAGCCCAGAGCGTGATCGGGAACTCGAACTGATCTGTGAAATCGTAGACATGGCCGCCAGAGTCGGCATTCGCGGCCTCCGCTACAACATGAACCTGGTAGGAATTCTGAGAACCGGAGATGTTCGTGGCCGTGGCGGTTCGCGCAACTCCTCGTTCCGCTGGAACGACGCAGATAAATCAGCACCAATGACCTCGACCGGACGCGTGTCGGAAGATGACTACTGGGAGCGTTTGGATTATTTCCTCAAGACAGTGGTACCAGTTGCCACTGAGCGCAAGGTGCAGCTGGCGTGCCATCCTCATGATCCACAAACGCCTCCGGGATACATGGGAGTCGACAGGGTACTGGGAACCGTTAAGGGAATGCAGAAATTCGTGCAGCTTCATGAGAGCCCGTTCCACGGCATCACATTGTGTCAGGGGTCGTTCAGCGAAATGCTGGAGGATCCCTCAACAGAGATTTTTGATGTCATCCGCTGGTTTGGAACGAGAGAGAAGATATTCAACGTTCACTTCAGGAACATCCGGGGTAAGGCACTCGACTTTGTCGAGACGTTCCCGGACGAAGGAAGCGTCGATATGCACAAAGCGATTCAGACATACAAGGAGGTCGGGTACAAATACATGCTCCAACCTGACCACGTTCCGACTATCTCAGGACCGAATCCGAGCGGGGTAGCCTTTGGCTACTCGTTCGGCTACATCAGAGGGCTAATGGATGCAATCAGCGAGCCGGGTGACTGAGTTAACACGCACGGTACTGTCAGAACTCAGAGCACGACTCGACCTTTCGAGCTTCATTGTTTTTACTACCGATGCCCCCTGGGTCGGAAGCCTTGAAGAGGCTGGGCAGGGTGGTTCTGTCAGAACTCAGTGCTCTAGCCGAAACTTGATCGACCTGAATACATCATCGGTTCCTGTATTTAAGCTGCTAACTCGGCCATTAGAGTCGACCACTTGTTGGTGAAGATCTTCCGTCGAACTTCCGCTGGAACATGCTCGCTACCCGGGGCCTGTACTCTTAGATAGTTACGCAACTCGTCGAATGCCGTGCAAAACCGACTCGCTGACTCGAACTTGGCGAACCCGAGCATCGGGTAATAGCGTTGCTTGATCGATCTGTGATCTTGCTCAATACGATTATTCAAATACTGATTGTGGTGGTGCACGACTTTACGACCGACTGACCTTGTATCTTTCCTTCCGGTGCCGCCGGAGTTGCAGCACTGAACCGCCCCGGGAAAGTTGGAGACTCCAATCCTTGAGAGGATGGAGAGATGACAAGATCAAAAAGGTACCCCGCAGAGGTACGAGAGCGTGCGATGAGGCTGGTGACGGAACATCGAGACCAGTACACGTCTGAATGGGCGGCGATCACCTCGATCGCAGAGAAATGCGGCATGACCCCGGAAACGCTGCGCATATGGATACGGCGTGACCAGGTAGATTCTGGATCACG
>Ga0114999_10003062_pt1 | contig 21356 bp, 13 predicted proteins | sample ArcticOcean_MG_C_3_FD_89820 | JGI IMG/M metagenome (GOLD analysis project Ga0114999, IMG submission 89820) | Marine microbial communities from western Arctic Ocean - ArcticOcean_MG_CB8_126 | ecosystem: Environmental > Aquatic > Marine > Oceanic | place: Arctic Ocean: Canada Basin | collected...
GATGATGGTCTGACAGATTGGAAAGAGTTCGCTGAGACTTACACAAATGCATCCAACACAGATACTGATTCAGACGGTCTTCAGGACTATGTCGAAGCGGTTGATGGCTTCACTTGGGAGGGTGAAACTTACTTCACCAATGCGAGCATGTTCGATACCGACATCGATGGCCTAGAAGATGGTGAAGAAGTTGTAGATGGACTAGACCTCTATGTCACGCACGCAAATGATTCCGACACGGATGACGATGGTCTCCGAGATGGAAATGAGGTTCTCTATGTTCCTCGACCATGGCAGGCCGCAACCAACCCTCTCGTCAACGACACAGACGCTGACGGCATGCTCGACGGCTGGGAGATGCAGGTTGAGTCGACTATGGACAACACACGCTCTCACAGTCTTTGGATTACCACCCAAAATTGGCAACCTCCAGGATGTGAAGATGTTGGTTGCACGAGAGGCCCGGGAGGATGGCTTTGGAGTAACGCGATTGCCGGATTTGAGTCTGGTGGAGATGCCAACAACGACGGTGAGCCAGACCCCAAGTATTTCCTTTGGGAAATGAATGTAACAGGATTCACTCTTCCTGCGACCGGCGGCCGATGGGCATTAGACCCTGCGCTGGGCAGCCTACCGGATGACGATTTCGACATCGATAACGACACCCTTGAAAATGACATGGAAGGGCCCGACCGCTGGAACACAAACCCGGTCAATGACGACACCGATGGTGACCGACTTCCCGATGGTTGGGAGGTCAAGTACAGTGCTAAGGCAATTGCTGAGGGTTTGATTGACAATAACTCGCTTGAATCTCTAGGTGCTCGAGGTCCGATGGACCCCTCTATGGAGGACAGCGACCTTGACGGCATTCCTGACGGCGAAGAAGACTTCGACCATGACGGCTTGAACCGAACGATGTTACTCAGCAGGTTCTGCCCTGGCTGGGATGACCCGGGTAACTCACTCTGTCACATCAACCCGCTAGACCCCGAGGGTTCTAAATTCTACAACGATTTGGAGAACTACACCAATTTCGAGGAGATGCTCAACGGCACCAATCCAGTCTACAACGACTCGGATGTTTGTCCTGATGGCTCACACTGTCCAGACGGAATGGAGGATGGCCCAGAGGTCTACCACATGGATTCAGATGGTGACACGATGTTTGACGGGTGGGAGTATTACTTCCGATTCGATCCATTCGATGGCGCTGACGCAAACCTCGATGTTGACCAAGATGGATTCACCAACAAGTGCGAGCACGAGTGGAATACCAACCCGAAGAAGTCTAACAGCTTCCCCGGGCAAGGTCAGCAGTGTGACCTATTTTGATGAGTTCCAACCAGTTGGTTCTCGCCCGTAGGGCGAGGATTGTCAAATCGAGGGTATTTTGACTCTTGATGGGTGAGCCTTGATAGTCGAGTGGTGACGGATAGTGCATCATGAGGGCATCTCGCTTCGCTGTGACAGTCGCCTTCTGCTTGTTTCTCACGCTCCAGAACGGGCCACTCCAAAATGAGTTTCAACCACCTGCAACCTCTTGGGGAGACGAGGTTGACCAGCCCCCCACCATCTCGATAGACCAACCACATGGAGTTGTATTCGAGGAATTCGTGACTGTCACCGGAATTGTTTGGGATGAAGGTATGCCATCGGATGTGTATTGGCAATTGGAAAAAGAAGGTGAAATTGAATTTGAAGGAAGTATTCTCGGCTCTTTGACTGAAAATCTCTCATGGGCTAGTTCCGATAACAGGGCTTGGAACTGGAATCTGATTTTCAACATCAGTTCGCTATACCCCTGCGCTTGTACACTGGTTGTTTATGTCGTAGACCAAATGCAGCAAATCACAGATGATTCAATCATCATCTTCGGTGCTTTACCCGGTCAAACCGTTCCTCCTCACCTACTCATCGATGGCCCGAATCAAGGTCAACAGTGGCGGGGCGACCTCACCCTTACCGGCTTTGCTGCAGAAGCAAACTCAGCCCCACTTACGATCGAATGGTCAACTCTGTTCTCGCCACAAGCGAGCCATTCCTGTAGCCGAGGCCATCTTGAGGATTTCGTCACAGTAGGAAATTGGAATGTTGCAAGCCAGTCGATTGGTTCGCTCGGAGAATTTGAGGTAACTGTTGATACCAACTCATTGCCGGACGGTTGGCATCTAGTCGTTGCCCGAGCCTCAGATGGACTAGGGAACTATTCAGCTACCGCCTGTACCTTTGTCGCACTCCACAATCAACCACCTATCGCGGTCATTACAGGACCCTCAGAACTCAATGAGTCAGCACTTGCTCACTTTGATGCCAGCAACTCAGATGACCCGGTTTGGGGAAAAGATGGGTTGCGATTCACATTCATTGTTCAATCGAATAAATCCAGCTTCCCTCCAGAAGTCCACGACCTCGGAGAAACCCGAAATTGGGGGTGGCAGGCGAACCAATCGGGCACTTTCGAAGTTAGAGTTATGGTAACCGATACATCGGGGCTCTATACCTCAAACACCACAACTGTCGTGGTCAACAATATCGCACCGGTCGCTTCCGCGAGTGTGGAAGGGACTCCATTCGATTCTGACATTGTAATTCGACTCCCGGATTCGCCACACTGGACTGTCGATGGCTCTCAAACCACCGACACAGTAAACGACCTAGGAAGCCTTGATTATTTGTGGTACATTGATGGAGAGCCAAAGGCGATTGGCAGAGAACAAATCATCAGGAGGGATTGGATTGGTGACGAGCGGGTGGCCCATCTCTTGACGCTGAGAGTGACTGACGACGATGGCGATTCGGACTGGGTGGAGGTTTTCATCGGAATTGAGGGGACTCCTTCTGACCCGCTTTGGGTTGAACCCGCTTCACTCTCTGAGAATTTGGTCAATTCTGTTGGTGGGAATTTGAATATGCTGCTAATTTTCATGTTGATTCTAATTGGAATCGCCGCCCTCACAATGCGCCTAACCATAGGTGACAATATCTCAGACATCCCACGCTGGGTCCCGAAAGGGAAGAAAACTGATGTCGATGAGGCGTTCGACGAAGTTGATGAGGATGGTTCCAACGATGATGAAGATGATTTCAACAATGATGAAATAGACTGAATCTGATGAGTTTTCTAAGGTTCATTGGCATCAACACTGGAACAGTAGAACTCTTTGAGTTCGACTGAATTTTAAATAGGAAGCGTCGAGGAGGGCGCTCCATGTTCGACGGCCACGGTCTCGACCTCTCCAACGCGCCTTCGAAGATAGGTGAAGCGGAGATGCGGGCTCGGCAGGCTGAGATTTGCTCCAAACTTGAGAATGGCTCAGTTCTGTTGATTGTCAACAATCCTGAATCTGTTCGCTCTGCTGATGTCGAATATCCATACCGTTCAAACAGCAATATGCTCTATCTCGTCGGGTGGGAGGCGCCCGATGCAGTTGCCTGCTTCCATCAGGTGAATGGCGATTGGCAGACTAGACTCTATGTCCCCCCACGAGATGTTGAGAAGGAAACTTGGACGGGAATTAGGCCGGGCCTTGAAGGGGCTGAGGGGCACTATCCAATCGACAAGGCAATTTCAATCGATGATATAGAAGAAGACTTAGCAGCACTACTTACTGATTGCAAATCAGTTTACCATGTCAGGGGACTGTCTGATGGCGTCGATAAGATTCTTGATTCTGCTCTGCTTGAAGTTACAAGGGAGAGGCAACGCTCGGGGACTGGCCCACAGAACCTGTTGGACCCGCGGCCTTTGCTCGCCGAGATGCGCCTCATCAAATCTGATGGTGAAGTCTCGCAGATGCGGCACGCTGCAAGGGTTGCTGCTGCCGCTCACATCGAATCTATGCGCCACGCCCGTGGAAATTGTGGAGAGCATCAACTTCAGGCAGTAATCGAAGGATGCTTCAAGCACAATCGTTCTCAATGGTCGTACCCGAGCATTGTGGGTGGTGGCGACAATGCAACAATTCTCCACTACCACGAGAATGATTCGGAGATTGCTGACGGCGATTTAGTGCTGATAGATGCTGGCTGTGAAGTCAATGGCTATGCCAGCGACATCACACGCACCTGGCCTGTAAACGGCAAATTTAGTGACAACCAGAGGGCCATCTACCAAATCGTCCTGGACGCCGAAGAAGCGGCGATTGCTGAGTGCAAACCCGGAGTCCCTTACGACGCTCCTCACTTCGCAGCACGCAAGGTGATGGCGCAAGGTTTGCTCGACCTCGGAGTTCTTGAAGGACCTACACTAGAAGATGCGATGAGCGCTGAGCAACTCTCACTCTTTTTCATGCACAACACGAGTCACTGGCTCGGATTGGATGTTCACGATGTTGGAGTTTATCGCCCCGACGATGAGCCTCGACTACTTGAGGAAGGAATGGTACTCACGATAGAACCCGGTCTATATTTCGGGGCATGGAGGCCCGATATTGAAATTGATGAGAAATGGGCCGGCATTGGAATTCGCATCGAAGATGATGTATTGATCACAGCCGATGGATGCGATGTACTCACCAAGGATTGCCCAAAAACCGTTCAGGACCTTGAAGCAATAATCGGGACAGCCAGAGGAGTTTTGGAGTCTGCCAGTCAAGTTGTTGGTAAATAATTGAGTTGAAAAATCATGAGTTGGCAAGACATTTTGGCAGCCCAATCCGGGAAGTCACCGGCAAGGTTGACGGCGGAGGAGGCGGTCGAACTTTACGAGGAGGCAGACTTCAACGCGCTTCGGCAAGCGGCTTTGGATAGAAGGCGAAAACAAGTCCCGGGTGGCCATGTAACCTACATGATTGACCGCAATATCAACTACACAAATGTGTGCACAATCAACTGCCAGTTCTGTTCATTCTACCGTCCCCCGGGCCACGCCGAAACATATACCCAAACTTACGAAGAAATCAGTGCCAGAATTCGGGAATTAGAAGCGATTGAGGGTGTAAGGATTCTCATGCAGGGAGGGGTAAATCCTGAGTTGTCCTTTGAGTGGTACGAGGCGCTTCTTCACCATATCCGGGATAACCATCCGACCATCGACATCGACTGCTTCTCCCCTATCGAAATAGAGGGCATCGCTGAAGTTACCGGACTTCCCACGCTAACGGTCCTTGAGCGGCTCAAAGAGGCCGGGATGCATGGCCTTCCGGGTGGTGGGGCAGAGATGCTGGTCGACGATGTAAGGCTCGGCATCTCGCCAAAGAAAGGTAGCGCAGATAATTGGCTGCGGGTGATGGCTGAGGCGCAGTCGCTCGGATTGACAACTTCTGCCACCAATGTGTTTGGATTTGGTGAGACTGAGGCTCATCGGGTTAGTCATATGGTGAGGGTTCGTGATGCACAAGATACCGCCAAGGAGAATGGATGGCTCGGATTCACCTCTTTTATCGCGTGGCCAGTGCAACTCGAAACTAACTCGTTTGGCAGGCGCAATCGGGGTCGGAATCGTTACGAGTGCGGAGCCGGGCCAATCGAATACCTACGACATGTTGCAATCTCTCGACTCTTCTTCGATAACATCGACCACATTCAGGCATCGTGGCCTACGATGGGCGTTGATGTGGCTCAAATGGGATTGTTCGGCGGAGCGGATGATATCGGTTCTACGATGATGGAAGAAAATGTGGTTTCAGCATCTGGAACTACTAAGGTTTTGACTACAGAAGATGAGTTACAAGAGGCTATTTCGCGCGCTGGATTCACACCACTGCGGCGCAATTCGAACTACGAACTGTTGGATACACCTGAACCGAAAATTGACCCGCAAGCTTTCCCGACGCCGCCTCCGATTCAACCAATTTGACAACTGATTCAGTTCGGGGAATCAGTTAATTCGGCAACCATCTTACGCTCGTGTATGGGGCGCTCTTCAACTGCCATTCTCGCTCTGTTTCTCGGTCTGAGTATGATAGTAGTGTCGATTCCTATGGATCCAATAGACAATAGAGGGAATTCGTTAGACCGACCCTTCCTAGCTTCATTCAACGAATCCATCCCTGACGCTCCAATCATCGTTGATGCATCAAGGTTCTATACGGTGCGAAATAGCAGCCAAGGAGCCGCATTGGGAGGTTTGAGTGCGTATGTGCTGGATTTCCTTCAGATGGATGATGGTTCCTACCTCGTGTTATTGAAGGGCAATTCCAATGCTAATTCAATAATCTCATTCCCTGATGGTCAAATCATGTTGGGAGGTGATGTCGCATTAATTCACTTTGGCCAGAATCTTTCTAGCGTGGATGCGAAGGTCTTCAAGCAATACAGCTGGGAAGATGGTGGAACACCAACGCGGACCATGTCAAGTTGGGGATATGGACCGCGGTCAATCATCCAGATTGACGAGGATACAATCGCAATGACTGGAGTCATCGGTTACGAGAGTGATCAGTACGCATCAATTGGCCAGATATCCACCAGTAAGAGAGGTGAAGGATTCTTTGTTGCCAAAGTGAACATTTCCGACTTTTCTATCGAGGATCATGTAATCTACGAGACCGGTTGGATGACAGGTTGGAACACAAACAATTGTCGCATCCGTGGATATCAGGAAATCGCCTATTCGAATAATCGTTTACGAGTCTCATTTAATTTGTACAACACCGGACCCCAAAGCAGTTCAGATCATTACTGTGCGGGGTTGTGGCTTCCTGATGGAAATGGAACACTATTCTCGGCAGGTTATGAAGCAGCATATGTTCGATCGACTAATATTATTGTGACTCTGGACAGCAACCTTTCTTTCATCCGAGCGGTTGAGGTGCCATCCCCACACGGTAATGACATGGGACCAGTTTTTCTAGATGACGGGAGTGCAGTAGTTCTCACTGGAGAACTGGGAACGAATAGACAACAACTGCACACTCTGGGGATTAACGACACCTCATGGAATACAACTTGGTTTCCTTGCGCGACTCATGAGGGTGACATCACACCTTTCAATTCTACAGCGGTGATGTGGTCCTGTACGAACACCACCTCCTTTCAGATGTCCTTCTTTGATGTACCGAGTCAGTCAATGAAATCTGTTGTCATCGGCTCACACGATTGCACATCGTGGAACCTATATCGAGGGGCACATGCGATGGATGAACATCACATTCTCATCTCTTACAAGCTACCAACCTCATGTTCCGGAAACATATCAGGAATTTCATTCGCCGCTCGCTCTCGTGCCTTCGTTGTCAATCTCAGTTCTGGCCAATCCGTGTCAGGTCCTTCCACACCGTTCGGGGTGGTAAACTATGAACTTACGAATGGCGATGAAAGATCTTCAGGATATGCCCTCTCATACCAGAACATGGTTCGCCCACTTGTGCGACAAGGAACAAGTTTGGTATTTCAGAGTGCGGGATATTCATCCAATGTATTCCAACTACTAACCATCTATGAATTCGATTCTGATGGAGATTACTACGCCGACCGCATTGACGCCTTTCCAACCGATGCGACCCAGAATTCCGACCTTGATGGAGATGGGTTCGGAGATGACCCATTGGGTAACAACTCGGACGATTGCGTGAGTTATGCTGGAAACAGCTCAGAAGACAGGCAAGGTTGTCCGGACCAAGACGGAGATGGTTGGTCTAACGAAGGAGACCCATTCCCTACAGATGCAACTCAGCATTCGGATATGGATAGCGACGGATTCGGTGACAATGTCAGCGGGCTGAAACCTGACTCTTGTCCATCAGTGTTCGGCGAATCCTCTCGAGATCGCTACGGATGTCTAGACCGCGATTTCGACGGTTGGAGTGACGCTGCTGATGTTTTTCCAGACGACTCATCACAATGGACGGACAGGGATGGCGACGGCTATGGTGACAACGCTAACGGGCTGAACCCGGATGGATGTCCAGATGAAGTTGGCAACAGCACAGAAGACCGGTTCGGCTGCCCGGATTCAGACGGTGACGGCTGGTCTGACGCTGGTGATGCCTTGCCCTCGGAACCAACACAGTGGTCGGACAGAGATGGCGACGGTTGGGGAGATGACGAATCAGGAAATCTCAACGACACATTTCCCCTTGATTCCACTCAGTGGACTGATCGAGATGATGACGGTTTCGGAGATAACGAATTCGGGAATAACGGAGATGCCTGTCCCGATGTCTGGGGAATCTCGACTGTGGACCGTAATGGATGTCCGGACCGCGATGATGATGGTGTCAGTGACTTGAACGACGCTTTTCCTGATGATCCGACCCGCTGGCAGGACACAGATGGAGATGGTGTCGAGGACAGCCTTGACGAGTTCCCATTCGATCCAACTCAGGACCGGGACCGGGACGGCGACGGGTTCGGAGACAATGATCGTGGCTCCAATGCCGACAAGTTCCCCGATGACCCCAGCCAGTGGTCCGACATCGACGGTGACGGGTATGGAGACAACCAGACTGGCAACAACTCTGACGCGTTCATCGCCGATCCGACCCAGTGGACGGACTCTGACGGCGATGGATACGGTGACAACAGCTTCGGGCGAGGCGCTGATGCGTTTCCGAACGACCCGACGCAGTGGGAGGACCAGGACGGCGACGGCTTCGGGGACAACCTGAGCGGAAACGACCCCGACCCGTACCTGTTCGACTTCGACAACGACGGCTACAACGACTCCATCGATCCGCTACCCAAACTCGCTTCGCCCGGTGACATCGACAACGACGGCTGCCTCGACGAGGAGGACGCGTTTCCGACCGACTTCCGCGAATGCCGCGATTTCGATGAGGATGGGATTGGTGACAACGCCGACCCGGACGACGACGGCGACGGCTGGGCGGACACCGACGAGATCAGGCAGGACACGGACCCGTTCGACGCCTCCCACTACCCTGTGGACGTGTTCCAGCTCGTCATACCGGGGACTACGATAGGGCTGGACGGCTGGGATTTAATTGGAATCTTTGGTGGTGTTCCACTGTTCGCTTGGATTCTGTTTGGTTTTGTTACACGCAATTCCCGTTGCCGAAAATATGAGGATATGTTGAAAGGAGCGAGCACGAAAAAAGAGTTAGAGAATATTGCTTTGAAGTCCGAGTATTCGCTTATGATACGCCTCCTTGGTCCACATCAAGGCATTCGGCTTGAGCGCCTGCGTGCAGAATTAGATGATGCGCTGGCTGGTGAGATACATCATGTTCCCGAAATTCTTGAACCCGAAGATATTACCGAAGACCAGACGCACATCGTTGAAGACGATATGATTGCGGGGACGGTTGCTACAGGTCCATCAAAGGATGCTTCCGGACAGATTGGCTCGGACGGATACGAATGGACAGAGTATGAGGGGACTAACTACTTCCGAACTCCTAATTCAGGTGCCGATTGGCAAATGTGGAAAGATTAACAAATTAAATATTGACCAAAAAATGGTGACTAAAATGAATGTAAACGAATGCTATCTAAAGCAAGAAGGGAAAGACTGGGTGATAATTGGTGATTGTAATGTACATATGACAATTTCAAGAAGAGTGCAGCGCACTGTGATTCGAGGAGGAGAGGGCGATGACCTGTATGATGAGGGGGCTGAAAGCGCAATTTACACCATCAGCGGCAACATGGATATGAATACCTACAAGTCTATCCTAAGCATCTTCCGAGGTGGGCAGCCATGGTTCCACGACCCATTTGAAGATAGACAAATGAAGGTTCTTTTCTCTGTCATTGATTATGATAGTTCAACAGGTGAATACAAATTCATACTATTGGAAGATGCTGATGACCAAGCTGCTGCTTGAATCAGTCTACTGTTGAAAGATACTTCTCTTCACGCGCAATTGCTACGCTGCTTCTCGATGAATCGTTCTCAGTTGGTTCTCCTGCACCACTGACCAAGTCACATTCTTGGTAGGGTTGCCCGGCATCCACAGAGGAAGTCCCAGCATTGGAGGAGTTTTCGTAATAGACCACCCAAATCAGCGCCCGAATGTTAGGATTATTGCTGGTCTGAGTGTACTGTCCACCGTTCCACAAACCTTGGTAGAGAATCTCGTTTTGACCCGCCCAGTTGACCCAGTTTGTGATGTCGTGAAGCCACGGTTGCACATCTAGCCCGGGACACCAGCCCGCTCGCCCATACGGCCATGAGCCCTTCTGATTCGCCACTGTACCCTCATCCATAGTTTTCTGGCACCCTTGTCGGTCGCTTCCTACGCTGCCGTTTCCAGCCTCTGGGAAGTCGTGGGTGACATCGTTTCCGTTCATCGAAAACATATGCTCATGATTGCAGAATTCGGCGCAGTTGTTCGGGTCTTGACCAAAGCCGTGACCGGTTACAATCGCCGCGATTTCGACCTTGTCCCATTGGGTTGATGTGTTGATGTCGTAGCGTCGGTCATACTTCGACTCGTTGTTGTAGTCGGAGTTGAATTTACCACCAGTGAACGCTTTTTCACCATGAGTTGGGCGCATTCCGTCATCATCCCAGGTTGAGAACATGAGAGTGACATTGAGCCAGCCTCCGTTGGCACCTTGGTAGGTAAAGGAACGGTTTCCGCCATTCTTGACCATCCAGAGAAGTGGTGAGATGTCAGTGACCCATCTACCTTCTCGGCCGTAGGTGGTGATGTAGCGGACAAATTCGGTACCGCAGACCGAAGAGTTGTCCTCATCACAGATGTTCAGGTAGTGCAGGTAGTCCCACTCGTGGCAGCCACCGTATCTGTCAGTAGTGCCGTCACCATCGTCATCGATTCCGTAGCGGTCTCGGTGCTCGCTGCAGGAGTGTTCGAGATAGACCTCGAGAGTGTTGAAGGTGGCCAAAGTCGTGGCATTAGGGAGTATTGCACTCGTCTTGGTGGTGTATCCCCCACCCCAACCGCCTGAGTGGCGGTCGCCGACGAAGACATCGACAGTTGTGATGGCCGGGTCGTCCCGTCGCTTCTCGGTCTCGAACTCGCTGTTGTACATTTGAGCCTCATTGGCGATGTAGTCGAGGCGGGAGCAGCAGGAAGTCCCCTGGGACCAGTCGTGTAGACTACCGATTTCTCGCCACTGTTGGAACCGGTCGATGCCGTAGTAGAATGCACTCCAATCATTAACGACGCTATCCAAACTTCCGGTCGTATCGAAGGCTCGCTGATTCACATAATGGATCCTACCACTCCAGCTATCTCGGGCTTCCTGAGTTTGGGCGTTGAGCCAATTGTCCACACGGCTCTGCATCCCGGCGATGTCATTTGCGTAATCAGTATCAAACGAACCGAAGAACATGTGTGTGTTGTCTGGCGTTGCGGCCAACAGGTTGCCAACATTTTGGTTCCAAAGACCGGACATGTAGGAACTCGACTTGTAGTTGAAGATGAACAGATAAGTCGAGTAACCATCCCATTCGTTTTGGATTTGCCAAGTTCCCGAGGTTGTTGCTATTGTCATAGGCCCGACAAGGCCGGTACGGCCAGACGAATATGGTCCGGCTGAATTCCAAGCGACTGGAAGTTGGATGACGGTGCAGCCTGCCGCATCAGGAGTCCATCTCGGCTGACTGTTTGGGCACTGGTCAACATTTGCAAAGATTCCGTCGCCATCTAAGTCGGCACATCCTTGTTCGTTGACGGGAGAGCCGGCTGGAGTCCCACCACACTCATCGGTATCGTCGAATACGCCATCTCCATCGGAGTCCCATTCATATTCGGCACATCCGAATTCGTTGACTGTGAATCCGGGCATAGTTTCGGGACAGGTGTCATTGGTATCGGGGACAGTATCGTTGTCATCGTCTTCATCTTCGTCAGAATCGCGGCAACCATCGGAATCCCTGTCGTTTGAGGCAGTGGGCCCCCAATCGATGACCCCCTTTGGACAGTCATCGAGGCCGTCAGTGATTCCATCGTTGTCGTCGTCATCATCACGGTCGTTATCGCGGCAACCGTCACGGTCGTAGTCCGATGAGAAATCCGAGGACCAGCCATACGGTGAGCTAGGGCACAGGTCTTCGAAATCGTCGATGCCGTCTCCGTCATCGTCGTCATCCTCGTCGACATCTCGGCAGCCGTCGCCATCATGGTCGTTCGAAGGTGTCGACTTCCAACCGAGTTGTCCTTTTGGACAATCGTCGTATGGGTCTGCAAGACCATCATTGTCGTCATCCAAGTCCTCAGTGATGTCGTAACATCCGTCACCATCGTAGTCAGTTGTTGGGGATGAAGAGAATGAATCACCATCGGCGCAATCATCATCAGTGTCTGGAATGCCATCACCATCTGTGTCTGTGATTTCTTCGCTCAAGGGACTGAGAGTGAAAGGCATATTTGCTATAGAGGAAGTATAGAGGCCGCACTCGCTGTGGGCCGTCCCATTGGCGCTACCTTGGAATTCTCCGAACGAGATTGAAAAGAATCCGGAGGTAGTGTCGAATGAAATTGAGTTCGTTGAGAGTTCGTCACCGTTTTCAAAAATCATTGACAGCGTACAGGTCTCAAGGAAATTATGTTCGACCTGCCCGGTCACAGAAACCTCCTCGCCTTCCTCATACCACACTTCGGTTCGCCAAATGGTGATCCGAGTTTCTGATTCAATCGGTGGAAATACCGTGAAATTTTCTGTGAATGATTCGGATTGTAGACCCGATTCATCCGCTGCTGATACGGTAACGGAGTAGTTTCCGGGTTCAAGACCGGCCATATTGAAATCCCAATCTCCAGATTCATCTGGAGTTTCATAGAGGGTCCCCCATGGTATTGAGAATGCAATGGTAACAATAACGCCAGTCGGATTCTCATCGACTACATTTCCAGAAACTGGTACAAGTGAACCCCAATCGATGTCGGAGGCGCCGTTGAAGGTGAGTGTTGGAGGCAAATCTTCCTCAGCGACTTTTGGCTCTTCGTTTTTAGCAAAAGGCGAGATACATCCCGATAACAACATGATGAGTGTAAGCCCTAAGGCTGACAAAACCCGAACACCCATAGCACGCCGAAAAGGTGGTTACCCATCAACATTCATATGCGCAACAGAATCAGTCGTACTTTCCAAACGGCCGGAATCAACGATTGGATTTGGCACGCTGTGAGGGGTCTTGCCGACGGAGACATCAACCGGTTGCAACCAGTGAAGAGTTCGACCAGATGAGAATTTGAGGTTGAAAACCAGTTCGTGATGAATGCTGACCAACGGCCCATACTCGCTGGCAGGCCACGGCCCTTCGGGCACCGGTACCTCGTTCACACCCTCCCCCAAAGTGATGAGTGTTCCTTCCGCCCGCAGCCTCATCGGCTCTTGGAAGAGTTGCGAAGAACCTCGCCCGATGAGCAGTGGGGTAGATTCGCCAACACCCGAGCCATCGACCCCTTGGGGCATCCAACTACCCGGAAGAGGAGTGGAGAGGCCCGGAGGTGGCCTAGAGCCCGGTCGTCGACCATGCGCGGCCATCCATGCAGAGCGGTCGGGGGAGAGGGCGCCAACTCGGAGTCTGGCTGTGACGGTAGAGGGGTTGAGCGAGTCGGGAAATTTACAGGTGAAGCGGACCGGTTGGTCGGTGAGAGCGGACTCAATCGTGATTTCGGGGGAATTCGGTGGGTTCTGGGAGAAGTTGCGTTGGCTTCGAATATCGACGACATTTGCGACCACCCGCATAATAATCGGAGTGACAACGAGTGGACCAGCCGCAACGAACAGGACTGGATACTCCAACAAGCCGAACCTAACGCTACCAGCGAGCGCTTCAGTCATCACACCCCAGCGTAAGAGGACCGGCTCTAGAGCATGGATTACAACCCCGAGAATCAGAAAAGCGACCGCGTACGGGATTAGTTTTCGGGCAACATTGTGGAGCGGATGAGGTGACAGAGCCCAACCAGTTCTTGATTGGCGAGGCTCTCGTGAACCTTCACTTGATGGAGGAGAATCCAAAACTTGAGAGTCTGGAGGAGGAGAATCTACCCTTGACCGGTCGATGAACCAACTAGATTCTGAGCCGATTTTCAGTTCAGATGTATCGCCTTCATCTTGCCAGCAAACATCAGCAATTGGCAATTCTGCAGCTTCGTGGGCGGGCTCATCGAAGGGCGGGAATCGCATTCTTAGATGTACCCAATCTTCCATTAAATCACCCTTTTAGTAGCGCCCAAGTCGCTTTTGCCGCCATCGGCCTGAACTCTGGGATTTCCTTCAGCATCCGAATTCCGAGGGGCACCGGTTTTTCGATTTCACCGACTTCATTGATGATGCCGACGACATCGGGCTTCGCGAATGTTTGGAAGGTCTGCTCAAGTTCTTCATCATCGCACTCGGTGAGGAAGAGGTCACGTAGGATTCGGGCTCGCCCCTGCTCCTTCTTCATTGCAAAAAGGGGCTTGAAAATTCGTTTCAGTTGGCTTTCCGATAATCTGTCTTCAGCCACCGCGGCGAGTAATTTCTCGGATACCAAATCCACCTGCTCAAAACCAGGGCCGATGCCTCCGCCTGTTGTGGGCTTACAAAGACCAGCGGCATCACCGAATAGGGCTACTCTCTGTTTGCTCGGCTTAGCAACGATGCCGCAAGGTAGAGGGCCACAATAACGGCCAACTTCCTTACAGTTTGCAAATCGGCTCGCCCAAATTGGATGTTTTAACAGGGCGTCGTAGAGGTGCTCACAACTCCTGCCATTGAGGTCAGAAGGGCGGGCCCAAACTCCGATTCGCCAACTTCGCCCACTCGGAATCGCCCAAGCGAAGAGGCCCGGGGCGACCAAATCGCCGGTGTACATATCGAGCAATCCTTCTGCGCCATCGTAACCAATTACTTCTGCTTGGAATCCAATCATCATCTCCTTAGGACGACCCATGCGGAATTTGCGGCGCACCCACGAATGTGCGCCATCTGCGCCGCACAATAATTTGCAGGAAACTTGAGTTGAAACACCTCTTCGGGAAACCACTAGGCTGACCCCCGAATCGGAGACTTCTGCAGATTCCGGTTTTGAGCCTAACCAGAGGGCTGCGCCAGCGTCGATCGCTTGGCGGACCACTCCTTCATCGAACATTTTTCGACAGACCACATGGGTACGAATTCGGTCGGGAGTACCCACTTCGACAGCGGTTCCACCAGGACTGTGTATCCGCGCTCCATAAACAGACGACAGGATTGAAGATTCTAGGGAAACTTGAGCCATTGCTGCAGGTGTCACAAGGCCTGCGCATTGGAAGGGGCGGCCGATTTCATCATGCTCTTCGAGCATCAATACTTTGAGGCCGCCTTTGGCTAGTCGGCTCCCAAGATAGCCGCCCACAGGACCTGCGCCGACAATGACGACATCAAATTCCATCATGTCACCCACCATTCTGCGACTGACTCTCCCCTATCATGGTTATTCCCGAAGGAACTTTGGTTGGTAGGAAAGGCAATGTGCCATTTCGACAAATTGTCAATGAGCGGTTGGTCGGTTGGTTGGTTGATTGGTTGATCGGCTGGCCTTAGGGTTCTACCTCAGTGGATTCAGGTAGGCTCTCCGGCTCAATCGGACTTGCCCTTGCCCTTTCCTTTGGCCTTGCCCTTTCCTTTGGCCTTGCCCTTGCCCTTTGCTTTTCCACGGCGTCGGCCTCGACCTTTGCGGCGACCGCCTGTCTTCTCAATCATGAAACCGATGAGTTCGCTAGCGTTCCCTTTCGGGCCTCCCGTCAATTCTTCAAACGACTTCGCACCTACGAGTTTGCACATGTCGGCTTCACTCATCTCGGTCTCAATCGCCTTTGCTGCCAACAATTTCAGTTGAGGTTCACTCGCTGGCCGAGGCTTTGAATCTCTGATCTCGATGAGTTTCCCAATCAGGTCACTCGCTTGCTCCATCGAAAGTGATGAAATGTCTTTGGACTCGACCATCTCAAGAGCGTCGTCCAACGGAATGTCTCCAATTTGGTCGACTAAACTGATGATGAAATTGGTCTGCTTGTCAGTTGCTGGTGGTGGGCCTTCTTCGAGCAGCTTCTTGATGAGTTCACTCATTTCTGGGCCAGTCAATTCTTCCGCTTTTCGGCCGCCAAGAATTTTCTTACGGTCCTTCTTGGAACGCTTTGATGTCAGCCGATCGAACTTTGTGAGTTGATTCGGAGTAGGTGTTTGGCGACGGCGCTCCTGAGCATTGGTGTGTAGACTTTTGAAGTGGGCTGTGAAACCATCCCAAACCGAATGACCTGTCCTCTCGCCGACCTCAATTTTGTCCAGTCGGTTTTCCATATGGGCAGTGAATTCTGCTGAAAACAGGAATGCAACTGTTGACTCTTCGGATTCCTCGCTGTACATCGGTGCGACTTGTGTCCACAGCAATCTTCCAACATCTGTAGGTTGTAGAGAACCACCCTCCTCGATGACATACTTTCGAGTAAGCAACTTCGCAATCGTAGTCGCGTAGGTAGAGGGCCTTCCAATTCCTTTCTCCTTCATTTCAGCGACTAGAGTGTGTTGTCTAAATCGGCGAGGTGGCTTGGTTTCGTCTTCGACGAGAGTCGGATTTTCATCACCCTCATCGATTGTAATCGTGTCACCTACCTCGATTGAAAACGAAGGTGGTTCTAGCCGCGGTGTTGACCTTTCCATACCCTCGTATGCTGCCTCCCAACCGGCGTGCACTCGCCATGAGACCGTGCCAGTGAGTGGGCGTGGGAAGCCATCGACAGAGGTGGTTAGGGAGCGTCTTTCCGAGCGTGACTCATTCATCTGACTTGCTGCAAAGCGAGCCCAAATTAATCGGTAGAGTTTCATTTGCTGGTCATCCAAATCATCGGGTTGAGAAATTTCCGGCCGGGTCGGTCGAATCGCCTCGTGAGCATCCTGTGAAGCGCCATCTTCCTTACCAAGGACGCCTTTCCCAAGGTGGTCTTTACCCCAATTCCGTTCGATTGCCTCACGGACTGTCGCTCTAGATGCAGCACTTGTCCGTGTTGAATCTGTTCGCAGGTAGGTGATGTGCCCGCCATTGTATAGTTCGCCAGCAGAGCGCATCGTCTGGGCTGGAGTCCAACTCCAACGGCTACCAGCGGCTTGTAGCATGGCATCGGTTGTGAACGGTGGCAGAGCACGACGGGTCGGTTGACTAGCCTTAACAGCGTCAATCGTCACATGCTCGTTATCGGTGAGTGCTTGGAACGCCTGCTCAGCGAGTTCCTTGTCATTAGTCCGAATTGCGTCAAACTTTCCATCTTGGTCGCGCCACGCTTCCTTGTCCTTACTTTCGTGAAACCTTGCATTGAATTGGATAGCCTGAGCGTCTACCTTTACCGCAAAGTAGGGAGTAGGCACAAACGCCTCTCGCTCCAACTCCTTGTCCACGACGAAGCCGAGAGTCGGCGTTTGCACACGCCCCATCGACTGAAGTCGCCACGAGCGAGCAAACTTTGAGGTTCTGAATCCGACAAGTCGGTCCATGAACCGGCGAACCTTCGCCGCATCGACAAGATGCATGTTCACTTCGCCTGGGTCAGCAAGAGAAGCCTCGACTGCAGGCTTAGTAATCTCATGGAAAGTAATTCGGTGGACATCTGCGATGTCGCCTAGAATCTCTTCAAGACGCCACGCGATGAATTCCCCTTCTCTATCAGGGTCAGTAGCGATGAAGATGTTCTCGACTTTTGCCTTCTTCGCTTCCTTTCGAATTCCAGCCATAATCCCCTTTGCCCTTTCAGTCCAGTCCCATGGCGGGCTAGGCAACTGATCTTTTCCAGCGGCCCACATAGCCTTGCGAGCGTGCTCGTGCTTACCGGAAGGGAGGTCTTGGACATGGCCTTTGCTAGCGCGGACGATGTATTCCTTACCGAGATACTTCTGGATAGTCTTCGCCTTCGCATTTGATTCCACAATTAACAGATCCATTTTCACTCCTCCAACTGGTCGCCCCAAGACGACCTTCTAACCAAACTGGCTTCCCAAGAGTTGCTCTGGGTTACCGGAGATTCAGCCAAGATTTCACAAGAAATTGAGGCCGCCATTTCCAGCCCCATTTCAGTCGCTACGCGCGCACGCGAGGGAAAGCGAAGTTGATGATTCGGGAATCTCTGCTCCACTGTCACCTTCTGCCGCATCCGGTTCTGCCCCGGTCGGACAACCATAGATAAACCATGTTGGTCGGCGGAAGAAGTCTGCCGGAATAGGGGGGACTATGTCCCCCCGCAGAGGCGACTTTGATTTCTCCCTGCGCACACTCGCGTGCGGAGGGATTTGAGGCAGTTGGATTAATGTGAGTTCTTCAAAAATTTAATGCTGATTCTTATGAACAGGGTATTTGTTTATATGATAAATGGAGGCCCGGTGGATTTAGGTTTAGACCTAGATGGTAATAGATATGGATATTAAAGGACATATGATGTTTGATTCAAGCATCAGATACGGGATAAAAGATTGGTGGATTGGAACGATTGTGTTGATGGTGATTAACATTGCAATTAGTACAATTGCAGGAATTGCAGGAGTTGCAATTATCGGTACGATCGGAATGGTAATTGTGATGGTGGCGTCAATTGGACTTTGGGTCCCACGCCTTCGCGACCGTGGACACAACGATACTGTTGCACTAGCACTTAGAATCATCATCTTGCCTTGGGGGTTCATAGAGTGCGCCTTTTTGGGTAGTTCTGAGTGAATTCAGATAATTTAGGCAACGGGCGCTGAATAAAGAGCGTAGCCCTTGGATTGCGCATTAGTGGAGTGTTTACCTCTACAATTGCGATATTAGCCCGATGAGTTGAAACCACATACTGGCACGCTTTGTGCCGAGATCGCAGGCACACATCACCTAGAAACTCGCGGCTGGATTCGTCATCTTAACTCGCCACGCCTCGCAACTTCATCCCACGGTTCAGTCGCTGCGGGGCCGGCGCAACCAACACAGCCGGGGTATCCAGCCTCCAACAAATCGTGAACAAGTTGCTGCAGGAGTTCCCACGATTCTCCACATTCACCCCGGCCCGCAGGAATCCAGCAGACGGCCATAGCAGGTTCTGGACCACCGATTCTTGCAATCAATTCTCCATCGCATCTCATACAGATATAGTTCCAACCAACCTCTGAGAGAACTTGTGGCTCCCTAATCAAGGCAGGGAGTGAGTCGGAGATGTGGAGGGCGAGGGAGTTGGCCTGTTCGGTGAACTCGGGGGGAACTTCGAGGGTGCAATTTTCAGTGCGGAGCAGCCGGCGCGCAGCCTCAGAGAGCGAAGCATGGAGTGCAGCCATGCGTGTGCGGAGTAGACGGAACGCTTGAAGAGTACCGGCAGAACGGAGAGGGGAGCAAGATGGCAGACCTCGGCGTGGACATACCCGGTCTCTCAATGTCAAATCCGTTGATGCTCGCCTCAGGAATCCAAGGTGGAAGCGCTGCTGCTCTCCATCGAGTGTCGGCGAGTGGGGCTGGTGGGCTGGTCTCGAAATCGATTGGACCTATTCCTCGGGAAATGTATCCCGGACCTGTGTGCGTGGAAGCAATGGACTCCGTAATCCTCAATGCGATGGGTCTTCCAAATCCAGGCGCTGACAAATTTGCTGAAGTTGTAAAGGGTGAGGAATTCGCCAAGCCAATGTTGGTCTCAATCTTCGGTGGGGATGCTGAAGGATATGTCGAGGTGGCCGAAAAAATGGCCAATGCTGGAGCTTCCTGCCTTGAGTTAAACCTCTCATGCCCGCACGCCAAGCCAGGTAGTCGGGCACTCATCATCGGCCAGCAGCCCGAACTAATTCGCGAAGTTGTCGCTGCTGTGAAAGGTGCTGTGGATATTCCAGTTTATGCGAAACTCTCGCCGAACACAACGAACATAGTTGTAGAGGCGGAGGCGGCGTTGTCGGCTGGTGCTGATGGTTTGGCTCTCATCAACACGGTTTCGGCGATTGAAGTCGACCCATTTGCTGGAAGGCCGGTCATCGGAAATCTGCTGTGCGGAATGTCCGGCCCCGCGATTCGGCCGATTGCGCAGCGCAAGGTGGCAGAAATTTCACTAGCGATGCGGAGAGGTGAGATTCCAGAAGTCCCGATTCTTGGGATTGGTGGGATTACCACAGGACTTGATGTAGCCCGCTTCATCATGCTCGGTGCCTCTGCTGTGCAAATTGGAAGCGCATTGGTATGGGGTGATGTCGATGTCTTCGCACAGATTGAATCTGAACTTGCCGAATTCATGGCCCAAAACGGATATCCTGACTTGGAGTCGATGCGAGGAATCGCTCTCGACTCACTGGAGGGGCTCTCATGACCCTCAGAGCCTCACCAACTAACCGACCGCAAGGAATTGACCTTGAGGCGTTGGCAGACGGCTGTTGCGACCGGTTGGCAGCCTCCTACGCTTCTCGAGGAATGATAGCCTCACCAACACCCGTTCCTCTAATCGAAGTTCAACATGAGGCTGGAGGAGTTGTCACACTCTGGGTGCAAGTGCCACCCGAAATGGTCTCCGATTACAATCCCGGCCAGTATTTCATGTGCTGGAATCCATACGACGCAACCGGCGGCATGAGCCGCCCCAACTACCACTCCGAAAAGCCATACAGCGTTGGTGATGTCAAAATCGACCGCACCGGAGTGGACGAGGGAATCGCAGCAGACACTGGCGGCGAAGGGCGCGCACTTCTCGGCTTCACAGTCAAGGATTTGGGAAGGCAAAGTGGCGAATTGACACGGATGAAGGCGGGTGACTGGTTAGCAATTAGGGGGCCGTTTGGAACTTCTTTCCCACGCATGAGCAGCGGCGACAGGCTGCTCTTGGTATCCGGTGGAATCGGCTCAACACCGATGCACATGGCGGCTAGGGATGGGCGACGAAAACTTGGAGACAATCTCAAAATCGATGCAATTATGGGATTCAGAAACGAAGCAGAATGCCATTTCATTTCTCGCATGGAAGCGCTTTGCGACAGCCTCACCATCACCACCGACGACGGCTCCTCCGGTACCCCGGGCTTCCCGACTGGGCCCCTGCCAAACCTCCTCAGCGGGGTTGGCGAAGGCGACAGAGAAGAGGGTGGGTCTGGTCGAACTGTCCTTTTGACATGTGGGCCAGAACCGATGATGAAAGCAGTTCTACAAATGGCGGTTGATGCTGGCGTGGAGTGCTACGCCGCTATGGAGAGATATCTGCCATGCTCGGTTGCAATGTGCGGACTCTGCATGGTTGGTGACAAACTGACCTGCGTAGATGGGCCGGTCATGGAAGGTGGATGGCTCTTGCAACAGGACGATTTCGGCCTCAGCCACTAGTGGCTGAGAGAGGGCTTCCTTCTGCTGACTATTCAATCGACTGAACCCATAGGGCAGAATGTACTCGCGAAAGTTTGAGGGTCCTAGAACTGGCAACACTTGACGAGTCAAGGTTGGCTCCTTGCCGATGTTTCGTTGTAAGGAAGGAGACAGGCTTAACGGGAGCAGGTGGCAGGGCGTGATATGGCACTCAGCCGACGCAACCGCCTGC